>JAEEGL011751446.1_pt1 | contig 11262 bp, 10 predicted proteins | sample 9134231 | NCBI WGS metagenome assembly JAEEGL01 (sample SAMN16246548, study PRJNA631951) | gut metagenome | biome: gut microbiome; feature: rumen; material: fiber-attached | host: Bos | place: Iran: Karaj | collected 2018-10
CGACTGAGCTATTTCCGCAATAAAACTTAAACTGAAGTGGGTGGTGATGGATTCGAACCACCGAAGTCGAAAGACAACAGATTTACAGTCTGCCCCATTTGGCCGCTCTGGAAACCACCCATGTTTAACAACTCGCCTTGTTTGTATAAAAACTCTTTGCAGCGCACTCGCCTTGAGCCTCTTGTCGGATTCGAACCAACGACCCCGAGATTACAAATCACGTGCTCTGGCCAACTGAGCTAAAGAGGCAAATCTTTGCAGCCGTTAGGCATCGCATTTCAAACGTGTTGTAAAACGGCTGCAAAGATACGGATTATTTTTTAATCACCAAAACTTTTTTGGATTTTTTTTATCTGTCACGAAGTTTTTCCTTAAATTTGGACAGCTGCACCTTCATTGCATCCACGCATTGATCAATACTTTCCTCAAAAGTATCACAAGTCTTTTCGACAAACAATTTAGTGCCTGGAACGGAAACCGTAAGGCTTGCCTCCTTATTCATAGCGGTTGCAGGTTTTACTACTTTCAGCTGCACCTCTACTTTCTGGATGTCTTCGAAAGATTTTTCCAACTTAGCCGTTTTCTTTTCTACGAACGACTGTAACTTCTCGGTTGCGTCGAAATGTATCGACTGAATCTTAATCTCCATAGTTACCTCCTTTTAATTATTAAGGTTAAGCCCTTGGGTGGGCATTAGAATAAACTTTTTTTAATTGTTCAAATGTAGTATGCGTATAAATTTCGGTTGTGGACAAACTTTCATGCCCGAGTAATTTCTTCACGCTCTCAATGCCAGCGTCGTTGTTGAGCATGGCGGTTGCAAACGTATGTCTCAGCACATGGGGAGTTCGCTTTTTCATGGACGTCACTTTCGACAAGTGTTTCTTCACTTCATTTCTCACTTGCGCCCTTGTCATCCGCTCGCCTTTCTCGGTTACGAAGAATGCCTCACATTTTCTCACGACATGGGTATCTCTGAATTGGCGGTATTCAGCTAACACTCGCACCAGTTCATCACCCATTGGGATGATTCGTTGCTTGTTTCTCTTTCCCGTCACTTTCACCTCTGCGTTCGTGAGGTCTATCGAGACGTCGTCTAATCCCATCAACTCAGCGAGTCGCATACCAGTTTCATAGAATAATATAATAATGGTACGCGCGCGCATATTATTAAATGTAGACAAGTCCCATTGTATGTCGTCAAGCAACTGGTTCATCTGTGACTCCCTCAGATATTGCGGAAGCGGTTTCGACTTCTTCGGCCCTGATACACTATGCGCAGGATCTTTCGCAACTAAGTTTCGGGAAAGGGCAAAACGATAAAGGGAACGCAATGCGCTCAATCGTCTATTGATTGAAGACACAGAGTTTCCTTTATCCATCATGCTCTCCATCCAGTCTCGGATGATATCAGAGTCAACAGACTCCCAAGAGATTTCATGATTATCCAATTGTTTGAAATACGCCTCGAAAGCCCTAAGGTCGTCCCCGTAGCTTTTCACTGTCAGTTCAGAGCGGTTTCGCTCATACTGCAAGTAGTTCAAAAACTGTTCTATCATCATCCGTTGCGAATATCATTTATCGTTTTCGGCAACGAATATACGGATTTTTATTTAAACTACCAAATTTTTGGGGAAATATTATTCCTCGTTAGCGCGCAGTTTCTGAACATAGATGGCATGTTCCATCTTCAGTCTCTTCAAAACTGACGGTTTATTGTATTGTTGGCGTTTGCGCAATTCCTTAACGACACCTGTTTTTTCGAATTTTCTTTTAAACTTTTTGAGAGCTCTTTCGATGTTCTCACCATCTTTTACTGGTACAATAATCATTTCTTTTTAATGTATTTTAATCGTTAAACTTATCCGTTTTGAACAAATGCTTTTATTTGCGGGTGCAAAATTACTGCTATTTTAGCAAAGTAGCAAGTTTTTTTTCATTTTTTTACGATTAAATTTGCCGTGCAGCCACACAAAAACCACTATCCACCTACAATAGCATGAAATCCCTCATTTTCAAACTGTCTCACACATCGCATCATGGTTTCATCTGAGGGAGTTTTCATCTGAATGTTCAAGGGATTGTAAGTTGTCCACCGACGTTTATGTTTGTCTTTCCCCACGTCATGGTAAGGCAAAAGATGTAAGTTTCCTTTCCATCCGATTTCTTTCAAGAAGCAAATCGTTGCATCTATGTTCTCTACGTCAGCATTAATACCCTCTATCAATGGAATGCGCACCCAATAATTCACGCCTAAATGCTGAAGCAACCGAATGTTTTGCAATATTCGCTCATTCGAAACGCCTGTGTATTGGATGTGTTTTTGATTATCCATCACTTTGATGTCTATGAGAAGCAACTCACATGCCTTTGCAATATCCATGACCGTTTTCTCACTGGCATAAAGAGCCGTGTCCACCGTACGATGAAAGCCACGCTTTCCAAGTTCAGTCAAGATGGCCAAGGTGTCTTGCGGATGAAACAAAGGATCTCCTCCACAAAGCGTCACTCCACCACCGCTATCTTCCATCACGTCTCTCTCCTTCTCTATTTCAGCCATCAACTCTTCCATGTTTATGTCCTTGCCACACATTTCAAGGGCTGTGGTAGGACATTCTTTCACGCATTGTCCGCAAAGAACACATTCAGCATCGGTTGGTTGAATACCTTCTGCCGTCATCTTCAAAGCCTTTTGTGGACAAACATCCACGCAACTCATACATCCGATGCACTTGCTTTTCTTATACGACTTTTGCATCTGGCTATCCCATCCTTCTGGATTGTGACACCATACGCAACGCAACGGACAACCTTTCATGAAAATGGTGGTCCTGATGCCAGGACCATCATTGATAGCATATCTCTTGATGTCGAATATCAACGCCATTACAATTCACTATTCTCCGTTCGTGCGATAATCTCGTTTTGCAATTGCTCGGTCATATCGTTGAAATAATCTGAATATCCAGCTACTCTCACCAACAAGTCCTTGTATTCTTCAGGATGTTTCTGGGCATCATAGAGCGTTTCGGTATCTACGATATTAAACTGGATATGGTGACCTCCAAACTTGAAATAGGTTCTCACCAAACTACTGAACTTCTTCAAGTCTTCTTCTCGTTTCAACAACGAGGGAACGAAACGCACATTCAACAACGTTCCCCCACTCTTCGTTTGATCCAGTTTACCAAGCGATTTCACTACAGCCGTAGGACCATGTGAATCTGAACCGTGTGCAGGAGATGTTCCGTCGCTGATGGCGAAATGGGCAAAACGTCCATTAGGCGTTGCACCACATACAGAACCGAAATAATTATGGCAAGTGGTACTCAACATATTCAATTGAGTCTTTCCTCCACGAGTGTTAGGTCTTCCCTCTATGGCTTTCACTAAGTCTTCATATACCCTAACGGCAATGTCATCAGCATAGTCATCATCGTTCCCGAAGAAAGGCGTATGGTTTCGAATATACAAACGCATCTTCTCGTAATCACGGGCAAGTGCTGTATCTTTTCCCCAATCACAAGCCAATGCTTTCAGTATCTCGTCCATCGTATACCTCTTGTCTTCAAATACATGTTTCTTCAAGGTGGTGAAGCAATCGGTAATGGTTCCCAATCCCGTACATTGTATATAAGTAGTATTATATCGTGCACCTCCGCTATAATAATCTTTTCCCTTTTCAATGCAGTCGTCGATAAACAGACTCAAGAACGTGGCAGGTGCATAGAGCGAGAACATGCGTTCTATGTAATTGTTCACGGAGAGTTTCAGATTCACGAAATAAATCATTTGCTGATGCCATGCTTCATAGAGCGATTCGAAATCCTTGAATTGTCGTGGGTCTCCCGTTTTCAATCCCAATTGTTTGCCTGTCTCAGGGTCAACACCGTTGTTCAAGGTGATTTCTAAAATCTTCGGCGTGTTCAGATAACCCGTCAAAAGATAGGCTTCTTTTCCAAACGCTCCCACTTCAATACATCCCGAACATCCTCCTTCGCGTGCATCTTCCAATGTCTTGCCTTCGCGCACCAGTTCTTGGATATAGGTATCGGGATTGAAGATGGAAGGATAACCGTGTCCTTGACGAATCAACTTAGCACCTTCAATCAGGAATTCATCTGGCGTATTTTTGGCAATGTGAATACTCAATCCTGGTTGCAATTCATGCAACTCCTCCTGAACTTCAAGAATGATATAGGAAATGTCGTTGACGGCATTGTTCCCGTCTCTATCTACTCCACCGATATTGATATTGGTAAAGTCGTTGTAGGTACCTGATTCCAATGCGGTTACCCCCACCTTGGGAGGTGCGGGTTGGTTGTTAAACTTTATCCAAAGACAAGAAATGAGTTCTTTTGCCTTGTCTCTATCCAACGTTCCTTCTTCTACACCTTTTTTATAAAAAGGATAAAGGTGTTGGTCGATGTGCCCAGGATTCATGCTATCCCATCCGTTCAATTCGGTAACGGTTCCTAAGTGCACAAACCAATACATCTGTATCGCTTCCCAAAGGTCGCGTGGAGCATGTGCGGGAACCCAATGGCAAACGTCGGCTATCTTCAACAACTCTGCTTTCCGTTGCGGACGAGTTTCCTTTGCTGCCATTTCCTCTGCCAATTGCGCGTGCCTTTCGGCAAACAAGATGGCAGCATCGCATGAAACCGCCATTGCCTCCAACTCCTGTTGCTTATCGGTAGCTTCAGGATCGTAGATATAATCCAAGCTGGCAATTTTCTTCTCGATGCGTTCTTTCAAATCGAGCAATCCCGTATGATACATCTTTCCGTCCATAGCGGTATGTCCAGCGGCTCGTTGTTCCATAAACTCGGTAAACACACCTGCATGGTATGCTTCTTCCCATTCCTTTGACACATGGTTGAAGATGCGTTCACGTTGCGTCTTCCCTTGCCAATAGGGAATCACTTCACGCTCATACGTGTCGATGTCTTCCTGACTGATGTGATAACTCTGCAAGTCGCGCGTGTCCAACGTATGCAAGTCTTCCACGGAGTGGCAAGTCAATTCGGGAAACGTAGGTACAGCCTTTGGCTTAGGTCCTCGTTCTCCCACGATGAGTTCGTCTTCGCCTATATATATTGTCTTCTTCTTGCAAATCTCATAAAAGTTTTTCGCACGCAACATCGCAATGGGCATCGTGCCATAATTTTCCTTATAGAAAGCCGTTTCTATCAAGGCGCGTTCAATGCTCAACGTGGTTGGCGTATCGAAATTCTGTTGACGCAATCGTTTGATGCGCTCGTTCATTCCTCCCTCATTGGCAGGATTCTTAATCGAAAAGTTCATATCTTCGTGTTTTTGGCGTTCATTACTTCTTCTATTGTCATGGGTTTCTTCAAGTGTCCCAACAATCTGGCTCCGTCTTTTGTAATCAAGTAGTTCAACTCATTGCGCAATCCCGTGAAGTCTCGCCAGTCTTTCAACTTATCATAGTTGATGAACTCGGTGAATTGGTGTTCTGCTTCCCATTTGTCCATTAATTCGGGAATGAAATAGATACCAGGTTCTACGGTAAACACAAACCCTGGTTCGAGTGGACGAGCCAATCTCAACGACTTAAATCCGAATTGCTTGCTCTTCTCCATCCCGTCTGCATATCCCACGTATTGCTCGCCTAAGTTCTCCATATCGTGAACGTCGAGTCCCATCATGTGACCCAATCCGCAAGGGAAGAACAAGGCGTAAGCACCACACTCGGCAGCATCACGGGCATTGCCTTTCATCAATCCCAAGTCTTTCATTCCTTCCACAATCTTCGTGGCGGCAGCGATATGGGCATTGCGGAATGGTACGCCTGGTTTCAACTCATCTACGGCTGCTTGGAAACTTGATAGATGGAGGTTGTAAATATATGCTTGACGCTCACTAAACCTATCGTTTACGGGCATGGAAGATGACAAATCGCCTGCGTAATGCAGATGGTTTTCCGCGCCAGCATCTAATAAGAAGATGTCGCCATCTTGCAATGTGTGGATATATCCATGATTATGAAGCACTTGTCCTTGAACGGTGGCAATGGTAGGGAATGCGAGTGTCTGTCCATTCCTACAAGCTACTTCCTCAATGGCAGCGGCAATCTCCGACTCTTTCACGCCTGGGCGAACCATACTATATGCCTTTAAATGCATCTGTGTACTGATGTCTACTGCCTCTTCTATCGCCTCGATTTCCTCATCGCTCTTGTAATTGCGTTGCTTCACGATGGCTTTGATGAACGGAACGGATGCTTTGGCGGCTTGTTCTGATGGCAAAAATCCTGTCAGTTCTTGCAACCACACTTGGTGTTCGCCACGATAAGGTGGCAGGAAATGTACGGTTTGTCCTTTTGTTTGTGCTTGACGAATATATTCTCCCAAGTCTTTCAATTGCTTGGTCATGAAGACGCCCACTTTCTCACAAGTCTCTTTCAAGGTGGGTTGCATACCTGTCCAGACAATATCGTCTATGGTGAGTTCGTTTCCAAATACGATTTCGCGATCTTCATCCACGTCGATGATGGCAGCTAAGTCGGCACAATCCAAGCCAAAGTAATACAAAAACGAACTGTCTTGGCGAAAGCGGTAGGTGTTGTCTGCATAGTTCATGCCGCTCTCCTTGTTGCCGAGGAACACGAGCAAACCGCTCTTCATCTCCTGTTGTAGGGTTCGCCTTCTCTGAATATAAGTTTCTTTGCTAAACATTTTCATCTTTCTTTCTTATTTAGTGATAGGTTTTGTAGCTACTCTCAACCATTCCACCTCGTCGTCTTGCAGATAGGGGGATAGTTTCTCAAATACCATCTGGTGATAATCATTCAACCATTGTATCTCTTCGTCTTTCATCATCTCCACCACGATAGGTGTCGTGTCGAAAGGACAAAGGGTAAGCGGTTCGAATTGTAGGAACTCACCAAACTCTGTTTCCATATACGGAACGATGAGCAATAGGTTTTCGTGTCTTACTCCAAAACGACCAGCCAAGTAGATGCCTGGCTCATCGGTCACGGTCATGTTCTTCACGAAAGGTGCGGGCATCCATTCCATGCGGAACTGATGCGGTCCTTCATGCACGTTCAAGTATTGCCCTACACCATGTCCTGTCCCGTGGAGGTAGTTGAATCCTTCACGCCACATATCCATACGGGCGAGAATATCCATCTGCGTACCACTGGCTCCAGCAGGGAACTTGCAGAGTTCCAATTGGATATGACCTTTCAACACCAAGGTATAGATATGGCGTTGTTCGTCGGTCAATTCGCCTAACGCAATGGTACGGGTAATATCGGTGGTTCCGTCTTGATATTGCGCACCACTATCAAGGAGCAACAAGCCTTTGGGTTCTAATGGTATATCGGTTTCAGGTGTTGCTTCATAATGAACGATGGCTCCATGTGCCTCATATCCAGCTATCGTGTCAAAAGATAACCCACGAAACAGCGGTTGCTCTGCTCTTAATGAAGTGAGTTTCTCATCAATAGAGATTTCCGTTTGCCCTCCCGCTTCCACGGCAGGCTTCAACCATTTCAAGAATTTTACAAGTGCGATGCCGTCTTTCAGCATCGCTTTCCTAAAACCCGCTATCTCTGCCTCGTTCTTGATAGCCTTGAGGGCGGGGATAGGCGATTTCCCTCTGATGATTTCTTTAGTTCTGATGGCTTTCGACAGGGTGTAATTCAACTCGTCTGGGTCAATCAGGATGTTGTATTCAAAGTAGTCTTGCAACCCTTTCTGTACATGGTTGTAATCATCCACATCGATTCCGTTTTCTTTCAAATAAGCGGAGACTTCGGAAGTCAACTTCTTGGGATTGATAAACAGGGTGACTTTCGTCGTGGAAATCAACAGATAGCTCACAAACAACGGTGTGCAATGCACGTCGGAGCCACGCAAATTCAATATCCACGCAATATCATCCAACGAGGAAACCAACATTCCGTCAGCATGTTGTTCGCGCAGGGCTTTGCGAACACGCTGGATTTTCGACTGAACACTCTCTCCAGCATATTCTATCGGCTGAATCTCTACCTTATTCTCTGGTATCGCAGGACGGTCATTCCATATCTGTGCCAACGGGTCAAAATTGGTTCTCACCGTTACACCGCCATTCTGGCGCATGTCCTTGATGAGATCTTCCACGAACGACACTGAATTAACCATTCCGTCAATGCCGATTTCGGTAGAAGACATGCTCATCACCTCTCTCCCTAACCATTTGGGGATGGTGGGCGTATCTGGCATCTTGAGTTTCATCAATTGGAATTCCGTATCTTTCAATTGCTCCTCGGCGGCGATGAAATAACGAGAGTCTGTCCACAAAGCGGCACTGTTCATCGTGACCACCGCCGTTCCTGCCGAACCATTAAACCCGCTAATCCATTCCCTTCCCTTCCAATGGTCGGGTACATATTCGCCATGATGTGGGTCAGTACTCGGAAATATAAATGCCGCAAGGTTCTCTCTACGCATCACCTCGCGCAAGGCTGACAATCGGTTGCTGATTTCTTTTTTCATATTATTGTTTGTTTATTGTCCCAAAATCATATTCACTAAATGAATCACATCGGTAATATTCAACATTCCATCACCATTCATGTCGCCCTCTGCTTTCTCATATCGGAACGTGGCCACCTCTGAATCATCAAATCCTTCTTTAGTAGCGTAGGCGGTAATGGTATAAATTGTTGGTAGATTATTCAAACTAATTTCTGCGTCTATTATCGGCTCAACATTTGATGCGGTGATATTCGTTATGCATGTCGCTCCCTCCGTTGCACTCTCCACCCTGATTTTACCACTGGCAAGTATGGTAATAGTTGGTTTTTCGCATTTTACGGTGAACTCATCCTTTATTTCTAAGATTTGTTTAAACTCCTTCCAATAGCTAGCCTCCGTATATGCTGGTCCGCTACCCTTGGGAACATACAGAATCGAATTAGCACGATTGGGGAATACTTCAGAAAAAATGGCTACGGGCGTAGTCATACCCGCCGTTACAGTAGTCAGATTATTCCCTGAGCCAAAGGCATATTCACCGATACTCGTTATCGTACTAGGTAGAGTAACCGTAGTCAAGCCGCAACCATTAAACGCCGACGAACCGATTGTCTTGACACCTTCGGGAATAATTATGGAAGTGAGACCTGAACAATTCCCGAAAGCCGAGGCTCCAATGGATGTCACACTATTTGGGATGGTCACCGAGGTAAGAGACGAACAATCACCGAAAGCCCCCCATTCTATGGAAGTAACACTGTTGCCGATGGTTACGGAAGTGAGGCCTGAACAATAACTGAAAGCATGACTACCAATGGATGTCACACCATTACCGATAGTGACGGAAGTAAGACCTTTACAATAGCTGAAAGAATAACCTCCGAGGGATTTCACGCTGTGGGGGATAGTAATGGAAGTAAGGCCTGTACAACCATAGAAAGCATCTAGTCCAATAGAAGTCACACCATTACCGATGGTGACGGAAGTAAGGCCCGTGCATTGGGAGAAAGCACTACGTCCAATGGAAGTCACGCTATAAGGGATAGTTACAGAGGTGAGACCAGTACAACCAATGAAAGCATCTTCTCCTATGGAGGTCACACTGTTAGGGATGTACACAGAGGTGAAACCTGTACAACGATAGAAAGCATAACGTCCAATGGATGACACACCATTGGGGATAATTAAATCCTTCACTTCTGTTCCATTCATAAATAGATGATGTGCATAATATAATGGATTGGATTCAACATAACCAGAAAATGAAATATCACACCATGCAGCTATGTCAGTTATGTTAACGGATGTGAGGTTTGAACATTTATCGAATACTTTTATTCCGAAAGATTTCACTCCGTTGCCTATAGTGATGGAGGTGAGATTTGAACATTCTTGGAAAGCATAGTCTCCAATGGAGGTTACGCTGTTGGGGATGATTACAGAAATGAGGCCATAACTGTAATGGAAAGCTTCTTTTCCGATGGAGATCACGGAATAGGACACCCCTTCATATTTTACCGTTTGGGGAATTACCACATTTCCTGTATAGCTCCCCCTGGTGACTTCGGCTTGTTTTTTTTCTTGGTTCAAGCCGTAATAAATTCCATCTATCTGGACTTTATCTGCGCTAGCCATCGACGGTATAAGTATCAATGCGAATAATATTAATGCTTTTTTCATGATTGTATATTTATTTGTTCTGAATGCAAATTTATTCAATATTTCTGATTTTTAATAAGATTTAAGTGATAAAGAGGTGTTTTACGGATTAAATGCACAAATTGATACGGTACGATAGACAATGAAGGAGAAACCATTAAAATCCCAACATGGCCGAGGGAGTAATGTTAAGGACACGACAAAGCAAACGCGCAATTTTAAGGGTTGGTTCAGCACGACCAGACACATAGTCACTAATTCGTGAAGGACTGACACCTACTTCGTTTGCCAACTGCTTTTGAGTCATGTTATTCTCTTCCAAAGACAATTCAATCAGTTCCGCTACTGTCGGTTTGCCAATTGGATAATGTTCCTTCTCATATTCTATCACCACATCAGACATCATAGTCAGTTCCACAGCATGACGATCATTGGCTGGCGTATTGTCATCAACCAATGGCAACAACTCCTCTATCCTCGTTAGAGCGAATTGATATTGTTCTTTTGTTATTTTACTCATAATCCTAATCTATATTTGTGAAACGTCTATTTTATCATATTCCGCATGAGTACCAACAAACCGTATAAATATATGACTGATGGTGAATTTCACGACAACGACTAATCGGTATTTGTTTCCCTTGATATTAAACACGTAATGTTGATTCCCCACATAGTCAGTGGCAGGAAAGTCAACCTTTATATCGGATAAACTTTTCCATTCTGCCTGTTCTGCCATGCCATACCATCTTTCCAAAGCAGCTTTAGAATCACCATGCCCCTCGGATTGATAGAATTCCACAAGACGTCTATGTGATACAATTCTCATAATCTGTGCAAATATAAAAGAAAATTTTGAAATTCGCAAATGATTGTACTGAATATTTTGTTTTTCAAGATAAGAGGGCTTAAAGAATTTACTATTCATAATTTACAATTAGGATATTCTTTATCAATGTGGTGATAACATCCCGAGGCAGTCTCCTACGGCGAGAAATCTTACAAATCTAACCAAATCTATCAAAATATTTGTTTGATTTGTAAAGATTTGAGCGATTTCTACCCCAGAGGGGTACTCCAACCGACATTAGGAACTTATCACCACATTGAA
>JAEEGL012838467.1_pt1 | contig 11262 bp, 10 predicted proteins | sample 9134231 | NCBI WGS metagenome assembly JAEEGL01 (sample SAMN16246548, study PRJNA631951) | gut metagenome | biome: gut microbiome; feature: rumen; material: fiber-attached | host: Bos | place: Iran: Karaj | collected 2018-10
AGAACCCATGCTATTTTCTGAGCCACTTTTGCTGGTTGAGAATCTATAAACTCCGCAACAGGACATTTTCCGTCGGCAGTTGTATAGAATGTTACTTTTCTGTACATAGGCTATGTTAGCATATATGCTAACATACTGTCAACTAAAATATTTTATTCTCCAGTTTTTTATAATACCTGGCCGTATACTTTAATCCATCCCATTTCCTAATACTTTGTTTTGAGTATTTATATTCAAAGCCCAATGACTCGCATAATTTCTGAGATTTCTTATTTTCTTCAAAGCAACTGTAAATAAACTCTTTTCCACCTAGTTCTTCAAAAATCATTTTTAACAATAATTGCAGTGCTTGTTTTCCATAACCATTTCCCTGATACTTACTGGCAATACAGATTCCAGTATCTTCAAAAATACAATCACCTGTGTCTACAGCTCCAAGAAAACCAATAACTTCATCAGTTTCTTCAAGGCAAATATAAAATGCAAGATTTGATTTTTGATATTCAATAGTTTTTTGTAATCTGATTTTTGCTTCTTCTATGTTCTCTACTGGTTTCCAAAGCATAAATTTTGCAAGTTCTTTATCTTGCCAGATATTATTCCACATGGAGTCCAAATCTTCTGTTCTTGCTTTTCTTAAGATGATTTTTTCCATTAATTTATATATTCCACTTAACAAAAAAATTTTTTACAAAAAGCAGGCCAGTGTGCCTGTCGCCATAACAATTATTCTCCCTATCCACACTAAAAATCTTATACTGCAAAAACTGTCAGTATAATCTTACAAAGGGGGAGTGTTTCTTTTTATTATATCATGAAATAGCCTATAAACAAATAGTTTTATGCGGATACGTATAAGTTCCCCACCCACACACACATATACACCACACGTATGCACGCACAAGCAAACACACACGCTCACACTTGCATATCCATCCTCACGCACACGTATATACTCACCCCCGCATCACCTTCTTCCTTCCGCAAAAACATTACAACCTATCCAGCGGACTCACCACACCGCTGGTGCCGCGATTCAAAACATGTGTATAAATCATGGTCGTGCTTACGTCGCTGTGACCAAGCAGTTCCTGGATGGTTCGGATATCATATCCAATTTCCAGCAGATGTGTAGCAAAAGAATGTCTGAAGGTGTGACAGCTGGCGTTTTTGTTTATACCGGCTTCTAAAACAGCTTGTTTGACGGCGCGCTGCATCAGGCTTTCATCAAGATGCCAGCGACCTTGTTCTCCTGTCTGGGCGTTAATCCAGCGATTTTTCTGGGGGAAAAGCCACTGCCATTTGAATTCTTTGGAGCCACCAGGATATTTCCCGTTAAGGGCACCAGGCATAACAACTGAACCCCAACCATCAGCCAAATCCTGATTATGAATCTGACGGACTTTTTCTATATGCGCTTTAAGTTCCGGGACCAGCTTTTGCGGTATCATTACGTGGCGATCTTTATCACCTTTACCATGACGGATGATGATTTCTTTTTGGTCAAAATCAAGATCTAATATACGAAGACTCAGTGCTTCATTCAGCCTCATGCCGGTTCCGTACAAAAGCTTTGCAATCAGTTTTTTGGTTCCGGACATATATTCAATAACTTTGGTAACTTCTTCCCGGCTGAAAACAACAGGAATGCGCTCTTTCTTTTTGGCATGAATTACAGAACCAAGCTCCAGAATCGGAGTATTTTTGATGTACCTGAAATAAAAGAGTAGGGCAGCAAGGGCTTGATTCTGGGTAGAGGCACTTACATTTTTTTTCAGGGCAAGATCTTTCAAGAATGCATTGATTTGAACTTCTCCAACATTGTTGATATCCTCATGATATTTTTCGATAAATTCTTCCACCCATTTTTTGTAGCATTGTTTTGTGTGGTCACTGTAGTGGCGGACGGTCAAAGCTTCAGTAAGTTTTCTTATTTCGGAACTTATCCGCGAATCCTGCCTTGTTGAATCATCATGTTTTTCCAGAAAATTTTGAGGCACATTAAAAAGCCCTGTTTCAAAAATCTTCTGCAAAAGTTGATCTGCAGCCTTTTGATTATCGGGGATAAGCCAGATTTTATTCTTATCATCCCACTGTCGTCCTGGTACATTTCTTACAGCATTAAGAACCGATGTTGAAAATCCCTCCAGAAACTTAACAGAAAAATTTGAATTGTCATATGATTTGATTGAAATATTCATACTACAAATATAGTGATGGATTACCCGATATGGCAAATTGAAAAAGAAAAATTTAAAAAAAATAATTACAAAACCTATTGACATACTAGGAAAATAACTTTATATTAACAACATAAAAACCTAGTAAAGCAATAGGTAATACAGGTTTGTGAAAACATATTAGAGAATCTAAAAAGGAGGTATATATGAAGATTTTCTTTGAAAAATTAGTCCGTGAAAATTTCCGCAACGGAGTCATGTACCTCTGTTGTCGTCAAAACTAAGCTGAAAGAACTCCAGCTTTATCAATCCAATTAAACTAAAAAGAACTCAAATATTTTGCGGCTGGCTGAGGGGCCTTGCGCAACACAGGAGAAAAATATGTCAAACAAAAGAGAATTAGTTTTTGATGCATTTAATAACAAGAAAACAGAACGTGTCCCAGTTGGATTCTGGTTCCACTACACACAGAATGAACTGCTTTCAGCCTATGACAAACCAGAGATGAGAGAGCAGAATCTGAGTGGACATAAGCACTTTGTTGAAACTTTTAAGCCTGATTTTGTAAAGCTTATGAGTGACGGTTATTTTTTTGAACCTTCAACAGCAGCTGCACTTAATAAAGCAAGCAAGGCTTCAGACCTTTATTCACTTAAACCTATCAAAAGTGATGACAAGTGGATTAGAGATCAGGTTTCACTTGTAAAAGAATTGACAGACACTTTTGGCAAAGAAGTAGCAACTTTCTACAATATATTTGCGCCCGCTACAGCTTTCAAATGGGCAATTCAAGGGGCGGATAAGAAGCTTGCATCATTTATTAAGGAAGATAAGTTTGCTGTAATTTATGCGCTTGGTGTAATTGCACAGAATACCGCAAGGCTTGCAAATGCCGTAATCAGCGAAGGAAAAGCTGATGGTATTTACTTAAGTACACAGTCAATTCAGGACATAAGTATTGGTCCTGATCTGTATGCTGAAGTTATTTCGCCTTCAGAACTTGCAGTACTTACTGCAGCAAATGCGGCTGGCGGAACAAACATTCTTCACATCTGCGGATACGAAGGTGCCCGCAACAATCTTTCTATTTTCAAAAATTACCCTGCAAAGGTAATCAATTTTGCATCAGTTGTAGAAGAAGTTTCTCTTGCTGAAGGCAAAAAACTCTTTGGAGGAAAAGCTGTAATTGGTGGTTTTGCTAATACAAAAAAAGGCCTTCTTTATACAGGAACAAAAGAAGATATTCAAAAAGAAACAAAACGTATTCTTGCAGAATCTGGAAAGACAGGAATTATTCTTGGAGCAGACTGCACAGTACCAAAAGATATTGATTTCGAAAGATTCGAGTGGGTACGCGAGGCGGCTAAATAAACGGAATCCTTCGATAGACGAGGGATTGTCTTAATACAAATTACTTAATACAAATTAAAGGAGATTAAATTATGAAAAAGATTATTATTGGAATTACATTGATAGCATTGGCTCTTACTTCTGTAAGTGCAAAAGAAAAAAAGACAAAGGTTCAGAAGATTCGTGTAGCACATACAAACTATTACGTTCCTTATGATTTCGTAAATGACAAGGGTGAGTCAGATGGTTTTGAAGTTGCCGTTATAAAGGAAGTAGACAAACTTCTTCCAGAGTATGAGTTTGAATATTTTCCGACATCAGATGATGATCTTCTTATTGGTGTTCTTCAGGGAAAATACGCTTTTGGAACAAAGGGAATCTGGATTACTGAAGAAAGAAAGCAGAAGTATGTTTTCCCAAAGAATCCTATTGGCGCAAGTATTATTGGTATTGTAATTCGTACAGAAACTGCAGATCAAATTAAGGACCTTCCGTCTTTTGCTAAATATTCAGGAAAACTTGTTCCTATTGGAGCAGCAAATGCTCAGTACACTGTTATCGATGAATATAATAAGGCAAATCCTAATGCACAGGTTAAACTTATTGCAGGTGATCAGTTTGGTGCTTCGGATGGATATATCTGGGTCAATGAAGGCCGTTATGATGCTTATGTTGACATCAAGCTTTCCTTCCAAAACAACGTTCTTAAGGAAGGTGCAGCATATAGTTCTTACAAAGATAAGCTTACTTATATTCCTTACAAAGGAATCCCTACCTGGCCAATCTTTAATAAAAAACAGCAGCAGCTGGCTGACGCTTATGATAGAGCAATTGAAAAATTGATTGCAGATGGTACAGTTTCACGACTTGCAATCCAATACTTCGGAGAGGATATTTCGGCTCTGCTGAAATAGAATAGTTTGGGGCTGCACTTAATATCTTAGGTTGCAGCCTTTTTTAATCCAGGCACAAGAGCCTTATCAAGGAGACAACATGGACAGACCTTTTTATCCTGAAAAAATATTGCAGATAATTCCAGTGCTGCTTCCCTATTTAAGCGTTACTTTTGAGATTCTTTTTGGAACAATTGTAACAGGACTTATTCTTGGCTTTTTACTTGCAAAAGGTAGATTGTCAAAAAAAAGATGGCAGCAGAAGCTTTCGGGTTTTATCATCAATGCATTTAGATGTACACCTTCAATTGTAATGCTTTTTGTAATTTTCTACGGTCTGCCAAATCTTTTCTGGGCTGTATTTAAGGTGGACATTAACAACTGGTCAAAGGGATTTTATGTAATCACTTCGCTTGGACTTTTATTCAGTGCAAGTGCTGCAGAAGTTATGCGTTCAAGTTACCTTGCAATCCCGGCAGGACAGAGAGAGGCAGCTTTAACCAGTGGACTTACAGAAAGTCAGGCTTTTATAAGAATTATACTTCCGCAAGCCTTTGTTGTTTCACTTCCAAACCTTGGTAATAGTGCCATTGTACTTTTGAAAGAAGGTTCCCTTGCCTTTACAATCGGACTTATTGATGTAATGGGAAAAGGTAATCTGAATATCAGTATTAATTTTGGGGCCTACGCAATTGAAACTTATATTGCGCTTGCAATCATCTACTGGACTTTGACAATTCTTTTTGAACAGCTTTTTAAGGGGCTGGAAAGACATTACTCAAAGGGCCGTTTATCAATTTCTAAATAGGAGGAACATATGTTTGATGTAAGATTTCTTTTAAAAACCTTTGCATTGTTGTGGACAGCAGTTCCTACAACCCTGCTTATTACAATAGTTTCTCTTATTTTTGGAGCTTTATTCGGATTTTTACTTGCGCTTGCCCGTATCTATAATGTAAAAGTTCTTAAGCAGCTTGGTACTGTTTATGTTTCATTTATGAGAGGAACGCCAGTTGTACTACAGATTCTTGTGGTTTATTCTGTTTTTCCATCCTTTCTTAATTCGCTTGTAAAACAGTCGGGAAGCAGCTTTAACGTTTTCGACATTAATCCGATTCTCTATGCATTTATTGTTTTTTCGCTGAATACAACGGCAACGGTATCGGAAGTTTTTCGTTCTGCATTGCTTACAATAAATAAGGGGCAGCTTGAAGCAGGCTACACCAGCGGACTTACAGGTTTTCAAACTTACAAAAGAATCATTCTTCCGCAGGCTTTTGTTGCAGCCCTTCCAAATCTTTGTAATGCAACTGTGGGACTTATAAAAAATACTTCGCTTGCCTTTATGATGACAGTAAAAGATATCACTGCTGTTGCAAAGATTGAAGCATCCTACGGCTACAATTATATCGAATCTTATCTTGATATTTTTGTAATTTATATAATTATCTGTTCCATTGTTCAGTATCTCTTCAAATTATGGGAACATAAGGTTTCAATTTACAAGAGAGCGTGAAAAGGAGGAAAATATGCTTAAGGTAACAAACGTACATAAATCATTTGGAAAGAACGAAATCTTAAAAGGTGTGAATCTTAATGTAAATAAGGGTGATGTAGTTGTAATTCTTGGACCTTCTGGTTCTGGTAAGACTACGCTGCTTCGTACTCTGGATTTTCTTGAAACTGCAGATCAAGGTGAACTTGACTTTGATGATATTCACACAAGTCTTTCACACGCAAACAAAAAGACAATTCTGAGTGTTCGTCGAAAAACCGGTTTTGTGTATCAGAATTACAATCTTTTTGCAAATAAAACTGCAATTGAAAATGTTATGGAAGGGCTTGTGACGGCAAGAAAGATTCCTAAAGATAAGGCCCGTGAAATTGCAGAAGGGGCTTTGAAAAAGGTTGGACTGTTAGACCGCAAAGATTTTTATCCTTCACAACTTTCTGGCGGACAGCAGCAGCGTGTAGGAATTGCCCGTGCTATTGCAATTAATCCGGATGTAGTTTTATTTGATGAGCCTACAAGTGCTTTGGACCCGGAACTAGTTGGAGAAGTTCTTTCTGTAATTAAAGAGCTTGCAAGGGAAGGAACCACCATGATTGTAGTCACTCACGAAATGAGTTTTGCAGAAGAGGTGGCTACACAGGTTGTATTTATGGAAGGTGGAGTTGTTGTAGAGCAGGGGAGTCCAAAAGATATTTTCTATAGACCTAAGGAAGAACGAACCCGTAAATTCCTTGAGAGAATTCTCAATAGAGTTGAGTATGTTATTTAATTAGAATAGATTGTTTAAAAGGAAAAGGAGATTTGCATATGAGCGTATCAATTCAAACAAAATGTCTTCATCTTAATCAGTCCGAAAATGATGGCGATAGTCCATGTAGCCCCTGTAGTCCCTGTAATCACTACGGCTCAGTTAGTTTTCCAATTTATCAGACAGCAACTTATGCACATCCTGCTCCTGGGGAAAGTACTGGTTTTGATTATAGTCGCCTTCAGAATCCAACCCGAGAGCATCTTGAAAAGTTAGTCTGTCAGCTGGAGGGAGGAATTGATTGTTTTGCACTTTCAAGCGGAATGGCAGCTATCACTCTGGTTCTTGAGCTTTTTTCCCCAGGCGATCACATAATTGCTGACAGCGATTTATACGGCGGTTCAATCCGTCTTTTTGATAACGTTTCTTCTAAGAATGGTATAAAGTTTACAAGAGTAAATTGTGCAACAACAAATCTGGAAACGCTTATCACGCCTGCTACAAAAGCAATCTACATCGAAACTCCTACAAATCCTATGATGAATATTACCGATATAAGAGCTGTGAGCAGGCTTGCAAAAAAATATGGACTTCTTTTGATTGTAGACAACACTTTTATGTCCCCTTATTTGCAAAATCCTCTTGAGTTGGGAGCAGATATTGTAATTCATTCAGGAACAAAATATCTTGCAGGCCATAACGACACTCTTGCTGGTTTTATTATAACAAACAAAGAAGCTATTCGTGAAAAATTACGTTTTCTTATAAAAACAACAGGTGCAGGGCTTGCTCCCTTTGATTGCTGGCTTACACTGCGCGGTATTAAAACTCTTGCAATTCGAATGGAAGCGGCTCAGAAAAATGCAGCTTTAATTGCAGGGTGGCTTCAGAAGCAAAGTTGTGTTACAAAGGTAATATACCCGGGACTTAAAGACCATCCGGGCCACGAAATACAGAAAAAACAGGCTCGCGGATTTGGAGCAATGGTAACGTTCAATGTCGAAAGTGAAAAAAAAGCCAAGGAAATTTTAAAAAAAGTCAGGTTGATTCAATTTGCCGAAAGCCTTGGTGGTGTTGAGTCGCTTATAACTTATCCTGTTACTCAGACTCATGCCGATGTACCAGAGGAAATCCGCGAGGCAAATGGAATTACACGGGCAACTCTTAGGCTTTCAGTTGGAATTGAAAACGCAGAAGACTTAATAAAAGATTTAGAGGAGGCATTAAATGGCTAAGTTTGACAAAATCACTAATAGAAAAAATACGTTCGCAATTAAATACGATCTTGCAGAAGCGCGCAATAAACCAGCAGATGTAATAAGTTTGTGGGTTGCCGATATGGATTTTCCAACTGCACCATGCATTCTTAAAGCTATCAAAAAGCAGGCGCATCACGGAATCTTTGGTTACAGCCGTCCTGACAAGCGCTATTACGATGCTGTGGAAAACTGGTTTCGACAGCGTCATAATTTTGAGATTCAGAAGGATTGGATTGTAAATACTCCCGGAGTTGTTTTTGCAATAGCCGCCGCAATCAGAGCCTTTACAAAAGAAGGGGAGGGGGTGCTTATCCAAAAACCGGTTTACTATCCTTTTTTTAATACAATTAAGTCGCTAAACCGACGGGTGGTAAATAATCCGCTGCTTCTTCGTGACGGTCATTATGAAATTGATTTTGACGATTTTGAAAAAAAGATTGTTGAAGAAAATGTTAAACTTTTTATTTTCTGCTCACCTCATAACCCTGGTGGACGTGTTTGGACAAAAACTGAACTTGAAAGGCTTTCGGAAATTTGCTTGAGGCATAATGTTCTTGTAGTTTCAGATGAGATTCATTCTGATATTACCTTTGGTGAACATCATCATACAGTTTATGCAAGTCTTTCCGAAAAGGCTGCACAGAATTCAATTATCTGCACTTCGCCAAGCAAAACTTTTAATCTTGCAGGTTTGCAGTTTTCAAACATTATAATTCCAAATCCAAAAATCAGACTTGCGGTAAAAAAAGAAATTGAATGTACAGGCTATGATGAACCGAATGTTATGGGAATTGTTGCCGCTATAGCCGCTTATTCAGACGGCGAAAAATGGTTTGAAGAGGCGAAATCTTATATTCAGAAAAACATGGAGTTTACAAAGCAGTTCATAAAAGAAAAACTTCCTAAGGTTCAGGTTATGGATAGTGAAGGATCTTATCTTTTGTGGCTCGATTTTTCTGCACTGGGACTTTCTGACTCTGAGATTGATGACATTATTGTGAACAAGGCAAAAGTCTGGCTGGACAGAGGAACTATGTTTGGAGAGGAAGGGGAATATTTTCAGAGAATTAATGTGGCGACCCCAAGACCTATACTGGAAAAGGCTCTTGATAGAATTGCAATGGCTTTTCAGGAAAAGTAGAGATAAAGAAACAATTATTTTCCCAGCAGGCTTTCTTCCTTTTTAAGTTCGCGCTTGTTTTTATACATTTCTTTGTCTGCTCGATTAAAGATTTCTGAAACAAGCCTGTCTTTTTTAGGAACATATTCAGCTATTCCACAAGCCAGAATTGGCCCGGATTTTGATTTTAGATTTTCCAGAACCTGGGCGCGGAAACTTTTTATCAGGTTTTCTTTGTTGGAATAATCGTTGCCTCTCAAAAATACAACGAATTCATCTCCTCCAACTCTAAATACCGGACTATGAACGAAGGTGTCACACAAAACAAGTGCAAAAGGAAGATAATCCATTCCGTTGTCGATATTTGTCTGAACAGATTTTTCCAGCTCATTATATGCAGTTTTATTTTTTACACCTGTAAGATCATCACGTCTTGCAAGTTCCTTTTCTGTGTTCAGGGCTTTTAAATGCTGTTTTTCTCTTTTGACTTCATCATTAATATTTTCAATGCCAATGATATAATGAATTCCATCAGAAGTTTTTCGGACAGTCATCCTGACATAATGCGTTTGTTTAAATGCCACAATCCGATAGTCTAAACTACAACTTTTCTGATTTATAAGAGTACTGATTATATGATCCTTGTTGATAAAATCGAGCACAAAATCGCGGTCATTTTTATGAACAATATTTGTAATATCAATTCGAGAATCTGCAAAGAAGTCAGCACCAGCTTTTTGAACATCCAGTTCGCCATAAATATTTCTACATTCGTAACTGATATAGCTTGAATCTTTTGCATCAACATAGTAAATAACGTCATAATTGACAGCAAGAATTTCTGCAATTTGAGTAAAGATTACCTGCTTCTTCTGATTTTCGAGCCGCATATTTTCAGCAGTAATTTCATCATCTATATCTTTTTCATATAGAACAAAATGTTTATCATCATTGGCCCGCATTACCGTAAATTGAAAAAATCTTGGGTGTCCTTCAATCATCAATCTGTACTTATAGGAATATGATTTTCTGCTTTCCAGATTTTTAAGCATGGTTTCTTTTTGGTGCAAGTTTTGGGCAAATTCTCTGTCATCAGGATGAACATATTTTTCTATATTCACACGGGTTTCGGCGTAAAAATCTCGACCTCCAACAGGAACCTTCATAGCTGCATATTTCTGACTTTTCGAAAATTCCCTAAATTCTCCTGTTTCTATGTTGATGTAATACATCGCTTCATAATCTTCTGCCAGACTTGTTGCAATGTTATCGTATATTTCTTTTTCCTTTCTCTCTTTGGCTTGAACAAAAGAATGAATAACGCAGATTCCAATTATGAGGCCCATTGGATAGGAAGGATATCTGTAATCAAATATCTGAATTATCAGAAATAATTCCATCACAAGGCAGGTAAGTCCAACAGCTACATAACGTGATTTTTCAATACCAGTTGATTTATGCGCTATAAAGAGCATATAAGTTGAAGTAAGCAGATAAAGGATAATCTGTAAAAGGAAAGCAATATGTCTGCCCGGTTCCGTAATATATTCATGTTCTTCATTAAATGAAAAAATAAAAGGATGAAAATAATTTATTATGAGATATAAAAGAGCCAGTGTGAACATAGCCCACACAGAATAGAGTAGGGCTTTACTTTTTCGTCCACGTCTGTCCAGATATGCGACGATATAGCGTATTCAGGTTAGCATTGTAAGGAACATAAAAAGAAAATACAGCAGGCAATCAAAAAATAGCGGTAACGGGAAATGGACTCCTGTTCATCTTTATTTCCAGATGAACCTCGTATTTTCTTCAGCGATTCCCAGTTTATGATGAGATTAATAATTAATGCCAATATACTTATGATTGAGTAAGACATTCAACTAACATTTATAGTATATTACGTTTTTTGATTTTTTCTAGTAATTTTTTATTCAAACCACTTCCAAATCACTTCTAAATCATTTCCAAATAACTTCCAAATCACAAACTCTTGAATTATGACTGTTTTCTGATATTATTAAAATAATAAGGAAAGATATATGAAAAACACAAAAGATTCGGAATATTTTACAATTCATTATGAAGATAAAGATCAATTACTGGTAAAAGAAGCAGAAGGGGCTCTCAATGAAAATCTGCGCAGGCTAATGGCTTTTTTTAATCTTTCTGCTTTATCTGGAAAAATTACAGTAGACA
>JAEEGL013620406.1_pt1 | contig 11262 bp, 27 predicted proteins | sample 9134231 | NCBI WGS metagenome assembly JAEEGL01 (sample SAMN16246548, study PRJNA631951) | gut metagenome | biome: gut microbiome; feature: rumen; material: fiber-attached | host: Bos | place: Iran: Karaj | collected 2018-10
CATCACGAAAGATTGATGGACTTCGTTGTCTTATATTTATGGGAGATGATGGTAAACTCCATACAGCTTCTCGTGGAGCTATGAACTACGATGCTGCAATGCATCAAATTCTTACTCATAAAGACCTTATTGAAATATTTAAAGAGAATCCTGGATTAATTATGGATGGAGAGTGTTATCATCATGGTTGGACTCTTCAACAACTTAATTCTATAGCTAGAACACAAAAAACTGCTGTAGATTATGATGTATTGCAATTCTATTGGTACGATGTTGTAGATGTAAATTCTACATTCGATGAACGTTTTGCATTTATGCAAGATATTAGAGACCAATATAATTTTACATTTGAACCAGAAAGAAACTTTGAATGTGGAGAACTTCGTATACAATTTGTTCCACAAGTTCCTGTAACAGGTTATGATAAAATGCTTGAACTTCATAATCAATATGTATCAGAAGGTTGGGAAGGACTTGTTGTACGTGATCCTGATAAACTTTATAGACCTAATGGTAGAACCAATGATATGGTTAAGATTAAGGTTTATAAAGACGACTGTTTCAAAGTAGTTGGAATTGAAGGAGGTCTACGTGGTAGTGAAGATATGGTCTTTATAATGGAGATGCCTGATGGTAGAACATTTAAAGCTAAGCCATTTGGAGATAGAGCGCAAAAAGAAGAGTACTGGAATAACTTTGAAAAGAGGTATAATGGACATATAGGAGAATGTAAATTCTTCTATTATTCAGATGATGGTATTCCTCTTCAACCGGCATTTAAAGCATTTAGAGATGATATCGAATGATACCTATACTAAAGCCGTTCAAGACGTTCTAGAATTTATTGAAAGTGTTGAGGACGGAGATTTAGATTATATAATCTGGAAGTTAAAAAACTTCGTAGAATATGGAGAAGATTTTAACATTAGAGATGATATAGAATAATAATTATTTACGATGAAAGAAATGATTAATAAAGCCGCAGTTATTGAGCATTTTAAACAGCTTATTACTCATTGGAATGTTTTAAACGTTTCACCAACAATGAATGTTTTAACATTAAATTCCATAGACCCCGAGTATGAGGAAATAATTGCAGAAGCTTTTAAAGATTATATAAAATACGAATCTTCAGTATGCTACTATTTTATTATTGGAGGCAATTATATAAATCTTCCGAAGAATGATACAGATAGTGATAAATACGACAATGTTAAGAGAAATTGATGAGCGTAGGCTAATTAATGCCTATGCTCGTTTAATTTACGAAACAGAAGTTGATATTACTGATGATAATGTAATTAAAGTAAATCTTATTAAATTATTTGATTGGGATATTAATGGAGATAATGGTTTGGGAGTTTATTGTGGAAAATTTGAATCCATTAAACGAAAGGATTGGCCTATATTAATTCAATTTATTAAGGATAATGGATATGAAATTGAACAGATTTCCAGAAAACCGCTGAAAGAAAAACGTCTAGAAAACATTAAAGTAATTAATGATATTCTGGAAAAGAAAGAACTCCATAATATAAAAAGATTTACTGATGAAAATTATACTGTCAGTGGAAGAGGTAAAAAAGCTAAACCTTGTATATATGAAGGCAGAGAATATAAATCTCGACAAGAATGTATGTATAAGGAAGGTTTAACTAAATATCAAATATGGAAATATTTAAAAGAAACTAATCAAATATGAAGATTAAAGCTTATGTTTGTGACGGGACTACTGAGTTAGAAGACTTTCTAAATAATCAGATTGATTATAAAAGTCTTCGTCCCGAACATGTTATATTAAGTATAACACAAGAAAGGTGTTATTATACTGTTGTATATAAAGATTATAATGAAAAATGAAAAATATTATTTCTTTATATAATAGAGATGGTGCCGATTTAAGATTAGTGCAAAAACACCTAAAAGAAATTGAACCAGGAATCACAGAATGGGAATTACAAGTAGATAAAAAACACGATTATGTGTTAGAATTCTGTAGATATATTGGAGACAACTTTTCAGAACCAGAAGCTATTGACCCATCTGGAGGTCCGATGATTAATTTAGGAGATGAATTTGAAAATAAATATAAGATAGTTAAAATAAACAGTGTTAAAAGTATATGGATAAGTGAAAGAAATAACAACTGAAAAAAATATTTTAACTGAAAATAGTGAATTATTGCAGAAATATTTTAAAGATATTTCTAAATATCCTATATATAAAGGCGAGGAACAAATAGAATTAGCAAGACAAATGAGAGCTGGAGATAAGAAAGCTCGTGAAAAACTTATTAATTCTAATTTACGATTTGTTGTAACTTGTGCTAAACAATTTGTTGGGCAGGGTGTTCCTCTTGTAGACCTTATAAATAGCGGAAATATAGGATTAATTCAAAGCGTTGAGAAATATGACCCGGATAAAGGATATCATTTTATTAGTTATGCAGTATGGTATATTAGAAGAGAGATAATCAAATCTATTTATAATACAGGTAGAACTATTAGATATCCGATCACTTATATTTCTAAAATAACTAAAGTAAAAAAGGCTTTTGATGATTTTGTTAGTAAATACCAAAGAAAGCCAACTGATGAAGAGTTAATTAAACTTACTAATATAACTCAGAAACAGTATAATGCTGTAGTGTTAAATAAATCATATTGTCAATCAATTGATACTCCAGTTACTGAAGATGGTAAATCTACTGTAGAAGATATTCTTACAGAAGATATTAAACCATTCTCGGATTCCTTTACTAGAGATGCAATATCCAGTGCTTTGAAAATATTGAGTCCTAGAGAATATAAGGTTATTACTGAATATTACGGATTAGATGGCCAATTTGAACGACCTATAAAAGAGATAGCAAAAGAAATGAAGTTGGGAGATGAAAGAGTTCGCCAACTTCGTAAAGGAGCTGTTAAAAAATTAAGTAAAAGATGTGGAAAGACTCTCGAAACATTATTATAATTCCAGATGAATTTACAATTTCTGGGTCGACTTATAATGTAACTGCGGTAGAAAATTCTGAGAAAGACCTTGGAGGAGCTCTTGGAGATTTTACTAATTTATTCCATGAAATACGATTAGCTAAAACTTGTCGAGTTGATGAAGAACTAATAGATATGCCTGAAGATGAATTTATTAAAACATATCTTCATGAACTTGGACATTGTTTTGGATATTGGTATAAAGGAGATAATTCAGAGGAATTTGCAAATGCTTTTGCTAATTTTATGTTTGAATATTTAACATCTAAAAAGTGTTATGATTTACTTCACAGTAGCAAAGAATGATTGCGGATATTTAATTGATAGTATATCTAAGAATTATGATATATTAAAGGCTAAATTTCCAGATGAAAAAATATATGAATCAGATGAACCTATAGTTAGTATTTATGTTATAAAAGACCAACTACATGAAGTATCTAAATAAAAATACTTTGTAGAATGCCAAAAGCTAAAATTACATCAGCAACAGTAAGAAAGCCAACTAAGGTTACACCTGTATGGCAGATAGGAATCATTTTTCCTAATGGAAATAAAATAATGAAGCCTAAATGCACATTAAATGAGATATTTTTAACTTATTTTCTTGACCTTGAAAAACACTTAGTTAAAGGTTATTCAGCCGAAGAACTTTTAGAATTGTATAAGAAAACTTATACTAATAAAGGTATTAAGGTAGGAATAAATTATATAGACTCTTGGGGTCACAAATGGACAGGCAAAATAGCTTGGCCTAGAGAAAATAAGTTTATTGAATTCTTAAATACTAAACTAAATGAAATTCATTCAGAGAGTTGATTATATAATGGAAGTAGAAGACGACATATTGTTAGAATATGTTGAATATTGTGACCAACGTGGAGAACAATATTCTGCTTCACATTTTATAGATTGGCTAGATAGTCAATATTGTTTAGGAGATTTAGTAGGAGATGAAATACCTTCTACCCAATTAGAAACAGATTATTTAATTGACGAAATTAACTACGTATTAGACAATGACAGAGAAGGAATTTCTTGAAAAACGTACACCTATTTGGTTAGAGGGAGAAGATTTACATATTAGCAGACCATCATCTAAATCTGATTGGAATGATATGCACGCCTTCCTATCTAAGAAATATGGTTATAATTGGATGTTTGCTATTAGAGGTTATTACTGGCCTGGTAGTCATGTAATGCTATATATGGGAGATTATGAATGTCCAAATTGTACTGCTTATGTAGCTCCTTACTTATTTAATTATTTTCCAGATATTAAGTATGTAGGATTTGGATGTAACAAAGGACAGGTTGGAGAAATATGGCCCCCCAAGATAATTATAGTACGTGATATGACCTGTTTAAGTAATGATATACTTAATAAGCAAACAGAAGAGTCTGTTTGAAACTGACCTATATAAAGAAATAAGTTTCAAAGATGCTAAAGAGTATTTATGGGAACTTAAAAGACAACAGTTTGATACAGAAACTATGGGATTGGATGTACATACTAAACCTTTACTCTGTTATCAATTAGGTCATAAAAAGAATCAATTTGTATTTGATCAAGCTTCTTATCCCATAACTCTATTTAAAGATATGTTTGAGTCTGATAGGGAATTTATAGGACATAATATAGGATTTGATTTAAAATATCTTTATTATTATGATATATGGCCTAAACATGTTGTTGATACTATGTTAAGAGAACAACTTATATGGTTAGGTTGGAGTGGATTCTATAAAGGCATTTTTCCTTATGAGTATAAAAACAACGGCTATAAATGGCCTTATGTAGAAGCTACTAACAAAGAAGGAGACATTATTTATAAGTTCTCTACAGCATTAAAAGCAGTAGCTAAAAATAGATTAGATATTGAATTAGACAAGACTGTTCGAGGTATGATTACTAAAGTAGGTTTAACGCCTGAAGTAGTACAGTATGCCGGAACAGATGTAGAACATCTTGAAGACATTGAAGAATCTCAACAAATTGATATTGATAGAGAGAACTTGCAAAAAGCTTGTGACCTTGAAAATGAATTTGTTAAGGTAATAGCTTATACTGAATTCTGTGGAGCTAAGCTCGATAGAAATAAGTGGAAAGCTAAAATGGATAAAGATAAAGCTAAATTAGACAAAGCTGTTGGAGAACTAAATTCTTATGTTCTAAAGTATTTTAATGAACATAATGGTAATATTAGAGCAAAGACAGTAACTACTGAACACGTAGTAGACACTCAATGGAGTCATAATTCTGAAGAAACTGAGAAGTTTGGAATCAAATTATGGGACCCATCAAAGAAAACTAAACGATACTATACTAGAGATTCTGGTAATGATGAACTTGGATTACTCTATTGTGAGGAATTGGAGTTTCCATTTCCCTATGTAGACCAAAACTTACAAGGAGACCTTTTCTTAGGTTTTAATACAGACCCATTCTGTACCATTAATTGGTCAAGTAGTAAACAGCTTATTCCATTCTTCGAATTTATGGGATATAATGTTGAAATATTTGATAAGAAGGAGAAAAGAAAGAAGAAAAGTGTTGCAGCTGAAGTTATTAAAGCCCAACGTCATATTTGTCCAGAATTAACTGATGCTTATGTAGCTTTTAAGAAAGCTGAGAAAGTATGTGATTCATTTGGAGAAAAGTGGCTTAAAGCTATTAATCAAAAGACTGGAAGAATCCATGCTGATTTCCATCAATTAGGAACTGATAGTGCTCGACTAAGTTGTGGCGGAGGAGAGTCTGCTGTAAATTTGCAGCAGCTTCCTAGAGATGCTGAAACTAGAGCTTGTTTTGTTTGTGAAAAAGGTAATAGATTTATTTCTGAGGACTATCAATCACAAGAGTCTCGTATTATTGCTAGTGTAGCTAATGATGCAGCAATGCTTCATATTTATGATCCTGGAGAATGTGGTGATATGCATAGTCTAGTAGCGTATATGTCATATCCAGACCAAATTCCGAGGGATACTAGAATTGAGGATATAGCTGGACTATTTAAACCTCTTAGACAAGAGGCTAAGAAAGTAGAATTTGCTATTAACTATGGTGGTACTGATAATACTCTAGTACAAAATAACGGAATGGATCCTAAAGAAGCTAAGAAAATCTATGACTCTTATATGCAAGGTTTCTCTGGCGTAGCTAAATATCAAGCATATTGTCGTAAAGCTGTAGTTCGTGATGGTTATATTCTAATGAATCCTATTACTGGACACCGTGCTCATATTCCTGATTGGGATAATAAATGGAGTAAAATACAGCATAATATGGGAGCTCCCGAATTCTGGGAGAATTATAACTACTTAAAGAAGTATGACCCATATTGTGATGAAGTAATGGAGACTAAACAATTCTTCAGAATAAAATCTGATATTGAGAAACAGTCTATTAATTATAGGATTCAGAATAGAGGTGCTATGTGTTCGAAGTTAGCTGGAGTATTATTCTTTAAATGGATTGTAAAAAATAACTTACAAAATATAGTAAAGATATGTATTCCTGTTCATGATGAATATAATATTGAGGCTCCAGAAGATATAGCAGAGAAAGTAGCACAGGTATTAAGAAAATGTATGGAAAAAGGCGCTAAACCATTCTGTACTAGATTACCTTTGTCTACAGATATAGCTAGATTAGATAATGGAGAATTACCTGATTATTGGATACATTAATATGGATACAATAGTCGAAAATAAACCAATTTATATTGGAAATGGCATCTTGGATCAAATAAAACATCCTTACTACATTACTGGAACAATTACCAAAAAAGGAATATTTAAACAATGGATGCAAATGTATAAGGATTTTTATAAAGAATATCCATATGCTTTAAAATGGGATTATGAAAAGTTTATAAGAGAAATATTAGATTATTATGATTGATAATTTTGAACTAATAAAACCTCTTCTTATATTTCCTAATGATGATATATATTATCATTTGCAAATTCTTAGAAGAGGTAAAGACCATCCTAATTTACCTGCTGCTAATAGAGTGATTAAAGCATATTTCATAAATCGATTAGAAAGTATTGATTATTTGAAAGATGAAATAATTGGTCTTTGTGATTACTTTGGAGCTAGAGCTTATATAAATCTAGCTCCAAAATCTGTAAGGATGACAGCAGCATTACAAATGAAATATCTAGCACAAAGAATGTATGAAGGAGATTTTAAAAAGATTTGGAAAGCCTGGAATACTTGTGCTGGAGAAATAAAAGGAGAAGAACCTAGATGGATTGTGGATATTGATGAAAAAATTGCATGGGGTAATATAATGGATTTTATAGATACTCTTGAACCTTATTCTAAGGATACTAAATTTATCACTAATATTCCAACAAAAAGTGGATGGCATTTGATTACAACTCCGTTTAATATAGCAGAGTTTAAGAAAGCGTATCCAGATATTGATGTTCATAAAAATAACCCTACTATTTTATATATTCCTAATAGTATAGATGAAAATTAAGGTGTTTACAAAGGCTCCAATGTTTTGGACTTTCGATGAATGGAAAATGTCTCAAAAAGATAGAGAAAAAGTAGGTATTAAACTTGTAGAAATAAATATATGAAAATTAAAGAACTTATTTATCAAACTCCAGAAATGACTGAGGAGAAGCTATTGAAGATTATGGATAGTCATTTGAATTGGATTAAGAAAGATTTAAAAGACAGAATCCGTACTCTTCATAAAGATCCAACTAAACCATTTGATTATTCTCAAGCATTTTTAGATGAATATGATTTAATTCAAGATAAGAAATCAAATCTTACAAGGGGTCAGCGTAACATAGTTATAGGTTTCGTTGGAACTTGTATGATTGAAATGACTAAAGGAATAGAACCTGATGGAGGAAACCACTAATAATCCGCAAGTAACTATAGATTATAATCTATATAAAAAATTACGCATACTTGGAATAATTCACGATTCTAAAGATGAAGTAGATATTAGAAGTTTTAATATTGGAAATAGTAATTATTCTAAACATATTATTCAACCTTGGGCTATTTGGATAGATTATCCTGAATTAACTAGTTGGGACCACGATGTTATAAAAAGAATCCTTAGAACTAAACAAGGTGAATCTAGAATTATGGATTATGAAAAGATAATACATGATTTGCAAGAAAGAATTAGACAACTAAAATTAATACAGGAATATGAAGATTGAAATCCAAAGAGTGACTTCATGGAAAGACGTATTAAATGCGGCTAGATTTACCCAAAGAAAACAGCCTTTAGATAAAGAACCTTCAACAACTTTTAAGAAGAATATTATAAGAGCAGAACATTCACCACTTAGATGTCTGATGTTCAATATAGACTTTTATGATATTCCAAACTATGTTTCTGTTCATTTAGTAAGACATGTTCATGCTCAACCATTCGTAAGTACCTCGCGCCCAGACATTGATGGAAAACAAATTCCTAGGGAAGAGCAGAAGAAAATAGACCCTGTTAATATGCGATTATTCTTAAATGCTCAAGAAATAATTGCTATTAGTAGAGCTAGATTATGTACTAAAGCAGAAAAAGAAACTAGAAGGATTTGGGGAGAAGTTGTTTCACAATTAAAGGATATTGAACCTGAATTGGCAGCAGCTTGTGTACCAAATTGTATTTACAGAGGACATTGTCCTGAAATTCAGTCTTGTGGGATGGCTGATGGAGAATTATTCCCACTTAAAGTAAATGATTATATTAACAATTTAAAAAATTAAAAATTATGGAAGCAGAAGTATTTCAGTGTAATTGTAAAAGTGAGTTTCAAGACAAAGTTTATGGTAAAGGTAATCGTCTTTTCAATCCTAAAGGTAAAGGTGAAAAATGTGACGGTTACAGATGTACTGTATGTGGACGAGAGATTCGTTCTGGTGAAGGAAAGAAGAAGTAATGCCAAAAATTCATGTTCAAAGAAAAGTTGAAGTATGGGTAGAAGATTCCTATACTGTCGACGAAATAAATGATGATATTATTCAGCAAGCTATTAATTATGAATTACCTTTTGAAGATAGTGATACTTTATGGGAAACTCAAGTTGAATTAGGTCCTATAGAAGTCTACGATCAACACAATAAAAAGATTTATAGTAATATTAAGAATGAATAAATATTATGTAGAACTTGGAGAAATTGGAATGGACAGAATAGTAGAATACTATATTGCCTATTCCTCTAAATCTCCAGAGGAATTAGAGGATGATATGGATTTTCTTTTCGCTGTAGATAATGAAATAAATGAAATGTATTATAACTATGGCGAGGAAGATGAAGATTTTGAGGATTTTCAAGATAGTATGGGTATTCGTTGTATAGAACCATATTCTGAAGATGAACATGGAAAAGATGATTACCCCATTTTATTTGATGAAAGAAAAAAATGAACGCTTTTATTAAAACTGATATTGAAAATGCTGTAATCCTTATGAAAGCAGCTATTATGAATGCTATTCATGCTTTAGAAAATGGAGAAGAAAAAGAAATTCAATTTGAAACTTCCATTCCTCTTCAACTAATAATTAAATGTGCAGAAGAAAGAGGTTGGGAAGATGATATGAATGATTGGGATTGGACTAATGGTTGGCAAGTAGACTATTGGTATTATATGAAATATCCTAACAAAAATATCCGTTTAATGATTAGTGGCTCTCTATTAGAGGGTAATACAAGTTTAATAATTGTTGACAATGAGTAAATTATATCATAGTTTTTGTGTATCTTCTTATAAAGGTGGAGAATTGCACTCTAATTTAAATCAAACTATAGAAAATATCGCCTCTGGTATTGATGTAGATTGGGACGAATTATTTGAACGCTATGTTGATGATGAAAAATTCTCTAACATGACTGATGAAGAATACTTTTCATTAACTTGTGTACAATTTTTAGATATGTTAGATGATGAAACTTTGATAAATATTGCTACTAATAGTTTTTATCCAGGAAATGAGTATGCTTTTGATTCTTGTTCAGATAGTGAAGTATATACCATTAATGATGAAGAAAAACTAGTAGAAGTAAATGTTATCAAAGAACCAGGATTTATCGAAGCCTTTAAGAAAGCTGTTCGCAAGGATGCTGAATGGACAGATAAATGGAATAAATATCATAAAGATGAAAAGTAATGTACCTCCAGGAGCAGCAGAAGATCCTACTGCTCCTTATAATGAGAAATTTAAAGTTGTTGAAGTAACTATTTCACAAACTTTAAGTACTACTGTAAAAGTGCTTTTATCAGAAGACGCTGATGAAAATGATTCTAAGGTTCTAGAACGAATTGTAAATGAACAAATTTTATTACCTTCAGAATGTACAGAACGTGAGAGTTATAATAAATGGTGTGTGGATGATTTTTGTGTGTGTTTATGATGGTATTTAAATTAAAGGAAACAGAAGAAGCTGCTGCAGAAGAATTTCTACAGCAACATCGACATCCTGAAGTTAATAAAGGAGCAATAGGTGGCCATATAAAATTTATATTTACACCTACAGCTCTTGCAGATGCGTGTAGTATACGTTGTACTATATGTGGAGAAGAAAAAAATATAACGGATTATAATTGTTGGTAAAATATGGATATTGATAAATTGATTAAGTATGCTACACTTGATAAAGCTAGTGCAGCTAAAGAAGCATTTAGAGCTATAAAGGCAGAGTTACTTTTAAATAATTCGTCTAAAAATCCAAAAGCTGAAGGCAAAATAGTAAATTCAGTAGAGTTTGATAGAAATGGTGATACATTTATTATTGATATAAATGAATTGGATTTATATATTTTGAAGAAAATTATTAAAGAAAGGGATGAACAAATTTCTATGTATGACGCTAATTCTCGAAAAGATTTAGCAGATATGTATAGAGAACAACGAACTATCCTTAAAGCATTTTTGCCTAAAGAAGTATCTAGGGATAAAATTGAGGAAGCTGTAGTAACTGCTTACCCTAATGGTTATACTCAGAAAGAAATGAGTACTATAATTAAAGCTATTAAAGCTATTTATCCTACTGCCGATGGAAAGATGGTTTCTGAAGTTGTTAAAAAGCATATTGCATGAAAGAATTTTTAAATTATGTTGTACTTCCTATTATAGTAGTAATAGAAGTAACAGGAATAGCGGAATTATATCCTGTTTGTAAAGATTCCATTTGGAAATTAGTTATTCTCTATGCTGGAGTATATTTTGTACATGAAATATATAGGGCTATAAAAAATTATTATTTTAACTATTAATTTTTAAATAA
>JAEEGL013895674.1_pt1 | contig 11262 bp, 9 predicted proteins | sample 9134231 | NCBI WGS metagenome assembly JAEEGL01 (sample SAMN16246548, study PRJNA631951) | gut metagenome | biome: gut microbiome; feature: rumen; material: fiber-attached | host: Bos | place: Iran: Karaj | collected 2018-10
AAGTAGAACCAAAGTATACATAGAATGTTTCCTTATTTTCCATTTTTTGAACTATTTCTTCTGCACTTACTTCAATAAAAGGATTAAATTCATCAATAGATATAGTTCTATGAACTTTACCACTTTTATTTTCCTTTCCATTTAACTTTTCGTAATCTTCTTTAAATGCTAAAGCTTCTTTTGTAGGTTCTTTTTTTGTTTGACATCCAGTAATAGCAAATAAAGAAACAACAATAAACAATAATGATAATATTTTCTTCATATTATACCCTCCTATAATTGCATTATAAAACAAATAAAAAATATTTAAAAGACTTTTTAACTAAACTTGTGGTTGAACAAAAAATAATATATAATATAAATAATAAGATAATAAGAGGCGATAGTTATGAAAAAAATAGTAGATGGAAATAAAGCATGTAGTGATATAGCGTATTTCTTTAGTGAAATAGCATCAATATATCCTATAACACCATCTTCCCCAATGGCTAGTGAAATAGATAAATTAACTAGTACAAATAAAAATTTATTTAATGATGATGTTAAAGTAGTTGAAATGCAAAGTGAAGCAGGAGCTGCTGGTGCTCTTCATGGTGCATTAATTAGTGGTTCACTTGCAACAACATTTACTGCATCTCAAGGTTTACTATTAATGATACCTAATATGTATAAAATAGCAGGAGAAGGTTTGCCTGGTGTAATTCATGTAGCAGCCAGAAGTGTTGCAACACATGCTTTATCAATCTTTGGTGATCACTCAGACATTTATGCTACAAGACAAACAGGATTTGCTATGCTTGCATCTTCAAGTGTGTTTGATGCCCAAAACCTAGCTGCAGTAGCACACCTAAGTGCAATTAAAGGACGTGTCCCATTCTTACATTTCTTTGATGGTTTTAGAACAAGTCATGAAATAAATACCATCGAATCTTTAAATGAAGAAGAATTATTAAAACTAGTAGATTTTGATTCAATTAATGAATTTAAAAAGAATGCTCTAAACACTAATGCAACATACCAAATGGGTATGGCAGAAAATGATGATATTTATTTTCAAAGTGTTGAAGCAAGAAATAAAGCATATATTGAAGTAGCAGATATCGTTAATGATTACATGCAATCAATTAACCAAATAATGAATACAGATTACAAACCATTTAATTACTACGGTGCAAGTGATGCTAAACATATAATTGTAGCAATGGGATCAGTATGTGATACAACTAAATTAGTAATTGATAAATTAAATAGCGAAGGCAAAAAATATGGACTTATAGAAGTACATTTATATAGACCATTTAGTATTAAATACTTAACTGATGTTTTACCTAATACAGTAGAAAACATAGCAGTACTTGATAGAACAAAAGAAGCAGGAAGCATAGGAGAACCACTATACTTAGATGTAGTTAGTGCTCTAAAAGATAAAAACATCAATATTGTTGGAGGAAGATATGGTTTATCTTCTAAAAATACTACACCAAACGATATTTTAGGTGTATATCACATGCTTGAAACAGAACCAAAAGATAACTTTACTATCTCAATTATAGATGATGTAACTAACTTAAGTATTGACCCAGTTGATTATGACTTTAACTTAACTGCTAATGAAATTCAAATCTTTGGATTTGGTAGTGATGGTATGGTATCAACATCTAAAGATATTATGAAAATAATTGGTAATAATACAAATAATTATGTTCAAGGATATTTTGAATATGATTCTAAAAAGAGTGGCGGTATTACAATATCTCACTTAAGAATAGATGACAAAAAGATAAATGCACCATATTACATTACATCACCAAGTTTACTTGTAATAACTAAAGATACATATTTAAAAGAATTTGATATGTTTGATAATGTAGAAGATAACTCAACAGTATTAATTAATACATCACTAGATTCTAATGCTTTACTACATTTAATACCTGATAGTGTTAAAGAACTTATAAATAATAAAAAATTAAAAGTATTATTAATTGATGCAGATAAAATAGCTAATGAAAATAATATCAAAGGTAAAATAAGTAAAATAATGGAAATAATAATCTTAAAATTATTAAAATATGATAATGCTTTTGATGATTTAGCTAAATCAATAAAAAAACAATTTATTAGTAAAGGACAAGATATAGTAGATTCTAATATAAATGCAATGAAAGCATCTTTAAATAATTTAAAACTATTAAATGCTAACTTACCTATGACTAATAATAAAATGGAAGAAGATAATAATGTATTTGATAAGATTAAACATAGAAGAGGAAATGAATTAAAGGTAAGTGAATTATTAGATTTTAAAAATGGTAAATTTCCAAATAGCTTATCTAAAACAGAAAAAAGAGCAACATCTAAAATGGTACCAAAATGGAATAGTGAAAACTGTATCCAATGTGGTATGTGTGCAATTGTTTGTCCACACGCTGTAATTAGACCATTTGTAGTTGATAAAGATAAACCTAATTCAGTTCCATTGATTGGTAATAAAGATTATAACTATCAAATATTAGTTAGTGAAGAAGATTGTTTATCTTGTGGACTATGTTTAAATATATGCCCAGGTAAAGCAGGAAATAAAGCATTAAGCTATGGTAATATTTCAAATGATAATAAAGAATATATTAAAGATATGTTTGATAATTATACTAATCCAACAATTATGGATAAGTTTAATGTTAAAGGTTCACAATTACAAAAACCACTATTTGAATTTTCTGGTGCTTGTGCTGGATGTGGTGAAACTCCATACATCAAGTTATTAACACAACTATTTGGTAAGAAAATGATAATAGCAAATGCAACAGGTTGTTCATCAATCTATGGTGGTTCTGCACCATCTACACCATATTCAATTCCATGGGCTAACTCACTATTTGAAGATAATGCTGAATTTGGCTATGGTATGAAATTAACATATAACAAGATGAGAGATAGAATTAAAGCAATCATTAAATCATCATATGATGCAGTAGATGAAGAAACTAAAAAATTATATGATACTTATTTAAATAATATTGATAATTTTGAAATAACTAATGATGTAAGAAACAAATTAGAACAAAAAGATATTCCGAAAGAATTAAAAGATATAATTGATTACATGGTAGCTAAAAGTGTATTCATCATTGGTGGTGATGGATGGGCATATGATATTGGATTTGGTGGTATAGATCATGTCTTATCTAGTGGAGAAAACGTTAATATCATAGTATTAGATACAGAAGTATACTCAAACACTGGAGGACAAATGTCTAAATCTTCACACTATGGTCAAGTAGCAGAATTTGCTTCAAAAGGAAAGACAACACCTAAAAAAGATTTATTTAAAATAGCAATGAACTATAATAATGTTTATGTAGGACAAGTTGCACTAGGTTCTAACTTTATGCAAACAATAAAAGTATTTAAAGAAGCTGAAGAACATAATGGTCCAAGTATTATAATTTGCTATAGTCCATGCCAAGAACAAGGAATCAAAGGTGGAATGTGCAATGCAACATCAGAACAAAAACTAGCAGTAGACTGTGGATATCTAACACTAATGCATTATAATCCAACTGAAGAAAAATTATACATAGATTCTAGAGAACCAGACTTTAATAAATATAAAGATTTCTTACTAAATGAAGTAAGATACAAATCATTAATTAATAAATCTCCAGAACTTGCAAAAGAAATACTACTTCAAAATATAAAATATGCACAAAAAAGATATAATGATTATGTAAAGTTATCAAGTAATAAATAAATAGTTATTGTAAAGTAACTATTTTTTTTGTATAATTTTCATAGGATGGTGAATAATATGAAAAAAGCCAATTTGTCTTATTTTGTTTACTTTGGAATAATTTTACTTTTAGTTGTAGTATCAGTTTCAGGCTCATTTGCATGGTATACAGCATCTGTAAAAAACAATGGAGAAGTATACAATACTGTAGTAACTGCTGGATCTCTTAGAATGGGATTTGAAAATTCTCAATACATGAATGTAGATGATATGGTTATTATTTCACCAGAAGAAATAGCAAGTTTAGCACCTAAATCAACATTTGATGTTAAAAATGTTGGTAGTTCAGATGCATCATATGAATTATATTTTAATGCCACTGTATCAAACAATTTAATACATGAAGATTTTAAATGGGAATTATTAATTGACGGCGAATCAGTTAAAAGTGGTAACTTTGGTACATTAACTAAAAACACAAATGATCAAACAACAACAGCTCAATTTAAAATAACAAATACACCAGTTACTTTAAATGTAAATCAAGTAAATTCATGTGTATTTAGAGTATGGTTACAAGAAGCAAATAGAAACCAAATTGACTTAACTGAAGGTACTTTATCTGGTAATGTAAGTATAATAGCAGTAACAAAGTAAATTTACTTTGTTTTTTTTATTCTTTTATAGTATAATGGTTAAGTTAAGAGGTGAAAAGTATGGGTAGATTTCCATCAATAGCAGCTGCAAAAGCTAAAACAGGTGCTGCTAAAGGTAAATTATATTCAATGTATTCAAGAGATATTTATGATAAGGCTAAAAAGGGTGGAGCTAACCCTGAAGCTAACTTTGCTTTAAAACAATTAATTGAAAAAGCAAAGAAAGAACAAGTACCTGCTGATATTATTAAAAGAGCATTAGATAAAGTTAACTCTGGTGCAAGTGAAGATTTTGAAGAAACAAGATATGAAATAATTGGACCAAGTGGTTCAACTGCAATCGTTGAATGTTTAACAGACAATGTTAATAGATCAGTAAGTGATGTTAGAACTGCAGTAAACAAAGCTAAATGTAAAATGGGTTCAATGAACTCTGTATCATATAACTATGATCACTTAGCAATCGTTACATTTAAATGTGATGATGAAGAATCAGTTCTTATGGCATTACTTGATGAAGGAATCGAAGTAGTAGATGAAGAAATGTCAGATGGTAATATCACAATAAGTGTTGTTCCAACAGACCAATACAAGATGAAACAAGTAATTGATAAAGTAGTTCCAAATGTAGAATACTTAATCGATGAAATTGGTATGTATCCAAAAGAAAAAGTAACACTTAGTGGTGATGACAAAGAATACTTTGAAAGATTATTAAGATTATTAGATGATGTAGAAGATGTTAAATCTGTATATCATAATGTAGAATTATAAGTCACAATTATGTGGCTTTTTTTTCATGATTATAAATAAAATTATATTTTTTCATCTAATCTTCACATTTTTGATATAATATATGTAATATTAAAAAGGAGTGATTTTATGCGTATATTAGTTGTAGACGACGAAGAATTAATAAGAAACGTAATAAAAGAATATTTATCACTTGAAAATTATATCGTTGATGAAGCAAATGATGGAGAAGTAGCTGTTAGTAAAGTTAAGAATTCCAACTATGATTTAATAATCATGGATATTATGATGCCAAATAAAGATGGTTTTAGTGCATATAAAGAAATAAAAGAAATTAAAAAGATACCTTGTATAATGCTATCAGCTCGTGGTGAAGAATATGATAAACTAACAGGTTTTGATCTTGGAGTAGATGATTATGTAACAAAACCATTCTCACCAAAAGAACTAGTGGCTCGTGTAAAAGCAGTTCTAAAAAGAACTAAACAAGAAGAAGATAAATATACATTTGGAACCCTAGTAATTGATGACAAAGCACATTGTGTATATGTAGATGAAAAAGAAGTTAACTTAACACCTAAAGAATATGATTTACTTAAATACTTTGTTAAAAATAAAAATATAGCATTATCAAGAGAACAATTACTATCAGCAATCTGGGGATATGACTTCTATGGTGATGATAGAACAATAGATACACACATAAAAACCTTAAGAAAGAACTTAGGTAAATATGGCGAATGTATAACTACAGTAAGAGGAATGGGGTATAAATTTGAATATAAAGAACAAAAGTAGTATTAATCAAACAATACTTAAATACCTAATTATCTTTTCTATAGGTATTCTTTTGTTACTTTGGATAACTCAAATACTATTTTTAAAAGTATTCTATGAAAAATATCAGGAAGATAAATTAGTAAGTATTGCTAAAGAACTATATAATACTAAAGAAAATGAAATAGAAACAAAAATAGATAATTTAACATTTGATACTAATATATGTATAGCATATGTTAATGCTAATAATAATACAACATATTATAATACAAGAACTAATGGATGTATGCTAGGTAAAAATAATGCTTTAGATAAATATATTTATGAAATACAATCATCTAATCAAGACTTAACACCTATTAAATTAAATAACCCATTTACTAAAACAGAAAGTTTATTATATGGAGTAAGAGTAGGTAATTCAAGAATCTATTTATATACAACTCTAGAGGATATTAACTCAACTACATCAGTATTACAAAGTCAATTAATATATATAATGTTTGGTGTATTAGCATTTGCAATTATAATCTCATTCTTTATTTCAAGAATGTTATCTAAACCAATAACTAATATAACAACTAAAGCCAAAACCCTAGCAGATAATAATTATGATGTAGACTTTGAAGAATCAAATATCTATGAAATAGATGAATTATCTAGTGCACTAAATTACTTAAAAGAAGAAATATCAAAAACAGATGAATTTAGACGTGATTTAATGGCAAACGTTTCACACGATTTAAAAACACCACTTACTATGATCAAAGCTTATGCAGAAATGGTACGTGATATTTCTTATAAAGATAAGAAAAAAAGAGATGAAAATCTAAATGTTATTATTAATGAATCAGATAGATTAAATATCTTAGTTAATGACATTTTAGAACTATCTAAACTACAAGCTAATGCTAATGAAATTAATAAAGAAGAATTTGATTTAGTAAAAGAACTAAAAGAAGTATTAACTAGATATGAAATCATAAAAGAAAAAGAAGGATATAAAATTATATCTAAAACACCTAAAAAAGTAATAATTAATGCTGATAAGAAGAGATTATCACAAGTATTATATAATTTAATTAATAATGCTATTAATTATACAGGTGATGATAAAAAAGTATATGTTAATATAATTGATAATAAAAAATATTATAGAGTAGAAATAAAAGATACTGGAAAAGGTATTGATGAAGAAGATATTAAACATATTTGGGATAAATATTATAAAAAAGATAAGAACCATAAACGTAATGTAGTAGGTACAGGTTTAGGATTGTCTATTGTTAAAAATATTTTAATTAATCATAATTATAATTATGGCGTAGATAGCAAGAAAAATGAGGGTTCTACATTCTTCTTTGATATACCAAAAGAAAAAGAAAAATAAGTTTCACATAGACTTCACATATTTTTCACAATTCAAAATTATACTAATAATCAAGAAAGTGATGTGATGTCTTATAAGTATTAAAAATATATATTAATGATGTAAATAACAATTAATTATATATATAAAACCCTATACAATTTTAAATAACATATAAACTCAAAACTCAAACTTTCAAAAGGAAGAGTTAATCTTCCTTTTTTTATTTTCTTATGATATACTTTAATTGGCTATATTTAATATAGCTGTTTAATTGGGAGGGCCCAGTAGTGGACTTATCTTCGGTAGGGAGGTCAGCTTCCTACCATTTTTTATTTTTACATAAATTATTCACTTTATCCTCACATTAAAGTAATATACTTAAATCATAAAAGGATAAGTGATAATTAATAAATAAAACAATTAAAAAGAACAATAATTTTTTTCATATATATACCACTCTATATACTTTAAGGAAGAATATATCTTCCTTTTTTGTTTTATATATTATATAATTAACTAGGTGATAAAAATGTTTATAAAGTATTTAATAGTATTTTTAATATCAATGGTACCTTTAATAGAATTAAGAGGGGCTGTACCATATGCAATATATCTAGGACTACCAATAGTACCATCTTACATAATTGCTATTATAGGTAATATGTTACCTGTACCAATAATATTCTTCTTTGCAAGAAAAGTTCTTGAATGGGGTAAAGATAAAAAGTATATTGGCAAGTTCTTTACTTTCTGCTTAGAAAAAGGAGAAAAGGGTGGTAATAAACTAAAAGCTAAAGCTAAAAATGGTCTTTATGTTGCACTATTTTTGTTTGTCGGAATACCACTACCTGGAACTGGTGCATGGACTGGAACACTAGCAGCTTCAATTCTAGATATGGATTTTAAAAAGAGTGTACTAGCTGTAATATCTGGTGTAGTTCTAGCAGGTATAATAATGGGATTACTTTCACTTGGATTATTTAGAGGAATACTAGGTTAACATACTAGTATTTTTTTATTTCAAATTTACATATTAAGTTAATTATTAATTGAATAAGTAGTATTTAATTGATATAATTTTATTAGAATAGTGAACTTATATTACAGGAGAAACATATGAAAAAGAAATATAAAGTAATGATTTTATCATTTGGTATTTTATTAATGATAAGTATTATGGTAAGTATATCATATGCATATTACATTTTTAGTGTGTCTCAAAGTACTACTAATGTAGTAAGGGCTGATTGCTTTGAAATAACTTTTAATGACGGAAATGCTGTTAATATAAGTAATGGTGTACCTTTAAGTGATGAAGAAGCAATGGCGGAAACACCATATACATTTACAATTAAGAATGTATGTAATCATGCAATGAATTATGATATTAATGTTGAAACCTTAAATTCAACTAATATAGATTTAAATGTCGTTGATTTTAAATTAAATGGATCGTTAAAAAAGAATCTTGGTTCTATTAGCAATAATGATTCTAGTGTAATTGTAAATAAAAGTGGTGTTGCATCATCTAAAACAATTTATAGTAACGTTTTAACTAGTGGAGAAGAAAAAACATTTAAATTAAAATTTTGGGTAGATGAAGATGCAACTATTGAACAAAGTGCAAATAAATCATTTAGTTCTAAAGTAGTTATAAATACAAGTTTAATTACTGACTATAAAGAAGCTATACTTGATACTGGTAAAAATGTTAATGCTGCTTTGAAAAAAACAGTTGGGATTAATGATTCAAATTATAATCCAACATATAATGATCCAGGTGGTGGTATTGCTTCTATTGTTAGAAGTTTAACTCCTCCTCCTGATATTGATAATTCAGTATTGATATCTGATAGTGAATCACCTAATCTAGTTTATGCATGGTTTGATAATGGTACTATATATATTTATAGTGATGCTAATAGAATATATATGAATAGTGATTCTTCTTATATGTTTTATTATTTTCCTTCACTAAAATCTTTAGATTTAACTTATTTTGATACATCAAATGTTACAGATTTTTCATGTATGTTTTATTATGGATATAATTTAGATGATATAGATTTTAGTAATTTTAATACATCTAATGCTACTAATATGTCACATATGTTTTATAATTTGACTGGGATTGAAAATCTGGATATAAGTAGTTTTGATACATCAAATGTTACTGATATGTCATATATGTTTTATAATATGCCTTATTTAAAAAGTTTAGATGTAAGTAATTTTAATACTTCAAAAGTAACTGATATGTCATATATGTTTTATTGGATTCAATCTATAAATTCTTTGAATTTAAGAAATTTTGATACTTCACATGTTACTAATATGAAAGGTATGTTTTTCAAATCATTTAAATTAACTAACTTAGATGTAAGCAGTTTTGATACTTCACATGTTACTAATATGGAAGGTATGTTTTCTGATAATTTAACAATTAAATATTTAGATATAAGTAGTTTTGATACTTCAAATGTTGAAAATGTGAGTGGAATGTTTTATGGTAGTGGTTTATTAAAAACAATTATTGTTGGTGATAATTGGAATATGTCTTCTGTAACAAATAGTCAAAAAATGTTTTATATTGCTGATGATTTAATTGGTGGTTCTAATACTGCTTATGATAGCAATTATATTGATGCATCATATGCTAAAGTAGACTGTGCACCAACTAGTCCTGGATATTTTACTTATAAAGGTCCACTAGGTGATACTGCAGCTTATTGTGCTGCTCATGGTTATTAAAAAAATACCAAATATCTACATTTTATTTGGTATTTTTTCATTTTGTGATATAATTACCTTAAGGAGGCTTAGGTATTATGAACATAGAAGAGGAATATAGTGAGGAATTAAGTCCATTAGAGTACAGAAGAGAATTTGGTAAAATCGAAATTGAGTTAGATAAGGTTAATAAAAATCATGCAAATAAAAAACAAACAATTAAGAGAATGGAAACAGATGAAACAATTAAAAGCTATCTTGATTTATTACAAGATGAAAAAGTAAAAAAATACATTGAAAAGAAAGAAGAATTAAGAGATATAGAATATATTTTAAATGAATTAAAAGAAACTAAAAAATATCTATATCAAAAATTATGTAATCATCCAGCAATCTTAGTTGTAAAAGAAAAAAATGTTAATGGAAAGATTATTAATTCAGGCATTTGTTTAGAATGCTTTAGAGAATTTAGTGAATTACATCAAGAACATATTGATCCATCTGCAATTTTATATTACAAAGAAAGAACTGATAGTTATTTTCTAACTCATGAAGAAATAATGGAAGCAATTAACTCATTTAAAGAAGTAAAAAAAGATAAAAGGTGTTCAGATAAAAAAGCTATAAAAGTACTTAATAGAAGAAGAAGATAAGGAGTACAACATGACAACAAATGAATTAGAAATAAAAAATAAAATAGATGAATTAGAAGCAAAGGCAACAATGTTACAAATAACTTCAGATGCTGTAAAAGAATATTTAAGTTTATTAAAATTTTTTGAAGTTACTTCTTATATTAAATACACTGAAATATTAACTAAACACGAAGAAAATGAAATAGTATTAATTGATGAAGCTTATAATGATTGTTTAAGTATAGTACATAAATTAAGAACAAATTATAAAGAAGTTAGAGATTATATTAAACTTTCTGAAATTAAAGAAGTACAAGATTATAGAGAATATCATCAAACTATAGGTTCACTTAAATATAAATTAAAATGTATTGAAAAAGATAATAACAATAAAAAACTATTAAAAATGATGACAGTATAAACTGTCATCTTTTTATTGTTCTATAAATCTTAAGTAGAATAGGTAATATTTTATACCAGAATTTCTTATTAACTAAATCAAAATCTCCCATCCATTCAATATAAGTTCCACCTAATTTTCTCTTATATTCATATATACCAGCTAAATTCTTATATTTAGTATGTGGATCTCCTACAGTACCA
>JAEEGL016038213.1_pt1 | contig 11262 bp, 6 predicted proteins | sample 9134231 | NCBI WGS metagenome assembly JAEEGL01 (sample SAMN16246548, study PRJNA631951) | gut metagenome | biome: gut microbiome; feature: rumen; material: fiber-attached | host: Bos | place: Iran: Karaj | collected 2018-10
CAGCAAAACCTCCCCGGAAAGGAAATGATCAGACAGATAACGGGCGACGCCGTCCTCCTGGTTGCTGAGGCAGACCTCGTCGCACAGGGGTTTCACATCGGAACGCCCGTTTGCAACAATCACGGACCGTCCGGCGGCCTGCATCATGGGCAGGTCGTTCAGGCTGTCCCCGAAGGCGACGATTTCTTCTGTCCTGATCCCCAGACGCCGCGCCGCGTAATCCAGCGCGATGCCTTTGGTGGCCCTCAGCGGATTGAATTCCAGGAAATAAGGCTTGGAGCAGGTGACGGAAACGCGTCCGGCAAAGCGTTCGCGCGCTTCCGCCAGCATCCGGGCCACTTTCGCGTCTTCCGCCATCATCAGGATCTTGGACCGGGGTTCGTTGATGTATTTCCGCAGGTCCCCGACGTATTCTCCTTCCAGCATGGACGCCCTGGCGTACCGCTCCGCATACTCGGAGTATTCGTTGAAGTAGAATTTGTCATCTCCGTATGTCTGCGCGTAACAGCCGTGTTCCGTACCAAAATCGCAGATTTCCCAGGCCAGTTCCTTCGGGAAGGATTCAGCGTGAAGCAATTCGCCCGTCGGGCCGTCATATATTTCGGCTCCGTTGCAGGCAATGTACAGGCAGATGCATCCCAGCCGGTCCACGAAGGGTTTGATGCTCATCCTGGAACGGCCGCTGGCGGCGATCAGCAGGAACCCCCTGCTGCTCAGGCGGCGGAAAACATCCATTGTATAATCCGAAATCGACAGATCATCCCGCAGGAGCGTATCGTCCAGATCAAAAGCCGCGGCTTTGAAGGCGTTGCCGTTCATCTTACGCTCCATCATATTTTCAGGCCGTTTACCGCTGCCTGCTGGGCAGGGATACACGCCATAAACTTTTCCATATACCGGTCAAAGCCTGCTTCATCCTCCGGATCGGGAGAGACCGTTATCTGCTTCATGCCGGCAAATACGCGGTTCTGCAGATAATCCTCAAGGGATTCGCCGGTTTCTTTGTGAACCAGGTAGGCGGCCAGCAGGGCGATGCCCCAGGCGCCGCCTTCGCCGGCGGTTTCCATCACAGTCACCGGGGCGTGGATGGCGGCAGCCAGCAGGTTCTGCGCGACGCCCTCCGTCTTGAACAGGCCGCCGTGGCCATACACGCAGTCGATCGCGACATGCTCGCGGTTCATGATCTCCATGCCGGCTTTCAGGGTTTCCATGCTGGCATAAATCTGGGCGCGCATGAAGTTGGCCATATTCATCTTCGCATCCGGAGTGCGGATCAGCATGGGACGGCCTTCGGAAAGGCCGGTAACCGGTTCTCCGGCAAAATAGTTGAAGCTGACGATGCCGCCGCAGTCCTTCGCGCCTTCCATCGCCTTTTTAAACAGGCGGGTATAAACTTCGCCGCCGGAAGTTTCAAAGCCCATGATTTCAGCAAACTCACGGAAAAGGGAAACCCAGGCGTTGATATCCGAGGTACAGCTGTTACAGTGCACCATACCGACCTGGCGGCCGGTAGGCGTCGTGACCACGTCAATTTCGGGATATACCGCGGACAGCGGTTTCTCCAGCACGATCATACTGAAAATGGAGGTGCCGGCGCTGACGTTGCCGGTCTTTTCCCGGACGCTGTTGGTGGCGGCCATGCCGGTGCCGGCGTCGCCTTCGGGGGGACACAGCGGACAGCCGGGCTCCAGGTCCCCGCTTTCGTCCAGCAGGCGGGCGCCTTCCGCTGTCAGGACGCCGGCGTCGTCTCCGGCGGAAAGAACTTCCGGCATGATATCCCGCAGCTTCCACGGGAAGGCGCGGGAAGCAGTCAGATCGTCGAAGATCCGGACCATTTTTTCATCATAATCGCAGGTCGCGCTGTCGATGGGCATCATTCCGCTTGCGTCGCCGACGCCGAGAACCTTCCGCCCGGTCAGCAGGTAGTGAACCCAGCCGGCCAGCGTGGTCAGATAGCGGATATCAGCCACATGGGATTCTCCGTTCAGAATAGCCTGGTACAGATGGCTCAGGCTCCACCGCTGCGGCATATTGAAGGAAAAAGCCTCCGTCAGCTTTGCCGCGGCTTCGCCGGTGATGGTGTTCCGCCAGGTGCGGAACGGGGCAAGAAGTTTCATGTCCGCGTCAAAGGGCAGATAGCCGTGCATCATGGCGCTGATACCGATGGCCGCCAGTTTCTTCGGAACCACGCCGTACTTTTCGGCAACGTCCTTTTTCAGATCGGCATAGCTGCTTTTCAGCCCCGTAAGGATCGCCTGTTCGCTGTAGGTCCATATGCCGTCGACAAAATCGTTCTCCCATTCGTGGCTGCCGGAGGCGATGACTGTGTGGTCCGGAGAGATCAGCACGCTTTTGATCCGCGTGGAACCAAACTCAATACCGAGAATCGCCTCGCCGTTTATAATATGTTTTCCGCTCATGACTGTTTCCTCCAAATTGTTTATAAGGAAAGTATACCACAGAAAAGGCAGAAAATGAATAGGAAATTCATTGATCCCGGGGCGAATCCGCAAGACCGCTCCCCGGTTTTTTCTGATTTTCTTTTTTATTTTACATACCGGTTTGCCGGCCGGGGCGTCCGAAGACCGGACGACCGGCGCTTTTTCCGCAGAATGATAATGACGATCACAAGGGCCAGAATCAGCAGCAGGGGAGACAACAGCAATAAGGCCAGTTCGAAGGAGAACGGCGGCAGCACGTTGTCATCCGTGTATGCCTCGTTATATATCTGCTCCAGCGTTTTGGGCACGTTATCCCGCTGCCCGACTGAACGGGAAGCGACCAGCGGATAGACGACCGGATCGCTGTACGGCGGGAAATATGTCATGGTGGCAATCTGCTCCCCGGCTTCAATCGGCGCGGTCAGATCCCGGGTATAGGTGATCGTCACGGTGTCGGTCAGTTTCCAGGCCATCCGCTTGACGGCTTCCTTTGTCGCCACAATCCTGGGTTCAACGATTCCCTGCGGCGTTTTGCATACAAGCAGCAAATTGCCGCTTCCGGGGTCCGACGTGGCATAATTGCTGGTAACGATCGTAAGCGGATTCATGTTGTACAGCTCGAGCGGCGTGACGCTGGTGTACTGGCTGAAACCGTAATTCATCAGCTTGATCGTATCCGCCCAGCGGGCCCTGTTGCCGGTAAAAAGAACGACGGAGATCAGCCCGACGCTGTCCCTTTCAGCCGAACCGACAAAGCAATAACCCGCTCCGGAAGTGGTACCGGTTTTTACACCGTTTGAATCGGGATAATAGTACTTTTTCAGGTTCTCCGAATCGTCTTCCCGCAGATAGGGGTTTCTGACCCGGATCGTCCGGGCACGCTGCTTGTTCGTCCGGGAAATCTGATATTCGACAGTGGAAACGATCTTCCGGAAAGTCTCGTTTTTCATGGCTTCCCGGGTGATGACCGCAAGATCCCGGGCCGTGGAATAGTGATAGGGATCGTCGAGCCCGTGAGGATTCGCGAAGTGGGTGTTCTCACAGCCGTACGTCTGCACGGTCCGGTTCATCAGGTCCACAAAAACGGGGACGGAACCGCATACCGTTTCCGCGATAACATTGGCGCCGTCGTTGCCGGAGAGCAGGATCGTGCCGTAGAGCACGTCGATGAAGGGGATTTCCTCGCCGGCCTGGAGGCCCATGGTGGACGAATCGTCCGGGAGCGCAACGGCATAATCGGAAACGGTGACCATCTGCTCCAGATCATCCATATTCTGGATGGCCAGCAAAACGGTGAGTATTTTGGTGGTGGAGGCAGGCGCACGCAGTTCATCCGCGTTTTTCTCGAAAATCACTTCGCCGGTCTCCGAGGAGACCAGAATCGCGGAAACGGCATACAGCTGGTCCGCTGAAAGATCCTCAGGCTTCGTATCGTCATACGGCAGAGCGTTCGGGGAAAGCGTGGGCTCCGGAATCTGAAGTTCCTCGGCGGAAGCGGACAGGGCTGAAATGGAAAGAAACAGAAGCGCGAGAAACAGGCAGAAACGTTTTTTCACAGGCTTCATCTCCTTTCCCATCTCTCATATCGTCCTGTATATCATCTTTCCCGAACGGCAACGCCTTCCGGACCGAACGGGAGAAACATTAAACCGGCAAAACAGACCGGCGGGATAAAAACAGGGGACTGTACAACGGCCAATACGTTCCGACCGTGTCATCGGGAACCGCCGGCAGATCGGACGGATCGCCCGGGGCCGGGTCATCCATCGTTACAGCGTCCGTCTCCGGATCCGGCGGCAGGCTGTCCGGCGCGATTCCGGGAACGCCGGCGGACTGATCATCCTCAACGGCGACGTCCGGCGCCTGCGCGGCGACAGCTTCCTTCGATTCCGCGGAGGAGGGAACCTCAAAGGCGGGAACGAGCGAGGATCCGGAAAGCTGCAGCAGCATGAAAACAATCCCGACCACGCCGACATAGACAGCGAAGCAGCTGAGGGGTACCCTGCCGATCATCCGGAGCATAAAGCGGATTGCGAGGAAGCCGGTGGCGGCGGCTACCGCGATGCCGACCAGCGACGGGAACAGTTCAATGTCCTTAAAAGTCCCGCTTTCCAGCGCGTCCTTTCCTTCCATCAGCAGGGAACCGAGAATGGCCGGCGCGCTCATCAGGAAGGAAAACCGGGCCGCCTGTGTTTTGTTCAGTCCGGCGGACACGCCGCCCAGGATGGTCGATCCGCTGCGGGAAACACCCGGGATCATACCGATTCCCTGAAAACACCCCATGACGACAGCCGGAAGGAATCGGGCGCCTTTTCCTGCGGGCTTTTTCTGCTGACGGACGGCGACCCGGTCACAGATCAGCAGGAACAGCGCAGTGATCAGGAAGGAAACGCCGAGAAACCAGCCGTTGTTGAAGATATCGAAACCTTCCAGCCCGTTGACCACGACCAGCTTTTTTGCCAGCAGATAGATCGCCAGCGTCGGCAGGGAGGCGACAACCAGCAGAAGAAGCGTTCTGTTCCGGACAGGATGAAGGATCATCTCCATCCAGTCTTTCCAGAACACAATAATAACCGGGATCAGCGTGCCCACATGCAGCAGAATGCTCAGCATTTTCATAGCCGAACTGTCCGCGTCAATCTTCATCAGCGTCTGTGCCAGCAGCAGATGGCCGCTGGAAGAGATCGGAAGAAATTCACCGATGCCCTGGATCAGGCCCAGTACAGCACCCTGCAGAACAGTCACCCGAAACCGCCTCCCAAGAGAAAAAATACCCATATATATTATCACACGGCGGCGGATTTGGAAAGCTTGACGCGGGCTTTGCGCCACATTATAATAATTTTTTGAAACGATACTGTGATCCGGAAGGAGCGCTGCTTCAAAAATGAAACTCGGAGTTGTAGGTCTGCCAAACGTCGGAAAAAGCACGCTGTTTAATGCGATTACCAATGCCGGAGCGCAGGCGGAAAACTATCCGTTCTGCACCATCGAGCCAAACACCGGCGTGGTGATGGTTCCCGACGCGCGCCTGAACATACTGGCTGATATGTACCACCCGAAAAAGGTGACGCCGACGACAATCGAATTTGTGGATATTGCGGGCCTGGTGAAAGGCGCAAGCCGGGGCGAAGGCCTGGGCAACAAGTTCCTGAGCCATATCCGCGAGGTAGACGCCATCGTACACGTCGTCCGGTGCTTTGAGAATGAAAACATTATCCATGTGGACGGTTCCGTGAACCCGGTGCGGGATATCGAGACCATCAACCTGGAACTGATTTTTGCCGATATGGATACGGTTCAGCGCCGGAAGGACAAGGCGGAGAAAAGCTTCCGGGGCGGAGACAAGAAAAGCGGCGCCGAGGCGGAACTGGCGGAGAAGCTTTACGCGCACCTGGAAAGCGGTAAACCGGCCCGCACCTATGACGCGGATGACGAAGAACGCGAAATCATGAACAGCTGGTTCCTGCTGACAACCAAGCCGGTGATTTACGCGGCGAACATCGCGGAGGACGATATCGGCAAACCGGAAGAAGAGATTCAGCACCTGGCGGCGGTGCGGGAGACCGCAAAAGCCGAAAACGCGGAGATGATTGTCATTTCCGCCGCGATCGAGGAAGAGATCGCCCAGATGAACCCGGAGGAAAAGGCTGAATTCCTCGAAGATCTCGGGATCGGAGAGAGCGGCCTGGACCGCCTGATCACGGCGTGCTACCGGCTGCTGGGGCTGATCAGTTTCCTGACGGTGGGCGAGGATGAGTGCCGCGCCTGGACGATCACCCGGGGGACGAAGGCGCCCCAGGCCGCCGGCAAGATCCATACCGACTTTGAAAAAGGCTTTATCCGGGCGGAGATCGTGCCGTACGACACGCTGATCGAGAACGGAAGCATGGCTGCCTGCAAGGAAAAGGGACTGGTCCGCAGCGAAGGCAAGGATTATGTGATGAAGGACGGGGACGTTACCCTGTTCCGGTTTAACGTATAAGCGTCCGGACCGGGCGATACGGAATCCGGCGGCCGGGAAGAAGAAGCCGACTGCCCAGGCAGGCATCCATTACTGATGATTAAGGGGGAAAACAGACAGCATGTCACGGTTGCAGTTTTTCTGGCACCGGCTGGTCCGGATGGACTGGAAGGCCATGTGGAAAACCACGGGGCTCCTGAAAAAGAGAAGCGGAAAAAGCCGCCTCTGGCTGATGTGCGATATGCTGAAGTGCGCGGTAAAATACAACGCGGGCTACGTCGATTACAAGATCGCGCAAATGTACAAGCTCAACGACGAACAGCGAAAAACCGTCATTACCCGGGGCATTTCCAACGAAATCGTCCGGCGTATGAACCCGAAGGAATACTGGCACCTGTTTGACGACAAGGCGCAGTTCAACGAGCTGTTCAAAGAATGGATTCCGCGGAAATGGCTGCTGATCGGCGAAGACACGGATCCCGGGGCGCTGTTCGCCCTGTGCCGGAACAGCACGCAGCTGATCGGAAAACCCCTGGAAGGCTCCAGCGGCCAGGGAATCCGGAAATACCTGCCCGAGGACTGGAAGGACGGACCGGAAGCGTTCCTGAAGAAACTGAAGGACGACGGCATCGGCATTCTCGAGGAAATCGTGATCCAGCATCCGAAGATGGCCAGCCTGTGTCCCACATCGGTGAATACCTGCAGGATCGCAACGCTGCTCGGAGACAAGCAGCAGGGCATCGTATACGCCTTCCTGCGCATCGGCAACGGCAAAGTCATGGACAACGTGGACTGCGGCGGCATGGCTGCCCGGATCGACCTGGATTCGGGAAAACTGCTGACCGTCGGCGCCGACAAGCAGGGGAACACGTTCATCAAGCATCCCATCACCAATACCAGCATCATCGGGTTTACGATCCCGTTCTGGGAAGAAGCGAAGGCCATGTGCCTGAAAGCGGCGGAGAAGGTGCCGCAGATGCGCTTCATCGCCTGGGACGTGGCGATCACGGAAAACGGTCCGACGTTTATCGAAGGCAACAGTTTCCCGTCCCACGCGGTTCCGCAGTTCGCGGCGCACTATCCGGACGGGATCGGCATCCTGCCGGAGTTCCGCAAATTCATCGATATCTGATTGTCCCACAGCGAACGGGAAGGCAACGAGCCGGGGGAGATTATCCATGAAGATCCATTTTTTCAGTGGTCTCAAAGGAGAAAAGCGGAGATATATCCTTCTTCTGTGCGTATGCTGCCTGGCGATTAATTTCCTGGCCTCACGGCTCGCGAGCTGGCTGAATCTGCCGCTGTACCTGGATAATATCGGCAGCGCGCTGGCCGCCGCCCTCGGCGGCATTATTCCCGGAATCATCGTGGGTTTCCTGACCAACCTGATCAACGGCCTGATCGATCTCGACAATATATATTACGGTTCGCTGACGGTACTGATCGCGATCTGTTCCGCAATGTTCGCGGAAAGGGGCTTCTACCGGAAGCCTTCCAGATGGCCCGTCATCATCATTACCTTCGCTCTGATCGGCGGCGGGATCGGATCGGTGCTGACGCGGCTGCTGTACGATTTTGAGTTCGCCTCGCTCCCGCAGTCCGGCGGCACGGCCCGCTGGCTCCTGGCTACGTTCGGGATGAAAGAGTCCGCTGCCCAGTTCGCGGCAGACCTGCTGGTCGACCTGCTGGACAAGACGATCACCGTGCTGGCGGTGGTCCTGACGCTGCATCTGCTGCCGGAAAGAATCCGGACCCGCTTCTACTACAGCGGACCGTGGGAGGCGGCATCCGGCGGTATGCAGGCGAAGAAGGAACGCGGCACGATCCGGCATTCCCTCCGGGTCAAGGTGGTTATGGTCGTGGCGTTGGCAACGCTGATCACCGGCGTCGCTGTGACGACGATCAGTTTCCTGCACTTCCGGGGATCGGCCATAGAGTCGCAGCAGAAACTGGCGGAAGGCACTGTAAAGGTGGTCGCCGGTTCCTTTGATATCGAAGACGTGGAAGGGTATCTGCAGGAAGGGGAAGCCGGGGAACAATACCGCCGGGAGCATGGCTACGAAGCTGCCAAGGCCATTATGAAAAGCCTGATGGACAGCTCTGAGTATATCGAATACTGCTACGTATACAAGATTGAAAAGGAAGGCTGCATCGTCATATTCGATCCGGACCGGGAGGACGACGCAATCGGAACCGTCGACGCGTTTGACGAGGACTTCGGGAAATACCTGCCGAGTATCCTGCTGGGGAAAAAGATTGATCCCGTGAATAATAAATGGTATGACGAGGCGGAAGACAGGGAAAAGTGGCTGATGACATTTTATGAGCCGGTGGAGGAAGGAAGAAATATTTACGCCGGCGTGGATATCAGCCTGGATCATATCGCCAGCGACGGGCAGCATTTCCTGGCGCGGGTCATCAGCCTTTTCTTCGGATTCTTTATGATTATCCTGACGGTGACGATCTGGCTGGCGGAATACAACGTGATCCTGCCGATCAACAGTATGGCCACAGAATCCAACCGGTCATCCTTCCACACGGAGGCGGCCCGGATACAGGCCATCGAAAATATCGAAAAACTGGATATCCAGACCCATGACGAAATCGAGAACCTGTATACCGCCATGATCCGGACGACCCGGGATATGGCGGAGACCACGGATTCCATGGCCAAGGCGATCGCCGAAACACAGCGCCAGAACGCGCTGATCGGCAAGATGCAGAACGGCCTGATCCTGGTGCTGGCGGACATGGTGGAAAGCCGGGACCAGAACACCGGCGAGCATGTCCGCAAGACCGCGGCATATACCGGCGTGATTATGCGGGAGCTGAAGCGGGAGCATATCTACGAGGATCAGCTGACGGACGCGTTTATTCAGGACGTGATCAACTCCGCGCCGCTGCACGACGTGGGCAAGATCCAGGTGCCGGACCAGATCCTGAACAAGCCGGGAAAGCTGACCGACGAGGAATTCGCGATCATGAAAACCCATACCACCGCCGGCGCGGAGATTATTTCCAGCGCAATGGACATTGTATCGGAGGGCGGTTCCGGCTACCTGATGGAAGCCCGGAACCTGGCGAAATACCATCATGAGAAATGGAACGGCATGGGATATCCGGAAGGCCTGAAGGGCGAGGATATTCCGCTGTCCGCCCGGATCATGGCGGTGGCCGACGTATTCGACGCGCTGGTCAGCAAGCGCAGCTACAAGGACGGGTTCCCGTTTGAAAAAGCGATGGCGATCATCGTGGAAGGCAGCGGGAGCCACTTCGACCCGAACGTGGCCGGCGCGTTTGTCCGGGCGGCCGACGAGGTGCGCGCGATCATGGAATCGCAGATAATGGGGCGTGAAACGATCAGCCAGACGGCAACCTGAAAACAAATGGTTGATTTTCAGCGGAGAAGGTGCTATACTCGCTCTAATCTTTTCGGATGAAGGGAAACATGCGGTCAGAAATCCGGCTCACAGAGAGCGGGGGGTGCTGGAAACCCCGCAGCGGGACCTGAACCGATACCATTCCCGGACGGGAAGCGGCTGCTGTCCGATATCGCAGCATCAATGAGTGGTTGTAACGACAAGCAGGGTGGAACCGCGAATGCTGATCCAGCATCCGTCCCGGCAGTACCGAGGGCGGATGCTTTTTTTCCGCCGAAAATCAGAAGGAGGGACAGGACCATGAAAATCATTTACAACGACGGTCATGTCGGGGAATGCCCGGCGGAGGAGGAACTGGAAGTACTGCGGCACTCGGCTGCGCACATTATGGCACAGGCGGTAAAGCGGCTGTATCCGGACGCGCATTTCGCGTACGGCCCGGCAACTGAAAAAGGATTCCATTATGATATCGACCTGGGAGATATCAAGCTGACAGAGGAAGACCTGCCGGCAATCGAGGCGGAGATGCAGAAAATCGTGAAGGAAAACCTGCCCTTCAAGGTCTATCCGCTGCCCCGGAACGAAGCCATTCAGCTGATGAAGGACCGCGGCGAGATCTACAAGGTCGAGCATATCGGCGACCTGGCGGAGGACGCGGTCATCACCTTCTATCAGCAGGGAGAATACATTGACATGTGCGTCGGCCCGCACCTGTGCTACACAAAGGCGCTGAAGGCGTTCAAGCTGACGGCGCTGTCCGGAGCGTACTGGAAGAACGACCAGAAGAACAAGATGCTGACGCGGCTCAACGGCGTGGCCGTCCGCAACGGTGACGAACTGAAGGAATACGAGCGCCAGGTGGAAGAGGCGAAGGCCCGTGACCACCGCCGGATCGGCAAGGACATGCAGCTGTTCATGACGGACGACCTGATCGGCAAGGGACTGCCCATGTTCCTGCCCAAGGGCTATACGATCTGGATGGAGCTGGAAAACTACATCAAGGAAAAGGAACGGCTGCTCGGATACCAGCACGTGATGACGCCCTGCGTCGGCACGGTGGACCTGTACCGGACCAGCGGCCACTGGGACCATTACAAGGAGAACATGTTCCCGGCCATGGAAGTGGAAGGCGAGAGCTTCGTGCTGCGCCCCATGAACTGCCCGCACCACATGATGATCTATGCCAACCGGCTGCATTCCTACCGGGATCTGCCGATCCGCATCGGCGAAGTGGCCCACGACTTCCGCTTCGAGCCCAGCGGAACCCTGAAGGGCATCGAACGCGGCCGCCATTTCTGCCAGAATGACGCCCATCTGTTTGTGACGCCCGACCAGATCAAGGATGAGGTCGCAAGCGTCGTGAATCTGATCCGGGATGTATACCAGGACTTCCACATCACGGATTACCGCTGTGTACTGAGCCTGCGGGATCCGGAGGACAAGGTGAAGTACCATCAGGACGACGAGATGTGGGACA
>JAEEGL016725511.1_pt1 | contig 11262 bp, 11 predicted proteins | sample 9134231 | NCBI WGS metagenome assembly JAEEGL01 (sample SAMN16246548, study PRJNA631951) | gut metagenome | biome: gut microbiome; feature: rumen; material: fiber-attached | host: Bos | place: Iran: Karaj | collected 2018-10
AATGATTTATCAGATAAGCGTCTCTTCTCAAATTATATATGAAGCGCTTGAAAGCCGTTTTTTGTGAACCCCAATTACGGGTATCGCTATGCCCCATATTGCCTGTCATCATCACTTCTTGCAAAATGAAGCGACCTTCTTTCTCGTTAGGCTCCATCAATAAATATTTGTCCTCCATCCCAAATGCATATTGCATCAGCCACATAAGTCCCGAAGCAAAGCGATACATGCCGAGTTTTTTTATCCAACGAACTGAATCATCTTTCTCTTCTTTTGTGAAGCCTTGCTTCAAGACATAATAGTAATCCATGATTTGTCTCAACCCCACGCCATTTCCTGTCATATGGTTATAGCAATGCATCAGTATAAACACTCTATCAAAAGCCAAACTGGGCATTGACTGTTCAATTGTTGGATTATGAATAGCACATAACTGATGAAACCTTCTATTATGAAGGGGATTGCTTAGACATGCTGGCCAAACATGGACTTCCAAAGGAATATCTTCAAATAGATGGAAATGTATGTGTTGATAATTCACTCCATACAACTTGCCATCTTTATCAAACTTCCTTGCAAAATCATATATGCGCGCTCTTCCCCCATCCAGCCAAACGTCTATGTCTCCAGATTGTCTTCTGTTGGGATTTGGATAATAGCGACCGACAGCCGCTCCCTTCAACAAGTTACATGCAACCCCTTTTCCACGGAAATAATCAACAGCCTCAGAACTGGCCTTTGCCATTGCAATGGTATTCTGCTCTATAGCCTGAACTAAACCTATCCATTGCAATAGATCTATTCGTGGCGGACGTTGCTTTTCTGGAAGTCGCTCTAATCCATCAAGCATTATGCCTAGAATTGATTGCTTCTCCGACTCTTGGTATAAAGCCATCCATTCATTCTTTGTTGGAACTCGTGACAATCTGTTCCGATTTCCCAAAGCGACCTGTAATAGTTCAAAAAACAGCATTCCCCTTTAATAATGCATTAAGGTTAAATAATGGCACTCTTAATGGTATCCACTATATACCGCACATCATCATCGCTTACATACGGCCCAGCGGGCAGGCACATACCCACTTTAAACACAGCCTCAGATACGCCATTTACGTAAGCAGGGGCATTCTTATACACCGGTTGCTTGTGCATAGGTTTCCAAACCGGACGTGCTTCCACGCCAGCTTGGTCCATAAATACACGGAGTGCCTCAACATTGTCATTTGGCTGGCAGTCAGTAGTGGCTGAGTCTGCCACATGGATCACACCAGCAGCACCACCTACAGCTCCCTGAACAATGGTCTTATACGCATTCTCCTGCCCCTTAATCTTCACGTTCTCATCAATGGTGATGGTGCAGAGCCAATAGTTGGAATCATATTCTCCAGTTGCAGGCTGGCTGTGCACAGTTACGCCCTTTACATCCTTCAGCAGTTCTTCATATAGTTTCTGAACATGCTTATGGTGTGCGATGTGGTCATTAACAACAGTCATCTGGCCACGACCAATACCGGCACAAATGTTACTCATGCGGTAGTTATAACCTATCTTCTCATGCTGGTAATAAGGATAGCTCTCTCGGTACTGAGTGGCGTACATCATAATCTCACGCCATTCATCCTCATTAACAGTAATCAACGCACCACCACCGCTGGTAGTAATCATCTTATTTCCGTTGAAGGAAAGCACTCCATACTTACCAAAGGTGCCCAGTACCTGGCCATTGAAACGACTGCCAAATCCTTCTGCCGCATCCTCCACTACAGGAATGTCGTACTTATTCGCAATCTCCATAATACGGTCTGCCTTGTATGGCATACCATAAAGAGCTACCGGCACAATAGCCTTGGGATAGCGACCTGTTTTTGCCTTACGATCAAGAATAGCTTTCTCCAGCAACTCAGGATCCATATTCCAAGTGTCTTTCTCGGAATCAATGAACACAGGAGTAGCACCTAGGTATGTGATAGGATGAGAAGATGCGCAGAAAGTAAAGCTCTGCACACAAACCTCATCTCCTGGCTTTACGCCACAGGCAATCAAAGCCAGATGCACGGCAGCCGTACCCGCTGACAACGCCACCACTCTTTTAGAAAGCTTCCCCTCTTCATCTCGTGCCTGGCCTGTTACTTCATTTACGAACATCTCTAAGTCCTTCTCGAATCCGTTCACGTTCGGGCCGAGGGGTACTACCCAGTTAGTATCAAAAGCTTCCTTAATGTACTTCTGTTCAAGACCTGCCTCACTCATGTGGGCTAAGCATAAGTAAATTCTTTTGTTTTCCATATACTAATGTAAATCTATTATTTCTTATTATATTGTTTCTCCAGCATATTTCATATGTTTACCTAACACAGTACAAAAAATCATTTTTATATCCTTGATAAACGAATAATTTCTATAGTAATAGCAATTCAATCTTACTTTGTCAGGAAAAATGACGTTATCATTGTACTCAATTGCTATTTCTTGCATAGGTCGTGAATCTCCCTCTTTCTGCTTCTGAGCAACATATTCTGAAATCATCTCATCTTCCAACCTGTATTTTAGCGTAGCTGGTCCAGTTATACCCGGACGTAACTTCAAGACATCCCTATCATCTCCAACAAGTTTATCTGCATAACCTGAGACATCAGGTCTGGGGCCAACAAAACTCATATCCCCTACGAGTACATCCCACAATCCTGGAAGTTCATCCAATTTGTAATGACGCAACTTTGCCCCCAAAGGAGTAATGCGGCTATCACCTGCCACACTCACCGTGCTTCCGTTGTGATTCACTGTCATCGTTCGAAACTTGTGGCATTTGAACAATTTGCCCCCCTTACCCACTCTTTCCTGAATAAAGAGTGCAGGGCCTCCGGGCATTTTCACCTTAACTAGTATAGCCACAATAACTAATACTGGCCAAAGAAAAAGCAACCCTATAAATGACACCACCCTGTCAAATAACCATTTCAATATCATAGTATTACTCAGGCAATATCTCTAAGTATAATTCATTATGCGGCATTTCTTTCACAAGTTTTACCTTACTCGCTGACAAAGCTGAGCGATAAGATGCCACATTATCTTTTGATACGGTTTCAAATAACCGTAAACCTATTCCAAACCCAACTTCATTCAGGAGTTTATTCATGGCTGTACCTAGGCCTTTTCCACGGTACTCCACATCCACCATCCTTCCACGATAGCCAACACCATGAAAAAAACATCTATTAAAACAATACCCTGCTATTTTTCCATTCTCAGAATCCTGCAACATATATCCGAGAAAAGCTCGATTCTTTTGAAGTCTCTTGATACTTTTTTCATCAAATCCATGAGGATTGAAAAACGCGTATGCTTCCTTAGGCTGACGACTGAAGAACGCTATTATCTTATCGGTAGGAACATCTCGCATCGGAGTAACCTCATATCCCATAGGTAACTCTGAGAAAGAGAATGCCTTCAGTATCTTACCATATCTCATGGAAAACAGCCAAGCATTGATGCACTCCACAAAGTTCCACAACCAACTTAGCTTATCCCTTAAGAAATGAGCAATTGCGTATAACATATAAACAAATCAAGCTTAAACAAAACTATAGGGAAACAACAGGGGCCTTACTCCAATTTAATTGAAGTTCTGCTTCCGTGATACTACTGAACTCCATTCGTTCAATCAACTTGAATAACTTATGCTTATTACCTTTTACACCTAAGTTAGTTTTAATATAGCGAAGATAGCGGGCCTTAGTTGTTCCCGGCTCATCAAAATAACTTTCATAGTCCTCTTTTGACATAACGACTTCTATGACAGGATTCAAATCCCCCAAGTGAAAGTATGTCATCGAATAAGGCGCTCTCTTCATTTCTTTCTCAATGAACCCATAAGGGAAAAATCGGAAATATCCACCTCCAGAATAGGCGATGTCTTTACCCAATACCTTTGTTGTTACTATGGGGTATTCATGTAGTTCAATGCCGTTACTCCTCACCACAGATGGCTCCATCTTGGTAAACTCCGGGAACCCACCAAAGTCCCTGGAGGCTGGAAATATTGAAGCATCACGTATTATTCCATTGGCAGTCAAAACTTCAAATGCCCATTTATTATCACCTCCTATCGAGAAAGCCGGCGCCCTGTAACTCTGTATTTTTTTGCCAATACATTGTTCCAACGCATCCACGGCTGCGTGAGTATCTTCCATTGCCTCCTGATAGGTCATTTTATTCAACCACTGATGAGTATTGGAGTGGCATCCCACCTCATGGCCTGCAGCATCTATTTTGCGTACCACATAAGGAAAGTCACAGCCCAATTTTCCCACGCAAAAAAATGTCCCTTTAAGATTCCTTGAATCAAGTTTTTCCAGTAGTTCGTCAAGTAAACGGTCATATTCCGCATACTTCGAATCTTTCGCTCCGAAATAAGCTTGCTCCAAGTACCACTCCTCAATATCAAATGTCAGAATGTTCATTCTCTCGTTCTCTTACTTCTTTGACAACTGTTGCCGGCCTTCCTGTAGCAATAGTCCAAGCGGGAATATCTTTGGTTACAAGTGAATAAGCCCCAACAATAGCCCCTTCTCCGATGGTAACACCTGGCATAATCAAGGTTTCCATTCCAATCATCACTCCTTTTCCAATATGAATTTCACCTAACCTGTAGGGAAGTTTAGCGGCATCGTCCCCTTTGAAATAATGCCTAAGGTTTCGCTGGTGACAAAGCAAACGACAACCACCAGTTACATGGGCATGATCATCTATGTAAATTAAGTCAGCATGACCATAATCCACGCGAACATGATCTCCAACAAAGACATCCTTCCCAACATGACAGCCTAAACGTCGAAGAATCCAAGGACGAAGTTTTCTAGGTGCAAAAGGTTCGACAATCGCCCAGTCCATCATATTAACAAGGAACTTTCCTAGGATATTGGCAAAAAACTGTTTGATTACACGCCACAAACTCACATTTCCGTATTCCTCTTCGGAATAATTAAACCCAAGGAATCGCAAAAACCTATAGGTAATGCTTAGTTTCTTCTTCTCTTCAGACATACTATTTAGCACAAATTCTTATCAAGATAATCCAACCAGGCATTTGAGACAAGTTCCTTTGAAAAAAGATTCACAACTCTCTCTCTTCCTGCTATACCATATGCAATACGTTTATCCGGACTATCCGAAAGATCAATCATCGCCTCTGCAAGGGAGTCAGCATCACGGACTTTACATTTCAAACCAGTAACACCATCCACAAATGAATCCCTTAAACCATAAGCATCGCTAGCGATAACTGGCATACCGACTGCTGCAGCCTCAATAACACTGACACCAAATCCCTCACGATATGATGGCAGACAGAATACATCACCTGCTTGTAAAGCATAAAATGGTGTTTTTGTTAGCCCATAACATATTAGATTATCATTTAGTTGAATATTGGGATATGCCTTGAAGGTTTCATCACTGATGCCCTCATTATTTCCTATAAGCAATAGCTTTGTGTGTTTATTTATGGCAACTCTATTAAATGCTTCTAGTAATTCGTAAACACCTTTATCACGATTAATGCGACCCATAAATGAAAAAACCACATCGTCGGGCTCAAAGCCAAGCTGCTTTCTCTCTTTTTCTCGTATAGGCATAGATGGCTTAAATATATCTACGTCCACACCACATATTGAACCATTAGCTAAAACAATTGATTGTCCTTTTTTTAGTACATGGTTAGCTATTAAATATTCTTGCTGGGATAGGCCATCAACCAATGTATGGTTATTCAGAGCAATCGTAAAACGGTCAATACATTTGAAAAAGGAACGCGTAAAACCAGTTTTGTTAGCCCATACTTGCCCCGTGAATATACGTGCCCTAAACCCCACGCCAGCTAATCTTCCTGCTATACATGATATTAAACTGGCATTGCTAGACATTGAAATAAATCCATCAAACTTCTCCTCCTTGAAATATGTTCTTAATACTCTAACAGATTTCAATATACTGATAATAGAAGGGCGACGTTCTATAGCAACGGACTTACAACCACATATATTTAAACCTTCAAACACTTTCTCATTATCATAGTTCGCCACAACGTACACATCGAAATGCTTGGAAATCTTTTCGATATTTGTACGCCAGAAAGACACAACGCCTATCGGTGACGAAGCTATAATACATATTTTCTTCTTATCACTCATATCTATTGTCACAATTTAGAATTCATTCTTTTTTTATGCAAATAAGTATAGAACTGGCGGGGTAGCATGCGTTTTAATATTGGCAAAAAACTATACAAGTACCCTTTTATTGGTAAGTTCAACTCCTTACATGCTAACAGATGAACACGCACGACATTTATGCTACCCTTCCAAGTTCGCCTGGCAACCGCGTTTCTGTCATCTCTCATCGCATAAAGACATTCATCCAGATTATACCCTCTATAACCAAGAGCGTACATTTTCATCCATAGATGATAGTCTTCTACTCTAAGTAATTTTGGAGAAACAGAATATCCCCCTACAGCATCCATGGCAGATTTTCTAACCATACATGGAGCATGGCAATGTGGCGTCCCATAGATAAAAGATTCTTTTGTTGGTTTTTTATCACATTTCCCGCGCCCAAATTCTCCTTTCTCATCAAAATAAATCATTGGGCAACTAACTACTGCATACTCAGGGTGGGAGTCAAGGAATCCTATCTCTTTCTCAAAACGTGTTGGAAGTGAAATGTCGTCGCCATCCATTCTTGCAATATATTCAGTGTCCGCATATTCAAGACAATGGTTAAGCGTATAATTCAACCCCTTGTTACACTCGTTACTAATAAGAATGAAGTTTTCATGATTATCGCAAAACTCTTGTGCAACCGAATAAGTCTCATCCTTTGATCCATCATCACACATAACAACTTTAAATCCTTGATAAGTCTGATCAACAAGAGAATTTAAAGCTTCAACCAACGTGGGAGCACAATTATATATGCCCATCAAAACTGTTATTCTATATTGATTCATAGTTTGCGTTTGAGGTGATTAACCGCCATAAACCATGTTTGAGAGATAAAGGTTGTGGGCGATTTTAAGAAGTAGTCTCTAATTATTTGTAGTGCCAACTTTATATTACCTGCCGCCAAGTGAGAGTCCATTATCTCAACATAATTAGCAACAATTATTTTATTTCTTAGACCAGGATTCTTCTTGTCTAAATCTTGCAGGTCCTTTTCGAACGTATTTAAGAACTTGGCTTTTAGCTCATTAAGTTGCAATCCCGAAAGACGGTTGCCTCCTATAGAATGCATCTCCGTAAGATATTCCGGAATACAACCTATTTGATAACCCTTTAAGAAGAACTTAACCAAAAGCTCATAATCTTGATGTCGTCTAAAACTCTCATCAAAGCCGCCAATATCATCTAAAACTTCTTTATGAAACAACAAGGATGATGTCTGAATTGATGCCCTTAGCATCAAAAATGGAACTATTAAATCCCCTTCGTATGCTCTACTTGGACTTTTCTTACCATCTACAAGACGGTATGTATATACGGCTCCATAATTATTATGTGAAGACAGATAATCCATTTGTTTCTGAATCTTATCCGGTCTCCATTCATCATCATCATCTAAAAAAGCAACATAATTACCGTTTGCTGCTTTAATTCCCGTGTTGCGTGCCGCAGCTCCATTTTTATTTACGGGATGCTTTATATAGACTACGCGAGAGTCTCCTTCAAACTGAAGCATTAACTCTTCAGTCTCCTTTCGTTCTATCGAATCTGCCGGGTTATCATCAACTACAATCACCTCCAGATTGGGATAGGACTGCGATAATGCACTCTTTACTGCATTTACCAGCAAGCCCCTTTGTTTATAACTAGGTATAACAACTGTAACTAATTCTGTTTTATTCATCACACTATTTTATTAGGTCTGAAAACGGCAATATATAACAATGGCACATAACAGAAAGTAATAAAGGTCATCCAAAAGAATAATATTGGATTCAAGAACCCCAACACGAGGAATACCCATTGCCAGTTTCGCATCCCAAAGGCATTATAATACCTTTTAAATGTCATATAGATAAATATGAACAAGAATATCGCCCAAATACCATATTTTGCTAAATTGTCTTGCCATTCTGCATGCCTTCCTACACCATACTTAATTTCATCTTCAAAGGAAGTTGTTTTGTACATGACTCCTGTTAGTGGGTTCGTAATAAACGTCTCCAACGACTCCCACGTCATATCACTTCGACTACCCACATCCTCTGCTTTGTGCCCCTCTCCTGTTAATATATAATAAACTTCTTCTAAGCGGGGGGTTAAAAATTTCTCAGACCCTTCTGTTGAATTTAACAATTTTCTTATCCCATCAAAGTTTACAACAAACATTATAAGAAAGAATCCTATCGCGGCACCTCCAATTATCATATCTTTTCCTTTTTTAACAAATAATACTATGATAACAAATATTATGGTGATAAGAAGAGGAGTAGTGTAATATGCCCTAAATATAAAGACTACAACAAGCGCCAATAGAGCTATAAGAAAAACGTATGTAGGTAATACGAACTTACTTATTGTGGTCATTCTGTGATTTTTAAGTATATATGTCAGCGCTATAACTAAAACAGGCAATGAATTAGCCAGTTCATAGCCCTTTTTAAAATACACATCATCCATGAACATCACATTCTTTAAGCCATGTCCATCACCTAAAAATGTCATGATGACAAAACCGTTGATGATATTATATACTATTATTGAAGTGAAGACAATGAGTGCTATTGAAACAACCTTGCGGCTTTTATTCTTAAAAATCTCAAATAACACAATCGGGCTAAACACAGCAAAGTAATGAACTAAATATACAAACGCCAATTTAATACCGCGACCGACTGTATATGAGATAAAAAAAACTAACAAAAAGCAATAAAAGTAACGAAATCCTTTACTAGATAGAAGTTTCCGTGCTTGTGGATTAAACACAAGTACAACTAAATACCATGACAGACATAAAATAGTTGGCAAAAGATGCCCTTCTGTCTCAAAAGTGTTCAAATAAGCAAAAGAGAGAGCAATCCCTAATACAAGGATTACTGTATCGGAGAACGACATTCGCTCTAATCTTATTTTTTCAAATAACCGAGGAGAATTCCGATTAAGTCGCGATTCCATTTATATTGTATGAATGTATAAAATCCTAAAAATAGTATAATTAGACAAATGGTAATAAACACAGAGGTATTAAACCATGCCAAAAGCCCAATAGGGGCACCAACGGCTAAAGATATCAGGAAATTTTTAGAAAAAGTGCTTACGAATTCTCTCCATGTAAGGTCAACTATCCCATAAAGATTGATTTTCCAGTACAGCCATAAAGTTACTACCGTTATAAATGAAATGGCTGAAGCAAAAATAAAAATATTAGTTCCCCTAACGATGAATATTATCATAGTCGTAAGCAATAATGACACTGATGTCCATATTAAACTTCTATTAGTTTTACCTTTAGCATCACGAATTGCTCCTGAAACGAACTCAATAATACCTATCATTCCATATATGCATAGTACCTTAACCAAAGGGATTGAAGGCATGAACTTAGCACCATACATTATTGAAACCACAAAATCCGTAAAAATAAACAACAAAACAAACATCGGCATCGAGAACAATGTCAACAATTCTATTAATTGACAATATTTCTCTTTTAAGACATCTTTATTATGCTGTATTTTTGCAAAGGCTGACATCGCAACATTAGATACAATCTTTCCAAGAATGGAATATGGTTTAGTTATTAATTCTTTGGCAAGGTTATATATTCCCAAATCATCCATTCCAAAGAACTTACCTATTAAGAACACATCAATCTTTCCAGCCGCAAAATCCAAAATTTTTGTCCCCAATCCAAAAGCACCAATCTTTAGATATTCACTTATCTCCCGGAAGCTTAGATGCATTTGAATCCCAACTTTTCCGAATACGGATATTACAAAGACACTTTGAATTAATAAAACCTGAAGGAGTTGTCCAAAAACTAAACTATATACACCGAATTGCATTAATGCTAATACAACAGTAGTAACGAAACCGGCTATACTTCCTATTATAGATACTATTGAAATAAATCTATAGTCCAATTCTTTCATTTTAACGGTCTGGAATATTTTTCCAAACGCATTAGCAATAACTTCTATCCCTAATAATGGGATTATTCTAGTAAGTTCTACCTCGCCATAAAAACGAGATGCTAACGGTGATAAAAGAATAAGTACTAGATACAGGATAATACTCATAATAACATTGGCCCAAAAAAGGGAAGAATATTGCTCACGAGTAGTATCCTGTTTATGGATTATCGCAATTGTAAAACCCAATTCAGAAAAGATTGACGTGAATCCAATCACCATTGTAGCAATCGCGACAAGTCCAAAATCAGATCTTTCTAATAGCCTTGTAAGAACCACTAATTTTAGGAATTGAAGGCCAACGTTAAATATAGTGGCCAAAGTATTCCATTTAGTGCTATTAATTACTTGTTTCTTTAAAGATGCCATACAACCACTTGAGATATCTTTGAATTGATATCACATAATGACTTAATTATTACTCTTTTTTTCTAGATTTGATAAGACGGCTAGGGTTTCCTCCCACTATCGAGTATGGAGGAAAATCCTTTGTTAACACACAACCACCAGCAATAATGCTGCCTTGTGATATTGTTCGCCCTGGCATTATTAAGACATCACGACCAATCCAAACGTCATCCTCAATAGTTAGTGTTAATGACTCTTGATAACCCTGTTCCAACATTGGTATATCAGTTCTGTCAAACCGATGATTCTTTGTTAAGCAATAACAATTTGGACCCATCATAACGTTCTTACCGATAATTGATCCATCTGGGATGAAACAATTTACACCTAATCCAGAATTATCTCCAATTCTAAGGCGGAAGCCACTTGAGAAACGAGCTCCTTTTTCAATATTTACCCCCCCACACCACAGTACTCAAATATATGGCTGCATATATAATATCTTATACTTTTATTAAGTTTCCCAAATGGTCTGCTGGCATTATCCGGCAGATGAATAATGAATGCGTAATATAAGTACTCTAAAGTTTCGCAAGTGATGGCGCACCTGCATAATTTAACATAAAATAGGAATAAAAATGGCCTCGATGTTTGGTTAACTCACTGAAAATGAGTAATTTTACAATCGCCAAAAAGTAAAATTCAAACATCAAAGCCGTGAG
>JAEEGL012348610.1_pt1 | contig 11261 bp, 12 predicted proteins | sample 9134231 | NCBI WGS metagenome assembly JAEEGL01 (sample SAMN16246548, study PRJNA631951) | gut metagenome | biome: gut microbiome; feature: rumen; material: fiber-attached | host: Bos | place: Iran: Karaj | collected 2018-10
AAAGCTATGACGCGGCGAAACTGCTGCTGGAGAAACTGGGATATGACCTGAAGGAGATCCGGGGCGGCGCGGCGGACGTGGTTCACCGGGCAAGCCGCTACGGCCATGAGAAGCTGGCGGCGGAGATCGGGGTCGGCCTGCCGACACTGAACGACATGCTGGCGGAACTGGCCAAGCCGGGACGGGATCCCCGTGACGAACTGCCCAAGCCGGTGCTGCGTACGGACGTGCTGGAAATGAAAGACCTGAAGCCCGGCATGGAACTGATGGGCACGGTGCGCAACGTGATTGACTTCGGCGCTTTTGTGGACATCGGCGTCCACCAGGACGGGCTGGTGCACATCAGCCGGATGGCGGAGAAGTTTATCAGGCACCCCTCAGAGGTTGTGAAAGTGGGGGACATTGTGAAGGTCTGGGTGGTCAGCGTGGATGAACAGAAGAAGCGCATTGCCCTGACCATGGTCCAGGGACGGATGTAAGCAGGCCGGGAGGAGGCGTGAAAGTGATCCACGGAGGCGGCGTATGGGAGACGGGGAATCCGGCGGAATGGCTGGATTTTTCGGCGAATCTCCGGCCGGAAGGACCGCCGGAATGGGTCATGGAAGCGCTGAAATCCACGCTGGACGATATCCGGTATTATCCTGACCTGCATATGGCGCGGGCCCGCCGGGGACTGGCCGGATTCCTCGGCCTGCCGGAGGACCGGATCCTTCCGACGGCGGGAGGGACGGCGGCCATTGACCTGGCGCTGGGACGGAACCGGGGCTGCGTATATACCCGGGAACACGCCTTCGGTGAATATGCCCGGCGGGCGGAGGCTCATACCCGCCGGCACGGGCTGTGGGACGGGGCGTGCGGGGCAGGGGATACCCTGATCCTGTCCAATCCGGACAATCCCACCGGCAGGGCGGAAACCAAAGAGGAACTTCTTTCCCTTCATGACAGGTTATACAGGTCCGGGGCGGAACTCATTGTGGACGAGGCGTTTATCGATTACTGCCCGGAGTTCAGCCTCCGGGAGCATATCAGGCCCGGGCTGACGATTGTCGGTTCCCTGACGAAGATCCTGGGCATTCCGGGGGTGCGGCTTGGTTATCTTTGTGCCGTTCCGGAAGTGATCCGGACGCTGGAGGAACGGATGCTGCCCTGGTCGCTGGGCACCCAGGCGGCGGAGATCGCCGCCCGGCTGCCGGAACACAGGGAAGAAATCCGCCGGGACGCGGAAACGAACGCCCGGCACAGGGAGGTGTTTGCCCGGCGGCTGGAACAGCTCGGGGCGGAAGTGGCGCCTTCCCGGAGCAGTTTCCTGCTGGCGGATTTCCGCAGGGACATGACAGAACCGGCGGAACAGCTGAAAGCCCGGGGCATCCTGGTGCGCACCTGCGCGTCCTTCGGGCTGGGAAACAGTTTTCTCCGCCTGGCAGTAAAAACGGAAGCGGAAAATGAGCGGCTGGCGGCCGCACTGGAGGAAATACTGCATGCGCGGTAAATGCCTGATGATCCAGGGAACGGCCTCGTCGGTCGGAAAGAGTGTGCTGTGTGCCGCTTTCCTGCGGATCCTGAAGCAGGACGGCCTGCGGGCGGCCCCTTTCAAGGCCCAGAATATGTCCCTGAATTCCTTCGCGACAAAAGACGGCCGGGAGATGGGAAGGGCGCAGGTGACCCAGGCCCAGGCGGCCGGCATGGAACCGGACGTCCGTATGAACCCGGTGCTGCTCAAACCCACCAGCGACCGGCGCAGCCAGGTGATTGTTGAAGGCAAGGCCATCGGCAGCATGACGGCCATGGAATACCATCAGTACAAACCGGAACTGAGGAAAAAAATCAAAGCGATTTACGAGTCCCTGGAGAATGAAGCGGACTGCGTGGTTATTGAAGGCGCCGGCAGCCCCGCGGAGATCAACCTGCGGGAAGGGGACATTGTGAACATGTCCATGGCGGAAGCTGCCGACGCGCCGGTGATCCTTGTGGGGGACATCGACCTGGGCGGGGTGTTCGCGTCCCTGTACGGCACGGTGATGCTGCTGACAGAGGAAGAGCGCGCCCGGGTGAAAGGCGTGATCATCAACAAGTTCCGGGGAGACGTGAAGATCCTGGAACCGGGCCTTCGCATGCTGGAGGAACGGATCCATATTCCTGTGCTGGGTGTGGTTCCCTGGATGGACGTGGAACTGGAGGATGAGGACAGCGTTACGGAGCGGTTCCGGAAGCAGAGCGGGCAGGGGGATATTGACGTGGCGGTGATCAGGCTTCGCCATATCTCCAACTTTACAGACTTCCAGTCGCTGGCCCTGCAGCCGGGAGCGCGGATGCGCTACGCGGAGAAGGCGGAGGACCTGGAAGGCGCGGACCTGATTATCCTGCCGGGAACCAAGAATACGATAGAGGACCTGATTGACCTGCGGAACCGGGGCATGGACGCCCAGGTGATCCGCCATGTCCGCCGCGGCGGAATGGTACTGGGTATTTGCGGCGGGTACCAGATGCTCGGGAACAGCCTGCGGGATCCGGAACATTCCGAATCCGCGGTGCCGGAAACGGCGGGGCTGGGGCTGCTGGACATGGACGTTGTGTTTGAAAAGGAGAAACGCACGGTGCAGGCCACCGGGACGGTGAACTGTGAAACCGGCTGGCTGTCGGAACTGAACGGGACCGCCGTGGACGGGTATGAGATCCACACCGGCAGGAACAGCTACGGTCCGGACGCGGTTCCCTGGATGACGATCCGCGGGGAAACGGACGGGATTATGAATCGGCAGGGAAACGTGCTGGGCAGCTACCTGCACGGGCTGTTTGACGACGGAAAACTGTTTGCCGCGGCTGCGGACCGGATCCGGAAATCACGGGGCGATGCCGGGATACAGCAGCAGCCTGTGAGTATGGAGGAATTCCGGGAAAGGGAATTTGACCGGATTGCCGCCATTGTCCGCGGCAGCGTGGATATGGATGCCGTATACCGGATCATACACGGGGAGGATGTCAGATGCGCTTCGGAATCGCCGCGCTGATCGCGGGATACCTGCTGGACCTGCTGCTGGGAGATCCGGAATGGCTGTACCATCCGGTCCGACTGATCGGGAAGCTGATCTCCCGGACGGAGAAGCGGCTTCGCGCGCGGGGAGGGAACCTGCGCGCCGGCGCGGTTTTTCTGACAACTTCTACTGTCCTGGTTACCATGGCGGTGACGGCGCTGGTCCTGTGGCTGCTGGGCCTTCTGGGCCGTGTGCCGCTGTTCATCGGCATGGCGCTGCTGGACTGGATGGGCATTGCCGTAACCTGTATGGCAAAGGAGGCCCGGGGGGTTGAAAAGGCCCTGGAGAGGGGCCTGCCGGACGCCAGGAAACAGGTGGCCCGGATTGTAGGCCGGGATACCCAGGACCTGAATGAAGAAGAAATCATCAAGGCCGCGGTGGAAACCGTAGCGGAGAACACCACGGACGGGGTGATTTCCCCGCTGTTCTGGGCGCTGCTGGGCGGCCCTGTGCTGCTGTGGGGATTCAAGGCGGCCAATACGCTGGACTCCATGGTGGGATATATGGACGAGAAATACCGGGATATCGGCTGGAGCAGCGCCCGGCTGGATGATATAATGAACTATATTCCGGCGCGGCTGACCGCGCTGCTGATGGCCTGCGCCGCGTACCTGACGGGGCTGGACGGAAGGAACGCCTTCCGGATTGTCCGCCGGGACCATGCGAACCATAAAAGCCCGAACTGCGCCTGGAGCGAGGCGGCAGCGGCGGGAGCAATGCATATCCGGCTGGGCGGCACCCATACATACTTTGGAAAGCCGGTGGAGAAACCGACCATCGGCGACGCGGACCGCCCCGCGGAACGGAAGGATATCCGGCGGGCGAACGGGCTGCTGTATGTAACAGGCGGCCTGATGATCCTGATTATCGCGGCCGCGGGAATCCTGCTGTAACAGCACGGAAGGGAGTGGACAGAATGGGTGAAAACAGGGATGCCAGCCGGTTTTTCCAGAACCGGGAATGCCCGCATTTCCCCTGCCATGAGGGAGTGGCGGAAGAGGACTTCAACTGCCTGTTCTGTTACTGTCCGCTGTATATGCTGGGGAAACGGTGCGGCGGTAACTGCACCTATACGGAAAAAGGGATCAAAAGCTGCAAAGACTGTACTTTTCCCCACAGGATTGAGAACTATGAGCGCATCACCGGCCGCTTCGGGGAAATTGCGGCGGCGGTCCGGCGCATGGACGGAGAAGAGGCATGAACGTACAGGAACAGGCGAGCAGGCGCTGGGACAGCATCGCGAAGCCCCTGCATTCCCTGGGCAGGCTGGAGGACCTGGTGGTGCAGATTGCCGGGATCCAGCAGACGGCGGACGTGCGGATTGACAAGCGCTGCGCTTTGGTTTTCTGCGGAGACCACGGGGTAGTGCGGGAAGGCGTCAGCCAAACCGGCAGTGAAGTGACGGCGCTGGTGGCCGGGAGCATCGTGCGGGGAACGGGCAACATCAACCTGATGGCGGAAGCCGCGGGGGCGGATGTGTTCGCGGTGGATATGGGCATGCTCACCGAAGTGGAAGGAACGGTCAGCCGGCGGATCGGCCCGGGAACGGCCGACATCGCGGAGGGGCCTGCCATGACCAGGATCCAGGCGGAACAGGCCCTGCAGGCCGGGATGAACCTGATGAAGGACCTGTGTGACCGGGGATACCGGATCGCGGTAATCGGGGAGATGGGCATCGGGAATACCACGGCGGCCAGCGCGGTGGCTTCGGCGCTGCTGCACCGGCCCGCGGCGGAAGTGACCGGCCGGGGCGCCGGCCTGTCCGATGCCGGACTGGCAAGAAAGATCAAAGTCATTGAACAGGCGGTCCGGATCAACCGGCCGGACGCAGGGGATCCGACGGACGTACTGGCAAAACTGGGCGGCTTTGAGATCGCCGGGATGGCCGGGGCGTTCCTGGGCGGATACAGGTATCACATTCCCGTTGTGACAGACGGCATGATTCCTTCTGTGGCAGCACTGACCGCTGTCCGGATCTGCCCGGAGGCGGTGTCCGCGATTCTGCCGGGACATGTGAGCAAAGAACCGGTGGACCGGCTGATTATGGAAGAAATGAAAATGGAACCGGTGATTGATGCCAGGATGGCGCTGGGGGAGGGCACGGGCGGCGTACTGCTGCTGCCGCTGCTGGACATGGCACTGCGGGTGTATCACGGACCCCATACCTTTGAGGGGCTGGGCATGGAAGCCTATACGCCCCAGGGAGGACAGGAATGATTGTACTGGTAACAGGCGGCAGCGGCTGCGGCAAGTCCACCTGGGCGGAAAAACTGATGGACCAGCTGCAGTATGACCGTCGCTTTTATATTGCCACCATGCAGGTGTATGACGAGGAATCCCGGCAGCGGGTGGCCCGGCACCGGGCCCAGCGGGCGGACAAAAACTTCGTGACCGTTGAATGCGAAAAAGACCTGGACAGCGTAAAGATCCCGGAGGGAAGCGCGGTCCTGCTGGAAGACCTGGTCAACCTGACGGCCAATGAGATGTTTGATAACGGGGACGTATCCCGGATCGTTCCTGCGCTGAAGCGGCTTGCCGGCCGGTGCAGCTGGCTGGTGATGGTCACCAACGACCTTTTTTCCGACGGGGAGGCATATTCCCCCTCGGTACAGGAATACCTGCGCTGCCTGGCGGAAGTGAACCGGCAGGCGGCGGAAATGGCCGACTGCGTGACGGAAGTGGTTTATTCCGTTCCTGTTGCCGTGAAAGGAGAACTGCCATGCGCCTGATTCGATCCTTCCTGATCGCTTTTTCCACCTATTCCCGGATTCCGGTGCCCCAGGCGGAGTGGACAGAGGAGAACCGGCGGTATGCCATGTGCTTTTTCCCGCTGGTAGGCGCGGTACTGGGCATGATCCTGTGGGGCTGGCTGGCCCTGAGCGATGTCCTGCATGCCGACATACTGATCCGCGGCGCCGTGGCGGCCCTGCTGCCGCTACTGGTAACCGGCGGGATTCATATGGACGGCTATATGGACACCACGGACGCCCTGGCTTCCTGGGCGCCGCAGGAGAAACGCCTGGAAATCCTGAAGGACAGCCATACAGGCGCCTTCGCGGTGATGGGCTGCGCGGGATACCTGCTGCTGTCCGCGGCACTTTTCGGCGAAGCGGAGACATACGCGGGGCCGCTGCTGGCCTGCGCTTTTGTGCTGTCCCGGGCCCTGAGCGCCCTGGCGCTGAACCTGTTCCGGAGCGCGAGGCCCCAGGGAATGCTGGATGACTTTTCACGGGTTACACAAAAGCGGCTGACAGTCATCAGCACCGTGATCTACGGCACTGCCTGCGTGGCGGTATGGGGACTGGCCGGCGGCTGGTTCGCGCTTCTGTGCCCGGCGGCCGCGGGACTCTGTTTCCTGTATTACCGGCATATGGCCTATAAACAGTTCGGGGGCGTGACGGGTGACCTGGCCGGCTGGTTCCTGCAGGTGACGGAGCTGGTGCTGACCGCTGTGATCGTACTGGGAGGGAAACTGCTGTGAAACTGTATATCGGCGGAGCGTACCAGGGACAGGAGGAACTGGCCAGGCGGGAGAACCCGTCCGCGGAAGTTTTTCCGGATTTCCATGAAACCGTCCGGAAGGCGGTGCTGATCGACGGGCTGAATCCCCGGGCGTTCGCGGAACAGTTCTGCGAAGAGCATCCGGATGCCGTGGTCGCGGCCAACGAGATCGGCGCGGGCGTCATCCCCATGGCAGCGGAAGACCGGGTATACCGGGAGGCCGTCGGCCGGGCGATGTGCGTGATTGCAGGGAAGGCGGAACAGGTGACCCGCTGCGTCTGCGGGATCGGGGTGAGGATCAAATGAGATGGATCCTGATCCGGCACGGGAAAACCCCGGGAAACCTGGAGGGACGGTATATCGGCTGCCGCAGCGATGAACCGCTCTGCCCGGAGGGAACAGAGGAACTGAAACAGGGGACATATCCGGCAGTCCGCCGGGTGTATGCCAGCCCCATGCGCCGGTGCCTGGAGACGGCTGAACTCCTGTATCCGGGAGTGCCGGTGGAGGTTGTCCGGGATTTCCGGGAATGCGATTTCGGGGAATTTGAAGGAAAAAACTACGCGGAACTGAACGGCCGCAAGGATTACCAGGCCTGGATCGATTCCGGCGGAGAACTGCCGTTCCCCGGCGGGGAAAGCCGGGCGGAGTTCGCCGCCCGCTGCCTGTCGGCTTATGATGAGATACGAAAAAAAGCGCCGCAGGAGGACTGCGCGCTGATTGTACACGGCGGTACGGTGATGGCAATTATGGAAAAATACGCCATGCCGCCCGGAACGTTTTATGATTACCAGGTTCCGAACGGATGCGGGTTTATTCTGGAGCAGGACGGAACCTATACAAAGATCCGGCGGTGACCCCGCCGGATTATTACTGCCACTGGGAGAGCATTTCACGCATCCAGGAATAAACATCCATTCCGTAAACCTGCTCCAGGTTTTCCGGCGTCATTACGTCATCAATCAATCCCCGGGAAACGGTTTTCCCGTGGTCCAGCAGGATGGCGTGGGTGCCGTATTTCCTGGCCAGGCTCAGGTCATGGACAACGGACAGGACCGCCCTTCCGGGTTCCTTCAGCCAGTCCCGGATCAGGGAAAAGATATGCTGCTGGTATTTCAGGTCCAGGTGATTGGCCGGTTCATCCAGGATCAATACCTGCGGATCCTGGGCAAAGACCTGGGCCAGGAAAACGCGCTGGGTTTCCCCGCCGGAAAGGGTCAGCATACTGGCGTGGCGAAGGTCCGCCAGGCCGGTCATCTCCAGGGCTTTTTCCACGGCTGCTTTCCCGTCCTCATCCCGGCCGGAGAAAAGGCCTGACTTGTAGGCATACCGTCCCAGCCCGACAACTTCCTCCACCGTGTAGGCATAGCCTACATTGTTTTTTTGCGCCAGGACGCCGATTTTCCGCGCAAGCAGGGACGATTTCAGGCTGCGGACGTCTTCGCCCTTCCACAGGACGGTTCCTGAATGGGGAGTTCCCTGGGCGATCGCCTCAATGAGGGTGGATTTGCCGGCGCCGTTCGGACCGGCGAGCATCAGCCATTCGCTCTCCTTCAGCCGGAAGGAAAGATCATCGACAACCGTGAAGCTGCCGTACCGGACAGTAATATGTTCTCCCTGCAGCATACCGGTCACCTCGCTTTCCTTGTTTTGTTGAAAATGATGACAAAGGCCACAGCACCGACCAGGGAGGTGACAACGCCGATGGACAGCTCAATGGGACTGAGCAGGGTCCGGGCGGTCAGGTCCGCCAGGAGCAGGAAGATTGCCCCGGAAAACAGGGAGGCGGGCAGCAAACGCTTATGGTTCGGCCCCACCAGCATCCGGGCGATATGGGGCATAACCAGGCCCACAAAGCTGACGGTTCCCGATATGGAGACGCAGACGCCGATCAGGACGGATACCGTGATCAGGATAATCAGTTTTACCCGTTTTACGTTGACGCCGATATGCCGCGCGTTGTCCTCGCCGATGGCGAAGGCGTTCAGTTCCGGGCTGAAGCGGATGAGGAGTCCGCCGCAGAGCAGCAGCGCCAGGAACATCAGCTTTGCCTGGTCATAATTGACGCCGGAGAAGGAACCGAGTGTCCAGTAGCTCAGGGACCTGGTATGATCACTGCAGAAGGTGATCAGGATTGAGATGATACTGGAAATGAACATGGTGAAGATAACACCAATCAGGATGATGCTGCTGGTGCTCAGGGAACGGTCCAGTGCATAGGCCAGGGAAAGGATCAGGATCAGCGATCCGAAGGCAAAGACCATGGCTGTGATCATGGTGCCGCCGTAGGCGGAACCGGGGATGGTAATTCCGGCAACAATTGCCACGATCGCGCCAAGGGCCGCGCCCGAGGACACACCCATGGTGGAACCGTCCGCCAGGGGATTCCGAAGGAGTCCCTGCATGGCAGCACCGCATATGGATAAAGACGCCCCGGAAAGTGTGACACACAGTACACGGGGGAGCCGGACATTCAGAATGATGTTTTTCGCGATGTTCTGGGGAATGGGAAGACCCCAGACAGCGTTCCATATTGCTGTGACAGTGTCTGAAAAGGAAATCCTGACGCTCCCGACGCAGATGCACAGGATCATGGTCAGGAACAGCGCAACGGTCAGAAACAAATACGTCAGGGGCGAGAAACGCTCCCGCAGGAGCAGACGTGATTTCTGCATAGCAACCTCATAAAAAGGAAACGGGGAACCGGAACCAGTCCGGTTCCCCTGGTCAATACCCTGGATCAGGCAGCCGGGACTTCCTCAGCTTCAATACCGTAGACGAAGTTGTACAGCGCGATGACAGCGTCTTTCAGGCGCGGACCGGGCCGGGTCATGATGCTGGCATCATCGTAATAAATATTCTGTTCCTTGATGGCTGTGATGTCGCCCCAGCCTTCACGGGACGAGATCTCTTCGATGCCGGAGGCACCCATACCGTTCATCAGGATGATGTAATCGGGGTTGCGTTCGATGACCTGCTCATCGCTGATCATCAGCCAGGCATCAGCCTGGTCGCCGAAAATATTCTTCAAGCCACAGATCTCAGCCAGTTCATGCGTGAAGCTGGAGCTGCCGCAGGAATACAGGTACGGAGGCGGGGAGATCTCAAAATAGACGGTCTTTTCGTTTCCTTCACTCTTGGCCCTGATCTCATCGCAGGTGGCCTGGATGTCAGAGATCAGCGCTTCCGCGTTGTCATCCTTGCCCATCAGGGCGCCGATCATGCGGATCGCGGTATAAATGCTTTCAATGTTGCTGGTTGTGCTGATAACAACCTTCACACCGTTTTCCTCGAGCTGCTTGACCTGCTCCTCGGACTGGCTCATGTCATTCATCAGCACGACCTGGGGATTCAGCGCCAGGATTTCTTCAATGTTGGTGTTGGCGCCGGACTGAACTACAGGCAGGCTTGTGATGGAAGCGGGATAATCGCAGTACTGTCCGATGCCGACCAGCGCTTCTTCGCAGCCGATGGCACACAGGATCTCGCAGTCAGAAGGCTGCATGGCGACAATCCGGGTAGCGGGCTCAGACAGCGTGATTTCGCGGCCATACATATCTGTAACCGTGACCGCGGTATCTTCAGCCTGCACCGCTGTCATGCTGAGAACCATCAGCACGGCAAGGAAAAGGGATACCAGTTTCTTGGACATTATTTGTCCCTCCTCATAAATGATCAAATGAATCAGCGGAAAGGAGCTTTCCATAAAGAAAGGCATCCCTCCCTGAGGAACGCCAACAAAACCTGCGGAATTTCCTGCCGCAAGTCTCATAGCATATCCCACCCCCAGGGGAATGATATATCACGGTGTAAACAAGTCTCCCGGCTTGGCTTCATCCTACCGGCACACCTTCCCGCGGCCAAAGGCCGCAGTGGCTTCATTATGTGCTTTCGTCCGCTTCACGGTTACTGGGATAGCCCGGAACTTTCATCCGTGTTCCTATGGCGCGTTTCTTCCGAAACAGCGCCGCGCATCGCTGCGCAGATACACCGGCTATTCATTTGTCGGTTTCATTATATATTTCCCAAAACCTGACGTCAATTGATTCCTTGTGCAATATCCCGTGAATGAATAAAATAATGGCGGAGGGTGATGATATGCTGAACCGGGACCAGTTCATCAGGCGCTTTTCGTCCGGAATCCACCTGCTGGACGGAGCGACGGGTACGGAACTGCGCAAAGCAGGGCTGCCGGCGGACTGCTGCGCCGAGCAATGGATCCTCAGCCATCCGCAGGCGCTGATATCGCTTCAGGAGGCGTACGCCGAAGCAGGCAGCGAAATTATCTACGCGCCGACGTTCCTGGCCCAGCCGCCCGCGCTGCGCAGATGGGGGCTGGAGAAGGAAACGGAACGGATCAACCGGGAACTGGTTATGCTGTCCCGGAAAGCCGCACCGGGCTGCGTGATCGCCGGGAACCTGACGACAACCCAGGGGTTGGCGGGGGACCGGGAGGATACGGAAGACGCGTACAGGCGGCAGGTCGGGGCCCTGGTACGGGCCGGCGCGGATATCCTGGCCGCCGAAACGCTGATGAGCATCCGGGAGGCGGAGACGATCCTCGCGGCGGCCCGGGAACTGTCCGCACCCGCGGTGACGGTTTCCTTTGCCTGCCGGGAGGACGGCCGGCTGTATTCCGGGGAAAGGGTGACAGAAGCGGTGCAGGCGGCGGAAAGAGCCGGAGCGGCCGCGGCGGGAGTGAACTGCGTGCCGGTATCGGATACGCTG
>JAEEGL012748397.1_pt1 | contig 11261 bp, 11 predicted proteins | sample 9134231 | NCBI WGS metagenome assembly JAEEGL01 (sample SAMN16246548, study PRJNA631951) | gut metagenome | biome: gut microbiome; feature: rumen; material: fiber-attached | host: Bos | place: Iran: Karaj | collected 2018-10
ACACCATAACGGTGACTGATGAATGGCATGGCAATCCGAGCGTGGTGCTGGATGCTCCTGAGTGGGGGTATCCTGATAGCCGCCGCGATCAGGATGGCAACAGGTGGGATCGCGATGAAGATGGCTCCTGGCACGAGAGCCTGTGGCCGTAAAAAGTACCTGTCAGCGGCAAGGAGGATATTCTTGCCGCTGACAGGGCGACTGGAACTAGAAGTGAAAAAGTATTGATGTTAGATTCGAGGATGCAAAAGACATCTTGTTGCGAAAGAAATTGAACTATGAAAAAGCGTAGAACATGCCCAGGGCGGAACGCCCGACGCCGAATGCGCCGAATGGAGCGGATGAACAAACGTCTCCTTTCGGCAATCCAGAAATTGCGGAATGAGAATTCACATCTTGTTCTGCCAATAAGTTCTCCACCGAAGGAAGAACGTCAGGATTTCTGTATGATTTTCAAGTCTGAGCTTGATTCATTGAAGCAAATGGTTGCTGCATATCCAGACATGGAAACGGGCGGCACACTGTTTGGTCACATAACCAGAACCGGGGCGATGGTCGTTGATTTGGTTACGGAAGCTGGGCCCAACTCGATTCATAGCACATGTAACTTTGAACCTGACCTTGCGTATGAGGAAGCAATAGCAGGGAAAATAATCAATACATACGCCATCGAATCAATCGGGACTTTCCATAGCCATCATAGGCTTGGGCTATCTGAACCTTCTGGTGGTGACATAGAAATGGTTAGGCGTCTGTGGACAGCCTTGCCGCCTCCTATCACACGGTACATCATGATGATTGCAACAATCGAGGGGCACGATGTGAATGTCATCCCGTATCTGTTTGAAAGAGACAGGCAGTTTGAAAAACCCAGAAAACTACATCTGTTTGTTTCAGAAACACTTTCACCGTTTCATGGACTCTTAAAAAAGGAACATCCCTATGGACAGCGAGCGTCTTGAGATCGAACTGAAAGTACTTCAGAGATTCCTTCATCCAAGCTGGATCACTTATGAAAATGGCACCAGAGGAGAGTGGCTTTATCTGTATGCTCCCAAAGGGCGCGGTAATGACTTTACTCTCCATATTGACCTCCGTCGATTCCCTTATGCGCCACCGCCAGTTTTCATCGACAGGATGCTCTATGACCGTCACGGCAATCCACTTGACAAGCCAGACCATTTCTGCCATACGCTAGAATCAGAAAGAGGGCGTACACAAATCTGTTACTATAGGCCTACTGCATGGCAGATGGACGAAAGCCTATGGATGGTCTATACACTTGGATCCCTCTGGTTACAGGCTTACGTAAAATGGGTGTCCAGTGGACGACTGACGATTGATGAATGGATCGAACGGATTAGAAAAGGCCAGGAAGTCTAAGCTCGGCTACTAAACTTAAATTACAAAACGGATTTCTTAAACAGGGGTACACCCCAAAAGAAAGGAACAAAAGATGAGTAACAACAGAAACGGAGTCAATAACGAGACGGTCATCGACATGGTGCCGTCTATGGACAGGGATAAGCCGCAAGAGAATCGCCTTGTGCCGACTTTCAATCCCAACACAGGGAGGTATGAAATGGCGGCGCCACGGCTTGGGTATTCCATAAACAACGCCGGCATCGGTCGCATCATCTACAGCGCGGAGAGCGAGGCAACTCTTCCCGCTGCATATTTGGATGGCTCGTTGGAGGTTTGTGCAAAGCCTCTGTACGGCAAGAAGGCGATTGTCGTCGGCCTTGGATCGTTCGGTGCCCGTATCGCCACCGAATTGGCGGCAACTGGCATTTCGTCCTTTGAAGTCTGGGATGACGATGTCATTGAGACTCAGAACTTGTCACGGCATATCGCCGGGCACTCGGATGTTGGCAAGCGCAAAATTGATGTCGTAGAACACATCATAAAGGAAAAGAATCCGGCTGCAGCGGTCAAGACTCATTTTGCAAAAGTGGAGTCAGACCCTGCCATGTTCAAGTCCGCCGTGTGCGAATGCGATGTCTTGTGTGCATGTTCTGACAACAACGAATCTCGATTCTTCATGGATGACATCGCACGTTCACATGGGAAGACAACTGTGTTCTCTCGTGCTTATGTTCGTGCAGAAGGAGGGGATGTGTTCATTAGCCGTCCCGGAAAGGCCTCCTATGCCGACTACCTCAAACAGATTGCTGGTGTTAATGAGCTCGTTGCGACAGAGAAACAGGGACGGCGGCGCGGCGACATACCAGCGTATTCCAGCGAAGAGGATGTCGATGTCATTGTTCAGCCAGGCCTCGGCATTGACATCCTTCCGATTCTGTATCTCCACTCCAAATTGGCACTTATGGTGGCCGCACATGGTACTGATAGCGAATTGTTTTCCTTTGAGGAGGAGATTGGGGACGCGAATTTCTTCCTCTGGGGATCGGTCCGCCGTGAAGGGAACCCGTTTTGGGATTCGTTCCAGCCCTTTAATGCTACAGGACTCAAGCCGACATGTTTCAGGTGGTATCCCATGTGCCTTGAAAGAATTACCTCTTCTCGTGTCAGAGAATGATAATTGTTGCAGGGGCACGTGGGATGCGATGCGTGCCCCTGCAAATATAACTGTCGCGTCACGACAATGATGAAAGGAGTTCTTATGCGATTTGATCCTAATACTTGCCGAATGGTTGAAGACGAGTGGCGTCATCGTAGTCCACATTACGACTTATCACCGCGTGTTGAAGAGGAACACTGGATTTGGAAAGTGATTGGGATCTCAATGCTCATTGTATGGGCGGCAATCGGGTTTAATTGGCTTGACGATCATTATTCTTGGGGTATTGTCACAAAGGTCAAATCGTACTTTATTTCTGATGAGCCAGTTGCAAAACCAGATAGGGCGCGTTGCCCTCAACGCACCGCAGCGACTTGGGGACAAGCCGCCCTATCAAATTCGGAAAGTTTTGCAACTGCCTCTGATATGAGCGAGAAAAGCATCGGAGAAAAGGTATGCCGTAGCGAAGCGCTGGCAACAAGTAATATCGTGCCACGACCTACTAAATTAAACGTTGTCTGTTGCGTTTGTGGATATAGATTTGATGCTACGCAATTTAGCCACTATGCAGCTTTTGATTGTGATTGCCCGGGGTGCGGGAGCATTATTCATGTCGAAAATCATCACTGAAAAGAAATGTGAGGTTTCAAATGTCGTCGTTTGTCAGGTGGGTCGATGCGCTTGGGCAAATCAGTAGCGCACTCTTGTTGTTGCTGTGGGCCATTGCCAGAACGGTTGCAAAGATCGTTGACCACTTGTTACGCATCGCGATGAGCGTTTTAAGTCCATAATATCCTATGTGTAAGTTATGAGTGAAGTCTCATTGGCAATCTTACTCCGATTTATCAATGCACGTTTTCGCATTGGTAGATTATTTGGTCTTCTGTTCACGTTTAACTATAGCCTCATTGCAGTTCCAATTGCCATTGCTGTATATTGCTGGCCAGACTTCTCGCTGTTCTGTGCCTTGATGTCTTTTTGCCTGGGAATTGCTGCATCGCTCCTGTTCCATGAGATGTGTCATGCATGGATGGGTCATCACTTTGGGTGTCGTGTTAGTGAGATTGGACTCCTGCCAATCGGAGGTTACACGCTTCTCAGGAAACGTTCTGGGACACGTTGGGATGACTTCTTCATCTCTCTTGCCGGGCCGTTAGGTAACGGTATGATTTGTGTTGGACTCATAGCATTGGAAATCGGATTGCTTGACGGTGACATTACGGCACGACTGTGCCAGACAATAGAGCTGTCGTACGGTGATGATGCCGCAATTGAAGATCTCCCATTTCTTGTGGTCTGGGCAAATGCTGTTTTGCGAATTAACGTGATACTCTTATTTTTCAACCTTATACCGGCATTCCCACTGGATGGTGGACGGGCTCTTAGAATAATCTTGTCCCATGTATGGACAGAGCGTTACGCTTGTGTCATTACCATGTGGGTCTCTCGAACAATCGCTTTTGGCATTACAGTGTACACATTAGCCGATGCCATAATCGGCACAGGGAGTCCCATAGACATTCTAATTGTGCTACCCATGTCCGCACTGATATGGTACGTGAGCGGAATGGAAGTAACGAGATCGATGTCTAAAGCCCGCGCGAATTCTACGGAGGTTTGTACTGCTGTCAAATGGAGCGATTACCATGCCAAGAAAGAAGCACAGCCTGCATGTGCCGAATATGCAGTTGCGGTGCAATAAGAAACAACTCTTAGCGTCTATGGATGTAGGAGGACTTATGAACAAGCCAAAATTCTCAGTACGGTATACGGCGTTGGTGAACCGGGCGGCTGCTGTTGCCAAGCACGAAGGAGATTCCCTGATTGAAAGGAGGCATCTTCTTGCCGCCCTCTGTGCCATGTCTCCAAAACTTCTCAACCGTTTGCTGGGGCATAATCAGCTGTTTTTTGTCGGTGAACTTCCATTTCAAGATGTAAGTAGCCTTGAGCCTTGCAAGATGGCTTTCTCGCGTGAGGCCTACCGCGTACTCAGCATCTATGGAGGTGTGCTTGGCAAGGTCGTCGAAGCCACAGATGCCAACTTGATAGACATACATCATGTCGGTGCCGCATTGCTGATTGACGATTGCCCCGACAGTCCTGTTCATGAATTGCTCAGCGCGAATGGGTTGTCCATAAACAATGCAAAAGTCATGGAAAGCGTCAAACGAATTGGCAGGAACGGCGTAAGGAAGCGCTGGGAGCGTGACGTTTATCGTGCTGTAGCTAATATTCGTAAGCAGATGCTGGATGGGGTTGTGGGACAGGATGTGGCTACATCAAGAATATGTGATTCGCTCCTCGGCAATTGGTTGTTACCGCCAGAAGAGCGAACGACGCCGCTCGTATTTACGATTGTTGGAAAATCCGGCTCTGGCAAAACACTCGTCGCAAATATTCTTTCAGAGGCCATTGCCCAATGCCGTGAAGGTTCTGTTACTGTTCTGAACGGGGGGCTTTTTGCATCTGAGAACACATCGCATGATGTGATCGGATATGACTCAAGTTGGAAAGGCGGAGCCCGCATTGGCACTTTTACTGGGCCTGTGGTTGACAACCCGGAGTCCGTGATCATCATTGAGAATTTTGATTTGCTTCATCCTATAGCCCGCAGCCACATTATGAGGGCCATAACAGTTGGATCTCTCAAAGACGACATGGCGGGGCGAGAGGTTTCCTTTCGGAAGGCGACGATAATCCTACTGACATCTGCTGGTTGTGATGGCGCATATTTTGACGATGTAAATTCAGATAAGACAAGGACTCGGATTGTCGAAGAAGTTACAAGTGGAATCGGAGACCAGAATCGTCGAGACAACATCTCTACACTCGCAGGGGTGTCGAATGAGGTGGTGATGTTGAGGGAGCTTACGGTCCATGAACTGCGTCAAGTTTTCATACGTGGGATTGATGCGGAGATCTCATCAATCAAAAAGTCAATTGCAAGAAAAGTGGATATTGATGCAAACCGTCTTGCCGATGTCCTCATAGAAGGAGTCACCTCTCTGAATCCAAGTGAAGTCGCACCGATGGTCAAAGCCAAGATAGGTGATCCCATCAGGAAGACGATCATGGAAGCCAATGGTGCCGAGGTTAAGTCGATAGTCGTCGAAATCGATTCTGATGATACGATAGATGTGAACTCCGTGTCCTCGAATCTTGCGATGCGCAAACGTAGGCTTGTGTCAGCAACAGCAACGCTCGACAAGTCCCGCCTTGTCCTTAATGTTAAATCGGGCGACTACGCGCTGCTTCCTGCCGTCCGCGATGGCATAATTAAGATAGAGCCACCACAAGCAGGAGACTCGTTCGACAAGCTGGTAGGATTGGAGTCTGCGATTGAGTATGCGAGACGGTGGATAAACTATTTTGAAGGCAAAAGCAGCATTCGGCCAGACGGGATGATCCTGTGTGGTCCCCCAGGAACAGGGAAGACGAGTTTCGTCAGATGTCTCGCCGGAGAAATCAAGTGCCCCTATGCGGTACTGAACTGTTCCGAATTGTCCTCCGCTGAAGCGATAATGAGCGCGTTCGGTGCATTCAGACGTTATGGGCGTGACGGACTTATCGTCTTTCTTGATGAGCTTGATGCCGTTGCCGGCGACCGCGACGAGGACAAGACGCCGGCATACGTGGAGAGGCTTAACTTGTTGCTGGAGCAGATAGACGGCTTCAAAAACGATCCCAGAAGCAAGATTCTATATATTGGGGCAACTAACAGATCAAACTCACTCGATGCGGCAATAATGCGCGATGGGCGTCTCGGCCATCTAATTAACTTTAGGGGTTTGAATGCAGAAAACCGCCGCAAACTCCTGAAAATGGAGATTGAGGAATGTGGCCTCCATCCTGCGCCAAATCCGAAGTTGCTTGAATTCATGGTTCGAACAACTGAGGACATGTCCGGCGCTATGCTGAAGTCAATTGTTCGTGAGCTTGCGATGACCGTTGCAGAGTCTGGACGGCTAACCCGCGAAATGTATGCGAAGGTACGCCGAGTCGTAGTTTCAGGAGAAAGTACAACATCTACCAAGCTCGATGACGACCAGTTGATGAGCGTTGCCATACACGAAGCGTCGCATGCGTTTGTCTGTGATGCTGTTGGTCGGGATTTTATACAATGCTCCATCGTCGAAGACGGATCGTCCCGCTTGGGGTACGTCGAATCGTCTGACAAGACGTGCTGCACGAGTGCATCGATACTTCAAAGCATAGACATTTCCCTCGCTGGGCGCGCAGGACAGGAGGTCATGGGATTTCCGCCATCCGGTGCGGAGTCGGACTTGAGGAATGCGACAAGATTTGCCTTCAGCTACATTCAGAATGGATTTAGCCCTGAATATGGCCTATTGTACCTTGAAGATGCCGACGAACAGATGAAGACAACAGCGCGGAAGCTCCTTGAAGAGCGTTACCGCAAGGTTAGCGACCTTCTGCGCAATTCAAAAGCGGTTCTAAGCCGGTTTGCAAAAATGCTAGTTGAGCGCAGGACGCTCTTTCACGATGATCTCCGAATGCTCAAGAAGGCGATAGTCAAGAAGGGTGCTGAATATGGCAACGAAGTATGAAAACATCCCCGCCTGGTTTAGAAAAGAGCACTCGCTTGAGGTCAGGGACGACGTTTCTTTCTGCGCGTTTTCCTCCGATGGCGAAGTCGGCATTATGTTAGGGGCTGGCGAAACAGACATTGAGGTAAAACCAGAGGATGTAGCGTTCCTTTTCGGGAAAGATAAGGACGAGCTCTGGTTCAGACCGCATTTTGGATCGTTCTATAAGGTTTCTTTTGACTCCGACGAAGAAGCCACTGCATCAAAATTGTATAATCAGCCAACTGGCGTCTATAGAAACTTATCGTTGGTACAGGATGTTCGCTTCAATGTACCTGTTTATCATGATGCATTATCTATGATTCCATTTGATCAGATGCTGCATGACAATGAGGATGACGTGGATGATGAGTCGCCGTCCCTTCAACCGCCTCTGATAAAAGAGACGTTCCCAGACGACACAAACTACGAAAAGGAGATTGAGAAGGAAGTAGGTGAACATTTGGAGGCTACCGAGGAAGCGTATGCAGAAATCAAGGATGCAGTCGATAAAGAGGTGGAAAGGTACAACGGGCAGGTCTTGGTGCGCTATAGGCCAGGGAATGCACGTCTTTACAGTTATGACGTGATTGAAATCAAACATCGGTTGCTTGTCATCGTATATGGTGAATTAAAGGACGACTGGTTGGCTGACGAGGAATCATTCAACGGAGAGCCGCCTCTCTGGTTTTCGGAGAGCGACCACCGGGTTTCACCTGTGTTTCAGGCAATGAAGTGTCGTGATTTCTTCAGACGCGAATTGCCCAACACAAATATTGATTCACTCGTTGTGCTGCCTAAAGGATGTGTAGTCATCAACGATGATGAAATGCTGAAAACATGGCGTGAGAACTGTGGTACGGAAATGGTACGTACTATTGGAATCGACGAAACTACGCTACCGACATTGCGTGAGCATCTTGCATCTTTGCCAATCGGTGACGCAGAAGCCCCCAAATACGATGTCATTGACATGGCGCCAATTGCAAGCCGATTCTCAACGGAACCGGAAAACTGGATAACTAAAGAGTAAATAGAATGAAAGGAATGATGTCGTGGACAAACAGAAGACAACTAAAAGTAACGGTAATGTTACTTTATCAACCGAAGAGACCGCCGTACTGCTGGGGAAGGCGAGAAAAGTCACCTCATGGCTGTCTGCGCTGAAGCAACAGACACGACAACACCCATTCGTAGGGAAAAGCGCGGATGGTAAGTTTTGCCTAGTGCTATGTGACTACCGCATCGTATCGCTGAACGCAGATGAAACTCTCGTAGAGGCGTCCGCCCAAGAAATCGTGTCTCGTCTCTGCGAAGCCCACAATGACGCGCTCGAGAAGATGGAGGCATGGTCAGCCAGCCAATGCGAGGCACTTGCCAAGGCAGCAGGAATTACTGGCAACTTTGAATTGCCGTTCTGACTCAGTCAACAGTACTTCACAAGAAAACAAAAATAGGAACAAGTCATGGACACAAAGGTTGGAATCCTTAAGAATACTTTGATGACGGCCATTGGATTGATGTCCGTCGCAGGATGCGGATATAACTCCGTTCGCGATGGTACAATGTCGAAGGATGAGTCTATCCATTCGATAGACATCGCGGCGATTAAAGATGCTGCGCTATCAAACCTAGCGACTAACAAATGCATTGTGAGCGCAGGTGATGGTCGAGCAGCGGAGTTGACCATAGACGTATCACTGCAACGCATGGTGTCGGAGGTCTTGACTCGCCATGCAGATACAAACGATACCGGAGTGGGCTGGGCGACTATCTTGTCTGTGAAGGATGGCGCTGTCTTGGTGCTTGCCGACTGCGGCGGCGATGCTGATGTGCCCCGTCCTTTTGCCCTGACAAGGATGTTCATGCCGGGGCACTTGCTCTCGACTCTGACTGTTGCCGCCGCTCTTGACGCGGGCATTGCCACCCCGCATACCGAATTGTTTACGAACTCTTCGGACGCATTCTTCTACGAGTACAAGTTGCCAAGTGACGGAGGACACGCCTGGGAATCGACGCTGTCTATCTCTAACGCGCTCGCATACTCGTCCAATGTCGTGCTTGCGAAGCTTGGTATACTCGTTGGACGAGATAAGGAATATGACGTCTTGAACAAGTTTGGCATCGGCGTAAAGTCTGGAATCGGATTCACCAACGAGCCGGTGGGACGCTTGATCCTTCCAGAACACTGGTGCAGTCTGCAGCGGACGAGGATTCCGATCGGGCAGGGCGTTGAGATCACTGCCATCCAGGTTGCCCGCGCGTATGCCACGCTGGCCAACCACGGGGTATGCGTTGATCCGTATGTGGTCAAAAGGATTGCCAATGCCGCTGGGGAGACATTATACGAACATGCGGCATCGACGAATAAGGTACGGGCCGTATCACGTAAGGCGGCGGACAACACTTGCGCCATCCTTGAGGGAGCAGTTAAGGCAGATGATCTCAAAGGGTTGGACGGAGTCAACGACGAATACCCGCCAGATGTCTTAAAGGCACTGGTGCCGCCACGTGCGACAGGGCGGCGCGCGGCGGTCAAGGGTGTCCGCGTCGCCGGCAAGACTTCTACGGTACAACGAATGAAACCAGACTCCTTCGAGTACGAAACCGATAGATACCTTGCAAGTTTTGCAGGTTTCTTTCCTGCTGAAGATCCGAAGTACGTGCTTGTCGTGTGCTATGAGACCAGACGAGTCGAAGGTGTCCCGTACATCCACCAGGGAGGCGGCAGACCGGCGATGGCTTTCGCCGAGGTAGTCAAAAGAATGGGCTATGGAAAACAAATGAACTGTAGGCAATAATTGATAGGAGGCGTTGAATGTCCAGAAGCGATCGGGGTGTCAACGGCCTGAAAGGCAGGAGTTGTGAAGAACGACAGCATTAGCAAGCGTATCAGGCATCGGGAGGATATGTTCCTCCGCCGGCTCTTTGGCATTCTGGCGAGGATGGCAAAGCTCGACGGCAAAGTCGATGCTTGGGAAGCGCACGCGGCAGAAGGCGCATTCGCACGCTTCCCGCGCGCGATGGCACGGCGCAAGTTCTGTGTTGCCGTGTTCAACTCCTCGAAAAACGGGAGGACGCCTCTTGTCAGGCTTGCCGCCGAATTCGAAAAGAAGTGGGCCACGCCGGAGGAGTGTCTTGCCGTATATGAGCTGCTTTGGGATATAGCCTGTGCGAAGGGCGTACTCAATCCCGCGCACAAGGAGGCTCTGAGGAATCTGTGCGTTCCCCTAGGATTGCCGCCAAACTACTTCACGTTTTTCTACCGCAAGAGAAGCACCACATTCCGTGAAGTCGAAGATGAAGGGCCGCGCAGTGATGACGGAGCGCATAAGCGTCGCAGGTCGTCGCAGAGGCGAAAGACGTCGGGACAGGGTACGCGGTCAGAGCAGCGTCGACAGCCGCCCCCGCCGCCCAAAACACCATTACAGGAAGCATACGAACTACTTGGTTGTCACAGCTCCGACTCAAACGATGTGTTGCGTCGGGCCTATCGCGCCGCAGCGAAACGCCATCATCCCGATTTGATGCGAGCGAGAGGATGCACTGAACGTCAGGTGCGCGAGGCGTCCGAAATGATGAGTCGCATTAATGCCGCCTGGGAGGTGATATGCGACGAAAGGAAATTGTGAGAAATGATGTAGATCTGCAAGAAGACAAAAATTGAAAGAACATTCGCTCATGGTGGCGGCAACGCATTGTCAAGGATGGGGGGATATGGTATAATCCCATCCGTGGCAAGGGCTGATTATGCCGTGCTGCAATGAAAGGAGCGGTAGGCGTGTCATACGCGACGGTTAAAAGGGCGTCAAGCAGGCGAGACTTTCTCAAGGCTGCTGCCGCGCTGGCGGCGGGCTGCGGCGTGGGGTGCAGAAGCCTGTCGGCGGTGGGCGGCGCGCGGGTACGTAGGCCTAGCGCAAACGAGCGGGTGAATCTCGCCATCATCGGCTGCGGCATGGAGTCGCGGGACAATCTCCCGCAGTTCCTCGCCGATGCGCGCGTGCGCGTGACGGTGGCCTGCGATCCCGTCGAACGGGCGATGGGCTACGGCTACCATGCAGAGCTGCCGGGCGGGCGACGGGTGGTCAAGGAGCAGGTTGATGCGCACTATGGCGACACGGCCTGCCGCATGGTCGCGGACTGGCGCGAAGTGA
>JAEEGL014515192.1_pt1 | contig 11261 bp, 8 predicted proteins | sample 9134231 | NCBI WGS metagenome assembly JAEEGL01 (sample SAMN16246548, study PRJNA631951) | gut metagenome | biome: gut microbiome; feature: rumen; material: fiber-attached | host: Bos | place: Iran: Karaj | collected 2018-10
GCATACTGCTCTTGGATGTCACCGCAGTACTCAGATCCGTTGCTTTACTGATGGGGGCAACACCACTCGTGCTCACGATTGGAGACAGCGACGAAGCTGACAGCAGGGGATCGCTGATTATTGCACCATTCAGCGTTGTTTCTTTTGATATCGTAATTTCAGCCGTTTGCGTTTTGGGCGATTTGGATGATGGAACATCTCCCAGCGGAAAGAACTTGGTGATGAGCTCAGTCGTCATGACATCGGGGTAATCGCCGAGTTCTTTCCAGTCGTCTTTGCCGCGAGCGACTTTAACACCTTCAAGCGTCGGACGGCCCGCCAGCCAACTGTGGAGACTGTCGAGATCGTGGAACGTATACGTAAGCCCGATATTTTGGATGCGCCACTCTTCTTCTGCCGATTTGGGTTGCTCGGGTTTGGGATCGGCTGCCGCTTTGGGTTGAATCGGCGTTTGCATCTTCAACGAAGAATCGTTTGGATTTGCGGCAGCCCCCGACGTTGCAGCATTGTCTTTTGGAGGCTTGACAACGAAAATATTTGCACACGAGGGACATTTAATTTTGGCCCCTTGCGGCGATATGCGAGCATCATCTACGCTATATTTCTGCCCGCATCTGTCACATTTGATTTGCATATATTTATTCCCTGGAAGTTGCATCAAACGCTGTGTGATGGTTCATCGCCACACAAAAACAATCCGCCTGATTTTACCAAAAAATACCCTTGTGATGCAACTTTTTGGGAAACTACAAAATGTCATCCAGCATCAGCTGCATATCGTACAGACCGGCTGGCTTCGCCGCGATCCATGCGGCAATACGTCTTGCACCGTTGCCAAAGATCTCCCTGCTTTCGGCTACATGATGGATCTGTAGCTGTTCGTGTGCGCCATACCATGATACGGTATGTTCTCCAGCCACTGTACCGCCGCGAACGGACGATACCCCGATTTCATGATCAGGCCGCTGCATACGTCGGGAAGCTCTGTCCGTCACGATATCAGCTTTAAAACCGGCTGCTTCATGCACACTGGCAATAGATTTGGCGAGCGTCAGCGCAGTTCCGGATGGCGCATCGACTTTATTTCGGTGATGGATTTCGACGATTTCGGTGTCCCAGTCGATCAAAACTGCAGCCGCTTGTTTGCATAATCGCTGCATCAGCGCGACGCCCAAAGATGTGTTGGATGCGATAAAAACGGCCGATTGATCCGACAGCTCCAGAATTCGCGCGCGCAGATCCTCCGGAATTCCAGTCGTTGCCACGATCCATGCTGCACGCCGCGATCGCATGGTTTCAAGCGCCGCAGCCGTTGCTGCTGGCGCTGAAAAATCGACGAGTACATCGAACTGCGGTGCATCTGCCAGAGATGAAATCATCGCAGGCGCCATCTTGTCATCTACGATTCTGGCATCGACCCGCGCAACCACTTCAAATCGGTCATCCGCTGCAAACTGATGTGACAGAATTTGCCCCATTCGACCGGATGCACCCAGTATCGCAATTCTAATTCTTTCTGACATCATCATCCCCAAAACTATCGCACCGCTTCGAGTAAATCCGTAAATGGCGCACACAGTGCGTCGGCCTGTTCATCGGACATCGCAAACAGTGGCGATCTCAATGTCGGCCCAAACCCTAGCTTCGAATGCGATAACATGGCCTTGAGCGGAATCGGCGACGTATCGCTGAACAGCGCCTTAAACAGCGGAATCATCTGCTCATGCAGCTTTCTGGCTTCTTCGTATCGGTTGGCCAGTCCCAGCGCGATGATATCGTGCATCAGCCGTGGTGCAACATCCGCAACCACACTAATCGCACCGACGCCGCCAACCGCAATAAATGGCAGCGTTGTGCCGTCATCGCCCGAAAACATCAGAAAATCCGCACCGGCCTCGATGCGCGTCTGACTCGCAAACACCATATCCGCCGTCGCATCCTTTACGCCGACGATATTCGGATGTTTGGCAAGCCGTCCCAGCGTTTGAGGTAAACAACGCGTCCCCGTTCGTCCGGGAACATTATAAATGATTTGCGGCAAATCCACGGCATCCGCAACGGTCATAAAATGCCGATACTGCCCTTCCTGATTGGGCTTGTTGTAATACGGCGTGACGACGAGCAAACCATCTGCGCCCGCATCCTGCGCCATCTCACTATTTTCAATCGTCGTGCGCGTATCATTTGTGCCAACGCCTGCAATCACAGGTACTCGCCCGCCCACAACCTCGCGAACAATTTCAATCACATGGCGTTTTTCCGCCAGCGTCATCGTTGCGCCTTCGCCGGTCGTCGCACACGCTACAATGCCATCAATTGCATTGTCGCACAAAAACGACACATAACGCCGCAGCGCACTGTCATCGACCTCGCCATTTACACAAAACGGCGTCGGAATCGCCGCCCACGCACCCTGCCATTTATCGCGCATACCATCCTCCTTGATGTAACGCTGTTATCGCCTGAAATCCTCCGTCACCGCGCTCACGCCCAAACAACGCGCAATTCGCGAAAGCGCCTCCGAATTGGCCACCCCACGCAGCGATCTGCCCGAAACCGTCTCAATATTCTCAAGACCAGCATTTTCAAGGTTCAGCACGACATCCGATACCGATTCTGTCTCGGCAATTCGAACAATAACGGTTCGCTTTTCGTTGATGTCGGCCGATCGCATCCACTGCAACAGCGAAATTGAAAGTCCATCCTGCAGACGAGTCGGCATCATTTTTCCTCCTCCACTAGATTCGCCCCGAAACTCATCCCTGATTTCAGAGCCTTAATAATCTAGCATGATTCCAAATCGACTGCAATTCGACAAAATCGCTTTTTTGTCGCATTTTGTTGGCGGTCTGTGTGTCTGCGACACACACGCCCACCTCCGGCTGCTATCGCGGCATGCGCCGCGATACGCATCCGGCATGCGTCTATCCCGGCTAATGGCCGGGATACGCCGCATGGTGAATCACGATTAACCGGTTCACAAGCCCGGCTAACGATTAAGGAATGACGTACATCTCATTCTCGGCCGCATTGAATTTGAGATGGAAGCGGCCCTTATTGTCTTTATACCACGGCAGATATGTACCAGCAGGAATATTCTTCTTTTTATCGGCCAGATTCTTGTTCATCAGTTCAGGTGTTACTAAATTGTTTTCGACATCTGATTCGAAATATACATCCTGCACAAGTTTTGGCGTTTCAGATAGTGAATCTTGCTTTGTAAATATATCGTTAATATATTGTGATGCTTCGATGTTGTATACGCTTGATATATTATAGTTTGGGTTGATAATTGAATTTACTATTTTTACATTATTTGAATTATATATGAACCATGTGTTGTCTGCGTTGCTGTAGATAGTATTGTCTTCCAGATTTGAAATAATGCAATCTGTGCAATCATAAGTTCTGTCAATGAAACAGCCATGATCGTATTTTGTCTTGGTAATTGCAAAGTTTTTAACATGTAGTCTGTTGATTTGAGTGTTGCCTTCTAAATCTTTGAATAAAAACGCGCTATTTTTCCGTTGTCCAGACGAAATATTAAGTTCCATATTTACCTCACAATCGTTATATTTATCATTAGTGCTTGTGCGGGCAAAGACGTAGAAATTGGTATACTCGTCACCACTGCCATCGCTGGATAATAGTTTATATGACCCATTGATCGATATGTGGTTTAGGTTAGAAGACACAGAATTCCTCAAAAATGCCGATATGCCATACTCGCCATTAATCGTCGAAGTAATTTCCAGATTAACTTTTATGTTGTCCAAATGCGCACCGGTGACATCATAAAACGCAGCATACCCATAGCCATTGTATAGTGTGACATTCCATCGACCAGTGAGTTCAATATTTTTAAATGTGCCGTGGTCAACTGTTCCGGCAAGCATTCCCCACGACCAATCAGAAGCAATGAGATTTAATGTAAAATCCTGAATCTTTGCATAGGATGTATAATCAAATAATCCTCTCACACCGTTAAAATGAGCTGTTATCGTATGTTTATCGCCATAAAAAGTTGCTTCGAAAGGCTTTCCAAGTGTGCCAATGGACTTCCAATTGCTCGATGTCAATTCACCCATATCGATATCGTTTTTAATTAGAAAAGCGGGATCACTATTGTCGTATGTGGGGTAGGCTGAGGCACCTTCTGAATTCCAGTTTGAAGATAAAGAAAGCAAATCGCTTTTGCTCGATATCGGATAGACACAATCCTGGTATTTCGCAGACCACTCCTGACCACTCAAACATTTAGATGCATCAACATTTCTACAGCCACTGTAATCGATTTCGCATTGATTACAAGTAACTTCGCCCTGGTTATATGTATCTGATGCCCAGACGTTACATGATGTAACACCATTTTTAAATAAACTGCCATCACATGCTTCGTTTTCACTTAGAAAATCATCTCCACATTTGTTTGTTTCTGGGATTGTCCAGCCAGAGCTTGTACTACATTTTTCATAATCTATCCTGCAATTATTGCATGTAACTTTACCGCTCTCATACTTTGAATCCAATTCCTTGCATGAGTTTTCGTTGTTTCTAAAGAATTCGCCATCACAATCTTCATCTTTATCGATTCTACTATTTCCACAGGTTTCTGGCACATCATAATTGCATGCGCTATCATTAATTTTACAATTTTCGCACGATACTGTTCCGGTATAACCTGAACCTTTCCAATAACTGCACGAGTTCTGGTTATCTTTAAACAATTCACCGTCACAGCTCTCGCCTGCTTCTAGGTTATTGTTGTTACACACAGGTGTTTCGGGGTGCACAGAACCATCGCAAAGATTCGGGGCAAATTCAGAATTTCTTGGAAGTGGTGAGCCTGTTTCGAAATCGGCTGCATTGTTATTGGTATCCACGCATCCGCCATCTTTACGTAAACCGGCGAGTGTTGCGCTTAGTGTAGGAGCTTTTGTGCCACCTTCGCCCCAGTCAGCATTGCCATAGCCTACGGCATCGACAAAGCCCGACTCTGGCTTTGCAGAGCTAAGATTTTTACTACTATTCACTAGGAAGAGCTTACCATTGGCAGCTGCTGGATTTATTGAACTGCAGTTGTGGTCTTCGGTCGGTAGTTTGCTGCCATTTGATCCACCTTTCAAGGCAATCAGATAATAACCGCCTCTAGGCAATTCAGTACCGGATGGTAGCGTGCAGGATGATGAAATCGTGTCTTTATTGTATACGGCATATTGGATTGTCCAGCCCGAGATATCGACAGCTTCATCGTCGATATTGTGTAGCTCGATGTATTTTGTGTTATATATTGCTCCACTGTTGCCGCCGCCTGAGTAAATCTGGCTAATCACTACTTTGGGGATGACGATGACTGCAGGTTCTACACAAGAATTGCCCTCACAAACAGTTTTACCATCTGTGTGCTTTGCACAATGAGAATTATCTGTGCATTCTACGCATTCACTTGTGTCAAATTCACAGGCATTGCAATTAAGCGTACCTGCTGGGCGCGAAGGAATCACTTCTGCGCATGATTGCCCGTTCAGGTTTTTACTGTCACAAACTTCTTCACCCTCGACAAGTCCATCCCCACATGCGATCACATGTCCCTGCTCAACACAATGTCCATCTTTACAAATCTCATCCTCATCACATTTGCTTTTATCAGATTCGGTGCATTCCACACATTCGCTCGTGTTGAAGTCACACGACTTGTTGCAGGTAAGATTGCCACCAACATACGAAGGACTCAATTCGGCGCATGTTTGGATACTAAATTCTTCATTATCGCATTTCTCGCCGGTCTCGAGGACACCATTACCACAATCCGTTTTAGGCTTAAAACAGCTGCCATCTTTGCAGATTTCACCTTCGCTGCACAAGCTCGTATTGTCTTCGGTGCATTCTACGCATCCGGAGGTATTGAAAGTGCATGAATCAACATCGCATGCCAGATTGCCTGCCACATATTTAGCCAGACCAGCGCATGTTTGGGACAATGCAATGCTTTTCTCGCATTCTTCGTCTTCTTCGAGCACACCATTGCCACAGATTGCCTCCGCAATACGATTCACGCATTTGCCACCTTCGCATTCCTGATTATCGCCACATTTGGTCATATTGTCTTCTGTGCATTCGATACAGCCGCTCAAATCAAAATCACACGAACTGCTGCAGGCCAGCGTACCGTCTATAAATTCGCCCAAATCCTGGCAGGTTTTGCCATTCAAACCATTCAAAGCGGAATTGTCACAATTCTCTCCACTATCAAGTCGCCCATTGCCGCACGGATTCTCAGGATTATTATTTACGCATCGGCCATCTTCACATTTTTGATCTTCGCCGCATTTGGTCTTGTTATCGTTAGTACATTGGACACAGTCACGCGTATCAAACTGACATGCGCTGTTGCATGCCAGTGTACCACCGACAAAATTCCCCAGATCCGCACAGGATTTTCCGTTGAGGTTAAGACTGTCACATTTTTCATTTCCCTCAACCTGATTATTGCCACATTGGGGCTCCTCTGATGTAGGTTTTACGCAGACACCACCTGTGCACTCGGTTTTGCCGTCCTCCCGGTTGGCACAGTCCTGGCTTGTACTGCACGTATCCTGAGAGGCTGGTGTATTGGTCTCTTTGGATGAATTTTCATCGCAACCAGCGATCAAGACGGCTGCTCCGATGGCATAAAAAATGATTCTCGGATCAAATGAACGCTTCATAAAAGTCTCCATCATAAAAAACAAACGACGAAAGCCGACATGGCTTGTCGCCGCAATGTTATAAACGCTCCAATATCTATCGCAGTGATTTTCTTCGTCCAGTGCCCGTACTTTGACAAGGAATGCTGAACACGTTGATTATACCAAATCAAATTCTCTTTTCAACACGATGGCTTTATCACAACAAGGTTGCAGAATATTTGCGTATGCCGCCGCCCGTTAGTACCACAAAGGCGGTTGCCTCACAAATCAATAAACATAAATAAAGGCTCTGTTTAACAATCGTGGATATGAAAAAGTAAGATTCTCTGCTTTGCGCCCACGAGCGATGAGCAATGAGTCACGAGTGCATATTGGCCAACTCGACGCTCGATGCTCGGCGCTCTTTGCCAGTATCTCACACGTATCGGGGTAACGCTATATCCACACTGGTTAAACATAGCCTAAAAAAATTTGTCACAAATCACAATTCATCCCCACCATTCGTATCGAATGGGCAGCATGTCGCTGCCTGAAACACAAACATGGAGGTGTGTGATGAGAGACGAAACTCAGATTGCGGGCGCTATTCTTGGCTTGGTTGCGGGCGATTGTATCGGTGGCCCATACATTTTTATGAAATCAGACCAGCTCTTCGGAATGTCGAGGCAGATTTGCTGGCAAGTGCATGGGATGGGAGCTGTGTCGCACCTGATGATGGCTGGCATTCAAGCCATTTATCGGCATGGTTTTGATCCGGATGCGCTGGTGCGGCACTATCATCACAGGCTGAATCAGGTCATGCTGGAAACCGATATGGTGACGGCGCACAGTTTCGGTGGTGAAGGAGAAAATGCCGGAAGGCTTTATAGAATATCATCCGAATCGCAGCATGGTGTGTTGTGCAGCGGTCAGTTGTTGCTGCGTCAGGTGCCGATTGTGATTGCAGGACAAAGACTTGAGCCAGATGCGCTGATGGCGCAGATTTCGGCCGAGGCACGCTTGACGCATCACGACTCGGAATGTATCGAATATGCGCAGATCTATGGCTTGTGCCTGAACGGTATTTTACAAGGCATGCGGCGATCGGAGATTTGGGATCAGGTGTTTGGCATTGTCAAATCACATGGCGTTTATCGAACACTTTTGTCTTCCTATTACGAGAAACCTACTTGCGATGCATCATCGTATAGTTATGCCGGTGTGACGATACAGTTGGCGTTGTATCATTTCTGGCATAATACGCCTTTTGTCTCGGCGATTCGTAGTGCTGCACTTTCTGGCGGCGCGACGGATGTGAATTGTGCTGCGGTTGGATGCTTGCTCGGTGCGGCTCAGGGCACTGCGGCGATCCCACAGGCATGGCGCGAGATTTTACTCAACGATACGGCACACTGCACATTGCTAAAAAGAACACTCCGACATGCCAATGCACTGACAAATCACATCAGACCAATCTATCGTAGTAGCCCAAATACCCCAAGACCGTTCGAAAACGTCAGTCGGCGACATGTTGTACCAATCGAAAAAAATATTGTTCTTGGCGGGTAATCTGTGTTGTATTATTCGCTTAGACAGTGCGTTCTCCGTGCGCGCCTATGGCGCGCGCGCAGGGTTACTGATGCAAATCGTTTGATCGTTGAATGCAATGATTTACCTGAAATATCTGCAACTGTTGTAGTGGCGTCGGTGGTTAATTAATCGAAACAGGCGTACCCAATATGAATCGAACGCAATATTATCTGGCATGATTATAGTTTTGGTATTTACTTACTTGTTTATAGATATACATCATGTTCAGGCACAAGTTCCTGCATCCGGTGCAGATTTAACGATAGTGATGATGTGTAATAGTAACAATTCGCGAGCCGTATGCGCCAAAGGCCCGGCCCCCTCTAAATCTCCCCCGTGGGGGGAGACTTTGAATCTTTGACCGGGCGAGCACATAGGCGAGCGGCGGAGGCCGTATGCGCGGGGCGCACAGGCCGAAGTGCGGGGTGTATCGGCAAAACCGATAGCCGCGCAAACAGCATCAAAAATACTCGCTATTCACCTCGATTTATGTGATAATTGTTAGAGAAAACACTGTGTTTTATGATGAATGAACACGGTGACGAGGAGGATAGCCATGCAGGAACGGTATTTTCCAATTGGGATTCAGTCATTTGAAAAGATTCGTCAGAATAATGCCATTTATGTGGACAAAACGTCAAATAATATAGGAGGAGTTCAATGAAACATAACATATTAATTGCTCTTGTCATTTTAACCGTTGCATTATGCAGTGGTTGTACCAAGAAAAAGTCGGTATCTGAGAATAGCCCGACAGGTAGTGAAGTTGCGGCACAAAAAAATGATTTTTCAAATAGAAAACCATTTCAGTTTACGATTACAACAGAACGTAAATATGATGATGAAGAGTCCGGCGATGTGTCAAATTCCGCGAATGTTGAGATTGTTATTTATTTAAATAAATTAATTAAAAACCAAAAGGTATTGTATGATCTTGATTGTGATAGTGATGGTGAGTATGAGTTTACTGGTCTGACTGAGGATCATAAATGTATATACAAACCGAATACAGGAACGCACCAAATTTCTTTACGTGGTGAAATACCTGGATTATTTTTATGTGCACGGCAGTCAATTTATGAGTGTGAGTATGATGACGAGGATTTTAGATGTAATTACTACTATTATGATGATATTGATGATGAAAACATTATTGAATATAATGATAACAGTGATATTGCATTGCAATCTATTGATAGCTGGGGAGATATCTCGTGGAAAAGTATGTTTGCGTTCGCTGCAGATTGTGAAGCGTTGAATAGCATACCTGTTGAACCCCCTGATTTAAGCCATGTCAGCGATATGTCACATATGTTTGATCATGCTGTATCGTTTAATCAGCCGCTGGAAGCGTGGGATGTGTCAAAGGTGACCAATATGCAATTGATGTTTAAGGAAGCCGAATCGTTCAATCAGCCGTTGGAAAAGTGGGATGTGTCAAAGGTGACCAATATGAGAGGAATGTTAAAGAGTGCCTCATCCTTCAATCAGCCGCTTGAGAAATGGGACGTATCGAATGTGACGGATATGCACAGGATGTTTGATGAAGCCACTTCATTCAATCAGCCGTTGGAAAAGTGGGATGTATCAAAAGTCACAGATATGTGGGAGATGTTTGATGAAGCCACTTCATTCAATCAGCCGTTGGAAAAGTGGGATGTATCAAAAGTCACAGATATGAGCTTGATGTTTGGTAGAGCCACCTCATTCAATCAACCATTGGAAAACTGGGACGTGTCAAAGGTGACCAATATGGATGAGATGTTTTATCATGCCGAATCGTTCAATCAGCCGCTGGAAAAGTGGGATGTGTCAAATGTCACAGATATGAGCGGGATGTTTGCGAGTGCCGAATCCTTCAATCAGCCGTTGGAAAAGTGGAATGTATCGAATGTGACGACTATGGAATGGATGTTTTATTATGCCGAATCGTTCAATCAGCCGTTAGAAAAGTGGGATGTGTCGAATGTGACCAATATGGAAAGGATGTTTTATAGTGCCTCATCCTTCAATCAGCCGCTGGAAAAGTGGGATGTGTCAAAGGTGACCAATATGAATGAGATGTTTAGTGTGTTTAGTGGAACCACCTCCTTCAATCAGCCGCTGGACAAGTGGGATGTGTCGAATGTATGTTATATGGATAATATGTTTAAAGGTGCATCCAAATTTAGTCATTATCCTAAATCCTGGGTTGTGCCAGAATATTCAGGTGGTATGTTTGTAGGAACGAAAGTAGAAGAAATAGCAAAGAAGAAACCTTTAAAGACTGAGAATAGAGAGCCGTGTCTTAGTGATAGTGATGATGAAGAATAATTCGCGAGCCGTATGCGCCAAAGGCCCGGCCCCCTCTAAATCTCCCCCGTGGGGGGAGACTTTGAATCTTTGACCGGGCGAGCACATAGGCGAGCGGCGGAGGCCGTATGCGCGGAGCGCATATGCCGAAGCGCGGGGCGTATCGGCAAAGCCAATAGCCCTGCAAACGTACTAAAATATTCGCTATTCACCTTGATTTGTGTGATAATTAGAGAAACACTGTGTTTGAACACAGTGATGAGAAGGATAGCCATGCAGGAACGGTATTTCCCGATTGGAATTCAGTCATTTGAAAAGATTCGTCAGACTAATGCCATTTATGTGGACAAGATGTCAAAAAATATTGGAGAAGTACGATGAAACATAACATATCAATTTGTCTTATCATTTTAACCGTTGTTTTATGCAACGGTTGTACCAAGAAACAGAATGTATCTGAAAATAATCCGACAGATGCTGAGGTGAGTGCACAAAATAATGATTTTTCGAAAAGACGACCATTTCAGTTTACAATTAAAACAGAACGTGACTATAATGATTATATTAAAACAGAACGTGACTATGATGATTATGATGAATACAGTGATGAAGATGATGATTCTGACGAATACAGTGATGATGAAGAGTCACTCGATGCGTCAAATATCGCGAATGTTGAAATTATAATTTCAATTAATGAATTAAATGGAA
>JAEEGL014530059.1_pt1 | contig 11261 bp, 11 predicted proteins | sample 9134231 | NCBI WGS metagenome assembly JAEEGL01 (sample SAMN16246548, study PRJNA631951) | gut metagenome | biome: gut microbiome; feature: rumen; material: fiber-attached | host: Bos | place: Iran: Karaj | collected 2018-10
CGACTGCTCGTCATTGTTAACCTCCAAAGCTTTCGCGAAGGCCTGACGCACCAGCTTGGGGTTGTCGATATCCACACACGTCATAAACGTGAAAGCCTCGGGTATGATGGAGTCCTGTGCACGATGATTGTCCTTGAAGGCCGTGTAGTGCGGACAGATAAACGGCAGCCAGTCCTTCTTCTCCTCCCGCCCGGCACGGATGTCGGCCACATCCCGTCGGAGCCACTCCTGGCGGAGCAGTTCGTCAAACTGCTCCGAGGTCTGGGTCTCTGCATATCCCCGATTATTCTTACTCTTGTCGGCGAAATGCTTCGTGTTCAATGCAATCAGATGGTCTACTCCCATATAGCTTCCTCCTTGCGTGTTTTTAGATAAGACATCACTTCATCACTTTCTTCCTGGTACAATGCCTTCATCAATCCCACCCCATACTTCTTCGGAAACTTGAACATAACATACACGAACTCCTGAGAGATACGGCGGTAGCCATCGCTGTGTCCTATCTGTGGGCGAGTAATCTTCACAGCCCCATGAGGTGTCTCGAAGATTGTCTCATACTTCGGGCCGTTCATGCCGTCGCGGAACCGTTTCACGCGAGTCCTGCCGTCCTCTTCCACCATCACCCCAGCGCGATAGCGAACCAGCGGCTTGCCTTCGGCTGTCACGGGAGCCTTGTCTGCCTCCCACGAGCATGGGTAGATGTTGATGTCGCCGTTGTTCATAATTGTTGTCTGTGTGTCCATCTGCACGTCGTGCAGAATCTGTTGCTTATAGCTGTTGTTTTCTTTTTTCATTGTTTGAGTTGAATTTGCGAGAAGAAGTTCAGATTCTTTGCGCATTTACCCGGGAACATCCTCTTTGCTTCAACTCAGGTTAGAAATGTTATTTACTGATTTTCACGATGTCAGTTGCCACGATGTCCTGAAACACCTGTCCCTGATGCTCGTGAGTAGAGAAACGGAGCTTGGCCGCAACCAAATCGCCCTCGTAGAACTTGCACGCAGCCAGCGAGCCCAGCATCGAGCACGCAAACTCGTTTTCATACTTTGAGCCGCCCATCTCACGAAGCACGATGTAGCACTTCTGGATCTGTCCCGACTCGCTTTTCTGACTCGGTACGCTGAAGGCCTCGCCCTGGCGCACCACTTTCATGATTTTTGTTTCCATAATATTAAAAGTGAAGAAAATCCTCGATAAAGTCTGCACCCGTGAGCGTCCATACCAAGTAGGAGCGTTCCTTCTGCTCACCCTCCAGCGAACGATAGAGGAAGAAGCGGTCTTGCGCCAATCCGCGGCCTTCATAATCGGGTGTCAGCCTATAGCGGCCACCCGTCCACTTGATGACACCCCTATCCACCAGCATGGAGTTCAGCAGTTTAGCATCACCCAAGCCCACTCGCTTGGCCACCTCGCTTGCAGACAGACAGTTGTCAGCCGCCAAGTTCTTCTGCTTCACGGTGCGCTGGGCTATACGGTTGGCTACTGCCACCACCTCCTGCTCCGACAGTTTGCGTCCCTGTGCATCGCGGGTAGGAATGTAGCCGCCCGTCTGTCTGATCTGTGGCAGCACCTCCGAGGTAATCCATTTGCGGAACTTGCGTGCCTCTGCCTTTCTGGAGTCAAGCACTACATCGTAGAGGCCGTCCTCGTTGACGAAACTCACCAGCTGCGTTCTGCCCAGTGAGTCAATGATGGGGTGTTTTGAAACCACCCCATCATCGAGGCGTCGTCTCACCTGTTTGCCATCCAGCGCCAATGCCAGGCACACGTCCTTCAGGCAGAACAGCGGCTCACCCTGCTCGCTCACCATCGTGCGTACCATTCCGAAATACGCACTCTTGAAAATCGTAATAGTGTTCTGTTTCATTTTTTCTCTCGTTTGCCGCATCCTTTTGTGCGGGGTCTTAGTTTTGTCCGAGGTGGGCAAACAAGAACATTGCCCACAAACTCCGTGTTTCGGAATCTGTGGGCAAAGCTATAGTCAGTGTAGTGCTAATGTAGTGCTACACACAGGTCAGTGTCAGTACCTGTCGCAATCGTAGTGGTCGCGTATCATATTGGAAATCTGCGGGTTAAATCCCTTGATGAGTTCGGCGGCCTTTTCCGCGCCTTTAACTGTACTTAACTTATAGCATCCTTCGGCCTGCTCCTTAGCCAGTTCGATAATCTTTTGCCGAAGGGTGGTCTGCTTTTCACCGGTAATCATGCTGACGATATAGGCCAAGGCATCCTGACCGCCCTGTGGCATGTACTCCGTCTGAAGCGAAGAAATGCCAAGCAGTTCGCTGATAAGAATGATCAGTTCTCGCTGGTTAAGTCTCTCCTCTCCTGTCGTATCATGATGTTCTGGCTTTGAAGGCTCGGCAGTGTCTGTCTGACCGTAATTGTTCTGCACGCCGCCTACCTGCACCTTTCCGCCCATCACGCGGATGGCACCGTCTTGAAAACTGTTGTGTATCTGGGGTTGTTGCTCTTTCTCGTTTTCCATATTTCTTTGTCAATGATTATGCTGCATTCCGCCTACGCAGGTGTTCCCTCCGTTAGAACGGACGGCGCCGTCGTTGTAGTTGTTCATCTGCATCGTCGGCTCACTTTCTTCTTTCTTACGCTGTATCTCATCCAGGCGAAGCACCTTGTCAAGACTTTCCGCCTTGCCATAGACTTCATCGCCGACGGGGAACTTTCGGTTCACCTTGTTCACCATGGCAAAGAAATCCACGCCACCTTGTTCCGTATGGAGTTTTTCCTTTGCCCACTCATATTCCACTCCTAACACCCTATCAACCACCTCCTGAATCAGTTTCCGCGAGTCCACCTCAACCAACATTCCGTCGGGTCTCTGCATTAACAACTTAGCCTCCCCGTCGAATATCATGGGATAGTCAGCATCCCGGGCCCTGAGCATAATAGGCATGCTCTGGGCCACTGCAAGAGGTTTCTGGTCGTCCTCCTGGGGTGTGTTCAATGCAGCTTCGGCAGGTAGCATAGGCTTGAGCGGGATTATATTTATACGATGGCCTTATGTGTGCGCACTCTCTCCACGGTCATGCCCAGCAGCGAAGCGGCCTTCTCGTCGCCTACCAGCCCCTCGGCCATGGCCCGATACACCAGCATCTGGAACCTCTGGCTACGCTCAGCACGGGTGAACGCCGAGCTCTCCACCCATCGGCGGAAACGCTCATTGCGGTTCTTCACGAAGCAGAACGACTCATACTTGTAGCGCTTGATGATGCCGGCTTCCATAGCCTTGTGCATCAGGGCCTCGGCCGACATACCGAAGTTGGCTTGTATGCCCTTCAGTTCCTGGATGCTGATATCCGTGCGCCGCTCGCCAAGAATAGTGCGCAACATCCGGGTGGAGATCAGCATCTCCGAGGCGAACGAGTGGCACAGGCGCTCCTGCTCCCGTTGCTCCATCCCTGAGGGGAACTGCATCATGATGTGGCCCAGCTCGTGCAGAGCCGTAAAGCGTTTGCGCTCAGTGGTGAACGCATGGGCAGAAGGCCGCTGACCGGTGTTGAACTTCTGGTTGAGCACTATCACGGGCGTCACTCCGTCTATCAGCGCACTCATGCCGTCGAAATCCTCAGGCGCGTCAATCTCAATCACCTTCACCCCGCGTGCCTCCAGCAGCTCAGTCACGTTCTGTATGCCACTCTCGGGTATGCCCCAGGCCTGCCGGACGTCATCGGCCGCAAGCACAGCATCGTCGTACGAAGCCACAAGCCGTCGGCCGATGGGGTTCACAAACGAAGTCTGTGCGTGCACCGTGTCTTCTATCTCCACATATCGCTCCACCTGGTCGAGCACCGTTTCCTTCACCGCATTCTCTGCCTTCACCGAGAGGCGGCTCTTCTTGCGAAACTCCACTTCAGTCAGCTCTACCTTGAACGGACGTGTAAAGTAGTCCATGCCCAGCCCAAGGGCTCCGGCCAAAGCAATGTAGTTGGGCATGGTGGGCATCACCCGTCCCTGCTCATACTTCGAGATGGTCATCTTCGTCAAAACGCCACCAAGCAGCTCCACGAGCTCGTCTTGCGACAAGCCCCGCATCACCCTGGCACTCTTCAACCTCCGGCCAAACAGCTGTTTTTGTTCTTCTTCGTTCATAATTTTATGAATTACTGCGGAAAACCCGCTTTTTGGTTTACAAAAGTACTCAATCTTCCTGAAAAAGTATCACGGCAGGATGAAAAAAATCCCCGCGTTAACAATTATTGGGAATTGTCGGTGCGGGGGGTGAAGCTGGTTATATCACGAAGATTGTTTCGTCGCCGCAGATAATGCGGATCTTCATGCGCAGGGGGCGTTCGTCGCTCACGATGTAGCTTAAATTGCCACCTTATATATTTTTCTTAAATAGTTATCTATTTCCTCTTTAGAAGTCAAAGAGAGTAAATGTTGCTTTTGTTCCTCACTGAAAGGATAGACGCCGAACGATTTGACATAATTCTTGGCATAAGAATAATAGCCAGTTGAATAGGGTTTGCTAGTATGTCTCATGTAATAATCAAATACGCTGGATTCAAGCACACGCTTCAGGAACAAAAGTTCAGTTTCTGATTCGCTGTAAATGGCATAGCCGCAGTAGATCATCATATCCTTCTGAGGCATATAGACGAAATGAGGAAGGTCGCTCATATATGGAAACAGCAGTTTCTTGCCACTGTCGGCAATAGCCTGTGTACGACCAAACGCATACCAAGCCCCATAATCGCCTTCACCCTTATCACGAGCATCCAAAATATTCCTACACGACTGTAAGTAGGCGTATGCTTGGGGATAATTGCTGATAAAATACTTCTCAGCTATGACATTGGAATTGTCATCGTAGGGAGTGATTATCTTTTCTTCCTTTTCTGCAATTTCGGCTTCTGTCTTCAATATGTTGGGCTTGATAATGTCACGACAGATGCCTTTCTCTATGGGATATTCACACCCTTTACGCGAAAGATAATAAAAATTATCATCTACTCGCGTTGGGCGGAAAATATACACATCATTTGCTAACGTTGCTATGCCATTCTTAATGACGTACAAATCTCCAAGGGCTTCTCCAGCATTTTCAATAAGCCGAATGTTGTTCAGAACTTCACTATGATTCAGATTCCATCCTCTATGATCATCCAAAATATTGTAATTAATATGGCTATAGACAAAATTGTTCTGAGTTTCTACATCGGTCAACTCTGCTTTGGCATACAATAGCGAATCACTTTGCGTCTTTGATAAGAATGTCAAGCAGGTATATGCCAGTTTCTTCTTGAAAACTAATTGTTCTCCGAAATCAATGATACTTAGACTTACTTGATTCTCATGGAAGTATCTACGAAGGGCACGTGCATTAACACTCTTGAAAAACGTGTTAACAGTGATATATCCCAAGATACCATCTTCACGAAGAACAGACATACCTATTTCAAAAAAAGGAATGTATAAATCGGAATTTCCAGTCCTTGATGTTTGCCAGCGCGGCAATAATAGCTTAGTAGCCGCATCAATGTGCTTGGAACGCACGTATGGTGGATTACCTACAACAATGTCGAAGCCGTCATTCTCTTGAACGACTGGCAAACTCATAAAATCAAAGGTTAGAGTATTGCCACAATACAAATTGAAATCCTCATCTTTTATATATTCTCCATGAAGCAATGCCACCAGCGACAAAAGAATTTTGGCTCTGGTAATACTCATTTCACTAATATCAACACCAAACAGATGATGATAAATAGTTGCGAATGGAAGCTGAGTGCGTTTATGGATGATTTCTGCTAAGGTATAGAGGAAAGCACCACAACCACATGCAATATCTGCACAGAGACAGATATCCAAAGGTCTGGTCGTTGAATGCAAAACTTGCCTAACGATATAATTACGGATATAACTCGGAGTATATACAGCACCATTAGTAGTCCGTTCTGCTCCAGGGATAGCAAGTTCGAAGATTGTAATAACATCTTCGAGTGAAATACTACATGGAAGTGCTTCCACATCAGGATCTAAATCTACAAACTGAGCAAGAAAGCCTGTCCCAGCCTCCAGATGATGACATCTGAGGAAGGCAGTCACGACAAGGCTGTTCATCAGGTCGGCCTTGTCGGAGTATTTCTTGATTATTGTATTAATATTCTTGTCCATTTGATATGCGGTCAGTTCGAGTTGTCTGATAAATGAGTGCTCTTTCCGTTCTAGACAAGCCATAAAGCCTGTCGCAGATTTGGTCTAGTTCCGACCAGAGGGTGCGCAATGCGCTTAACAATCCTGAGGTTTGACCTCCAACGGCATTGCGTAGTTGCTCGTTTGTCTGCTCAATACGCCGGGCTACATTTGCCAGCCGTGCTATTCGTCTGTCATTTCCAAGTAGAGCATCTCTCGGAACAGGAACAGGGTCAAGGAATTGCTTGTTGAATTTATAGTAGCCCCCCTGCTGAGGATTGGCAATTGAGCGCGCGAAAGTGTTGAAAATCGTTGAATTGATGATGGCAGCAAGCGCATAGAGGTGCGTCTCGTCTATGTTGCGCAATTGTATGAAGAACATGTTGGCATTGTCGCAATAGATATGTTCGTCTAGTACGACAGATGCCTGCGGATACTGAGCTGTCATAGGAACGCAAAGTTTTTGGTAAACAGCCCCATGATTATTGGCTCGGGTAAACAGGTGCCAGTGTTCTGTCATGTTATAGTTGCCATTCAATTCTGGCAGAGTTTCTACCGTTTTACAAATCTGTTGCTTGTGTCTTTCGAGATAGGCACCAGCTAAAGGGTATCTTGCTGTGTAGTCAGCAATAGTCAGCTCGGTCACCTCGCCTTCATCTGTTACTGAATATGGGAAAATGGCGTAGGTAGTATAATCGCGCTTGGTAAGAGGCGCAAAATGCTCATTGCACAACAGAGGACAACATGCAGCTCGCTCAACTACGACATCGTCATCAATGACTGAACGACCATAGATTATTCCATTGGCAATTCTGTTGACCTTTATCTGGTATGCATCGTTCCAAAGGGTCTGTACGCCAACTTTTACATGACACACTTCGCCTAACGTTCCTAATGTCTCTGACAAACGCAATCTTAGCTCACTCAGTGCAGAAATTTCGAAACTCCAAGGAATCTCACTGAAAGCATTTGCCGGTAGTAAGCGGTGACCATTCTGAACAGAGTTGGCGTACCACACGAAATTGCTTGGCTGTCTGTCACATACCAGGATGGCTACGTAGGTGATGCGGTTGGCAAACAAATCTGTCTCTTCGTAGTCGTAAATGCCATCGAGCAAATGCTGTGAGGTCAGCAACCTACGAATGCCTTTTCCATATTCGGCTTTGAAGAATCGCTTTTGTACGATATACCCCAATCGCCCATGCTCATTCAACAAGCTAACGCCTTTCTCTATAAATGGAACAGCCAAGTCTATTTTCCCGTTTCTTGATGACCTATACATCCTTTTTATGTAGGCCGCCATATAGGGAAGCGAAACATTGTAGTTTTTTACTTCAACGTAAGGAGGGTTCCCTACCACATAGTCAAAACCACCTTTTTCAAAAACTTCAGGAAAAGCAGTTTGCCAGTCGAAAGCATTGGTTGCCTGCAACTGAACCGAATTTTCAAGTATTGAGGGTGTAAAGGTATGTATGTCCTCACCTACAAGTGAATTTCCGCATCGAATGTTCTCACCAACACCTTTCAGTATTTGGGAACCAAGAATGCCAACAGCTCCGAAGTCTGAAGGCAAATAATTGTCAATTAGCTTCAGTGAGAGTGACATTTTGGCCACTTCTACAGCCTCCGGATTGATGTCAACGCCATAGATGCAGCGATTCAGAATCGCCCGGCGACCCTCCAATGTCAAAACGTAACGGTTATCAATACAAACCATATATTCGGGTGCAATCTCCTCTCCAAGGTTAATGCGTCTCTCTACCTCTTTCACTAACTGTTCGAATGCACCAATGAGAAAGACACCACTGCCACAAGCAATATCAGCTATCTTTAAATCAAGAAGTTCAGATGTACTGAGATTTCGGAGAGTAGTATCAGAAAGCGTACAATCAATGACCCTATTCACAATATGTGCGGGGGTCGTTACAGCACCATTGCTCTTTTGGAACTCTGAACGTAACGCATCAGTGACATTACCGTTATCAACAATCAATTCGTAGCCAAGGAAAAGGTCATAAATATCGCTGAGTGTCTTCAGCGGAATCACATCGAAGCGGTAGGGGGAAGGATAGTAGAGGTTATTCAAGAAGCGCTCAAAGACATCGTTGTCGATGCGTAGAGATTGAAGCGGCTGAATACGCCTAAACATCGGGCCATCATACCGCTCATAAAACTCAGCGTATGAACTTGTTTTAAAGGCATTCCAAAAGCCCTGAGATGCAAACTGTTTTAAAAGCCCTTCTTGCTCCAAATCGCGAGATTCACACACGCGGATAAAAAGCACCCGGTTTATAATCGTCTGAACGTAGTAACTTAATGCAACTGTGCTCCTAATGTTATTATGGAGAAGAATGGCTTTTGCTAAATCTTTACGAACTTCACCAAGCAACGCTGAGAATTTTTCGTCAAGAGCATTACCTTTGCCGTGAACGAAAATGGTATGTCCACTAATGACATTACCTCTATCCAAAATGGCCTCCAATAATTCCGACTTTTCTTCGTACTGGTCATATCTCAGTAGATCATAACGCGCAACATTTGCATCGTCATTCACATCAGGCATAACAGAGCAATCATAAATTGCCAGTTGCTCAAAGTTCGTAACAACAGAGAAAGGAGCGCCAATTGACCAGCCATATGATCGAATCTGAAATGCAACGCTCTTGTCATTCTCAATGTTCACATCCAAACTCTTTGCATCAACAAATGCCAACTTAACTCTGCCATTCACCAATGTATAATCAGGACGGGTATTAGTCGAACCTATCTCATTCAGACGGGCACGCTCAGTTCTGTTCAAAGTGTGTTCAGTAAGAACTTGTTGAGTATTCTGTACATCCCAACCAAACAAGGATAGCAACTCGTCAATCCATGCTCTCATGGTTGCCTCAGAAGCATCTTGAAGCTGACCTTTATCTTTTGCCTCTTGATATCTTCTAACCAGCGAACTAAGTCCGTCTATTTTCATAATTCTTTTCTTTATCGCAGAGTTACAAATAATAATTGATTATATACTCGATTTACGCCAGAATTTATTACACAACGAGACTGTTTTGCAGTGACAATGGCCGTTAACACTATCTATCAGGTCGCTTATTACTGACATATTTGTCTTCTTTTTAACAACTTACAATGTCGTCTCACATACGTACCTCTCTATATCCCCTTCTGGCAGGATACTGCCTTTTGACTTTACTTCGCTGATGAACGTCTTAACCTCGTTGGCGGTCATCAAATGTTTACGCCAAGCGTACCAAAGAAAGTCCATCGTAGTGAGATACGTGATCTGCTTCGATTGGCAGTACGCACGAATATCGCGCAGGTTACTGCTGCCTATCACGTTGTGTGTAAACAGGCAATAGGCCATACAGGCACTCTCACCCTTACCGAAGTTGAATCTGCTTCTTAGCATGGCATATTCGCGAAGCATCTCGCCATGAGGCGCAAAGGGGAGGAGCGTGATGTTCTTCAATAGTGCCATCTGGTTGTCTATCTGCGTCCTGATGTCTGACAGCAATTCCTCGTGTACTGTTTCCAACAGCACGTATTCGTAGTCAGGGAAAATGCTAGGCAACTGACTGAGCCGACCTCCCTTGGCAAAGTGTATCACCACATCTGCGTCCAGTACAATCTGTGTCTTTACACTCTTTGCCATCCTATTTCAGCAGGTTTAACAGTTCAACATAGTGGCCCTCCGAAATGCGCTCCTGTTCGAACAGCAGGCGTGCCTTCTCGCCAAAGTCGCCTATCACCACGCCTTCGTTGCCTGGCTGATAGAGCGAGAGGTCGTAACCGTATTCAGTGGCAATCTGCTGAATCTCCATACTCTCGGCAAGATGATCCTGCAATTCCTCTTCGGTAAGCAGGCGCAGGTGACGCAGACAATAGCACAGCGACTGGTGGCTGACACCAAACAACTGCTCCAAGCGTAGCATCGTGGCAGTTGTTATATGGTGGCTCACAATCTCTTCCGATGGTATCGACTCTAGCACTCCGGCCTGTGGCAAAAGCAGGGCTGAGGCAAATGCGTTGGCATTTATTTCGGCAGGGTCCTTCTCCATGCCGGGTGTGCCACAGATGTGCGGTTTCGGTTCTTCATCGTAATAAAGATGAAACAGCTCGTGGCAAATGGTGAAATGCTGGCGTCCGCGCGAATTGTTTGAGTTGATGAGCATAAACTTTCCGCGCCCGTCGGACGTACGCATCGAGAGACCGCAGGCCTTCTCTGAGAGGGGACGATAGATAACCATTATACCCAGTTTTCTAAGCAGCGTCTTTGTGTGGATAGGCTCTGCTGGATTCAGTCCTGCCTGCAGCCGCATTTTCAGCGCCAGCTGTTCGATTATTTCTTTGGCTAACTTCCTCATTCTCCGAGCATTTTCTGCATTTTCATGTACTCCAGCACTACTTGCTTAAAGCGTGCCACCTCCTTCATGTCGGCCTGTGTCAGTCCGTCTGTACGGAAAGCACAAACCATCATATGGTCTTTCACCGTCTCCACATCGGGTTCGAACAGCAGTTCCAACTCGCAACCCAGCAATGATGCAGAACGTTCCAGCACCTCCAGCGGAGCCTCTCGCTCGCCAGCCTCATAGTTGGCATACGCACTACGCCCGATGCCCAGATAGCTGGACATTTGCTCTTGCGTAAGGTCGTTAGCCTCGCGCAGCACTTTTAGGTTTCTTCCAATAACGTTGCTCATAGTTCCTTTCTTTCTCTGTTTGTATAGCCGTGGCAAAATTACAGAATTAAATTCAAGTTACCAAATTTTTGCCACGTTTTTTATTTAATTTTTTACTGATGACCTATGACAATTATGACAGATGACAGTTTTTTGAAATTGAAAAAATATGGAGTATAGAGGGTATTAGTATTATATATATTATAATATATATAATACTAATCTATCTTTCTGACGCAAAATAAAAAAACTGTCATTTGTCATCTGTCATTTCTGCCACACGAAAAATCCCCTCCGAAAAGGGGGAGGGGATGGTGGACTTCAGTACTCACCCAGATAGTAGACGATGCGGCTGACTTGCCGGGGAGTGAAGATGCGCTGGCGACCGGTGTAGCCCAGTTGGCGGAGCTCGTCGGAGAGCGGC
>JAEEGL014561902.1_pt1 | contig 11261 bp, 10 predicted proteins | sample 9134231 | NCBI WGS metagenome assembly JAEEGL01 (sample SAMN16246548, study PRJNA631951) | gut metagenome | biome: gut microbiome; feature: rumen; material: fiber-attached | host: Bos | place: Iran: Karaj | collected 2018-10
CATTCCCACAGTTTTTTTTAACTAATTCTGTGTGATAACGACCAATAAATAAGACACTATATACTTGAATTACAATGCTTTTCCGTTTTTAAGAAACAAGCCCCAGCTTTGAGATACTGGGGTTTGATGCCTTAAATTCGCGATCCCATTGGGATGTTTTGGTAACCCGCTTGGGGCTTTTGGTAACCCGCTTGGGGCTTTTGGTAACCCGCCTGGGGTTCGAACCCAGGACCCCCGCCTTAAAAGGGCGATGCTCTACCAACTGAGCTAGCGAGTCAACCGAAATGCTAATTCTGCGTTTAGCGGGTGCAAAGGTACAAAAGAAAATGAAAAGAGAAAAGGGAAAAGAGAAAATTTATTGTTTTTTCTTGCTTTTTGCTCTTTGCTGGTATGTTTTAAGGAGAATTATAAATTAAATATTGTACCTTTGCAGAAAATTCTTAGGCTAATATGATATTATCTATGACTGGATACGGCAAGGCTTCTGCCGAATTCCAAGGAAAGAAGATTATCGCAGAGATTAAGTCCCTCAACAGCAAAGCTCTCGACCTTACGACACGAGTGGCTCCCATCTACCGCGAAAAGGAGATGGAGATGCGTGCTATGATAACACAGGCATTGGAGCGCGGAAAGGTGGAGTTCAACCTTTGGGTGGAGCAATCGTCGCTGGCGGAAGCCTGTCCCATCAATGGCGAATTGGTGGCTGCCTATTACCGGCAGATGGTGGATGTCTCGGAAAAGTATGACATTCCCGAACCCGACGACTATTGGCATACTTTGATACGGATGCCGGACGTGCTTTCTCGCAATGATGCCCTCCAAGAACTCTCCGAAGAGGAATGGGCAGTTGCCCGCGATGTAGTGCAAAAGGCGATTGACCAACTTGTAGCCTTCCGACGTCAGGAAGGAGAGGCTCTGCAAAGGAAGTTCGAGGAGAAGCTGGACAACATTACCGCCTTGCTTGCAAGCATAGAGTCATACGAGACGCTCCGCGTTGAAAAGATTCGTCAGCGTATCACCGATGGATTGGCCTCTATTCGCGACGTGCAATACGACCAAAACCGCTTGGAGCAGGAGATGATTTACTATATTGAGAAGCTCGACATCAATGAGGAAAAACAGCGGCTTGCCAACCACCTTCGTTATTTTAGGAAGACTATGGAAGAGGGGCACGGGCAAGGCAAAAAGCTCGGTTTCATCGCTCAAGAGATGGGTCGTGAGATAAACACTACCGGCAGCAAAAGCAACTTGGCAGAGATGCAAAACATTGTGGTCAAGATGAAGGATGAGCTGGAGCAGATAAAGGAACAAGTGTTAAATGTAATGTGAAGCCTCCCCCGACCCCTCCCAAGGAGGGGGGAACGGCGGTTACTTTACCAATTAAAAAAGGATGAGGCGAGGATATGAGACGGCGAATTGCACAGCATACGATTTGTTGCGGTAATTTGCAAGAGAGAACCGCAGGAACGCTACTGATGCAGAGAGTATATTGTGGAATTCTTTGCGGGCTTCTCAATGTGGAGTACGCTTTAGAAGACAGCATATTATAGGGGACTATATCGCGGATTTTGTTTGCTTGTCTAAACAGCTTGTTGTTGAAGTAGATGGAGCATATCATAACCGATTATCACAAACAGTCTCAGATGAGCAGCGAAGCTGCGAGTTGAGGCGATTGGGTTTCCGGGTATTGCGTTTTACCAACGAAGAAATAATAGCAGACATTGATAAAGTTATGGACAAGATAAAAGAAGAGCTTCAATCGGATGCTTCCCCCCTCCTTGGGAGGGGTCGGGGGAGGCTGATTATCGTGTCGGCTCCTTCGGGGAGCGGAAAGAGCACTATCGTTCATTACCTGATGGATGAACACCCAGAGTTCCGACTGACTTTCAGCGTGAGTGCCACCAGTAGGCCTCCGAGAGGGACGGAAGAGGACGGTGTGGATTACTTTTTCCTTTCGGAAGAGGACTTTCGCAGCCATATCAAGGCCGGCGACTTCCTTGAATACGAGGAGGTTTACGACGGCCGTTTCTATGGGACGCTTAAGAGTCAGATTGAGGAGAAACTGGCTGCTGGATGGAATGTCGTGTTTGATGTTGATGTCAAGGGAGGCACCAACATCAAGCGCTATTATGGAGACAGGGCCTTGAGTATCTTCATTCAGCCACCTTCTGTTGAGGCATTACGAAAGCGACTAATCCTTAGAAAGACCGATGGAATGGAGCAAATTGAGCAAAGACTGGCTAAAGCAGAGTATGAAATGTCGTTTGCTCCACAATTCGACTTCATCCTCATTAACGACGACCTTGAGGAAGCCAAGAAGGAAGCTGTGGCAAAACTGAGGGAGTTCCTAAACCTCTGAAAAATGAAACAGAGGACAGGCATATACGGGGGCAGTTTCAATCCCGTTCATGAAGGGCACGTTTGCTTGGCAAAGGCTCTTGCAGAGAGTAATCTTGTCGATGAAATGTGGCTTTTGGTCTCTCCGCAGAACCCTTTTAAGGCAGATGCTCACCTTCTTGATGATGAAGTGCGTCTGCATCTTGCACAATTGGCTGTGAAGGATGTGCGCGGCGTTGAGGTTTGCGACAGAGAGTTTACCTTGCCGCGCCCTTCTTATATGTATCGCACGCTCCAGGCCTTGACCGAGGAACATCCAGACCGTGAGTTCGTTCTTGTCATAGGAGCGGACAATTGGGAACGTTTCCCAGATTGGTATCGCAGCAAAGACATCCTTTCTGCCTTTCGCATCATCATTTATCCGCGACCTGGTTATGAGCTGCAAGATGTCCCTTCGAGGGTGACCATAGCCAATACGCCTTTGCTCGACATCAGCAGTACAGAGATACGCCGTCGCATAGCCTCAGAACCAGATTATAATGGCGAAGGGCTTTGTCCTGCTGTTTGGGATGAAATCAAAGAAAAAGGGTACTATCTGTGAAAAAGTCCGAATTTGTTTGACTATTTGCGTGCTTAATCGTATCTTTGCGGCGCAAAACGATAAAAAATGAAACTACAGAATGTCTTTTTTGCGACCTTTCTTTGCCTGTTGCCCATTAGCCTTATGGCAGAAGAGGAACTGGTCAAGTACGGCAACTTTGAATCGTGGATTACGCGCACCATCAAGGAGAGTGTGCTTGTTGGGGGCAATACACAGACCCTCTATGAGGTAGGCCCTCAAGGGACTTACGACGGTGCCCGGGCCTATACCAATCAAGGTGGTTCTCCGTGGGGCAGTAGCAATATCTATGCTAAGGTGTATGGTATTGTGAAGACTAATGTCAGCGTGTTCCCAGATGCCCATAATGGTGGCCAGTGCGCCAAACTTTCCACTCGCCTCGCCAAATGCAAGGCCGTCGGTGTGGTAAACATCAGTGCCCTTGCTACAGGCAGTATCTTTCTCGGCTCCATCATAGAACCAATCACAGGCACCAGCAACCCAATGAGCAAAATGAACAGCGGCATTCCTTTCACCAAGAAGCCAAAGGCTCTGAAGTTCGACTACAAATACTATTCGCCAGGTGGGGAGCGCATTCGTGAGACTGGCTTCAGCCGCCGTCAAACCGTAGCCGGAAAGGATATGGGGCAGGTGGTTTGCCTGTTGCAGAAGCGGTGGGAAGATGCCGAGGGCAACATTCATGCTTTGCGAGTAGGGACGATGATTCACTACTTCGGCCAGAACACTCCAGATTGGAAGGAAGGCCAGGTCTTCAGCATTCATTATGGCGACATTACGAAGGAGAGTTTCTATCAGGACAGAATGGGCTTGGTGTCGGGCAGTAATGCCTACTATGGCCTCAACAGCAAGGGGGAGAACGTGCCTATCAAAGAAGAGGGATGGGCAGGACCTGATGAGACGCCTACACACATCATCCTGAAGTTCGACAGCAGTCATGGAGGCGCATACATCGGAACCATCGGCAATACGCTTTGGATTGATAATGTGAAATTTGTTTATTAGCTATGCGCCCATATTACCTTGTCCAGGAGTCTTTGCTTCGCAGAAATTTGCAGCTAATCAAAAGTGTTGCAGATAGGGCTGATGTGGAAATAATTCTTGCTTTCAAGGCTTTTGCTTTGTGGCGCACATTTCCCATTTTCCGCGATTTCATCGGTCATACTACCGCAAGCAGCCTTTGCGAAGCACGTCTTTCGCTTGAAGAATTTGGCTCTCTGGCACACACCTATAGCCCCGCCTACGAGGAAGAGGAGTTCGAGGAGATTTTGCATTGTAGCGGTCACGTCACCTTCAACAGCCTTTCGCAATATGAGCGGATGTTGCCAAAAATGACCGATTTCATCGAACATTCTGTGTCATACGGTCTTCGTGTGAACCCCGAATATAGTGAGATAGAGACAGAGCTTTATAATCCCTGTGCCCCGGGCAGTCGCTTTGGCGTGCTTGCCGAGCAGTTGCCAGAGGTGCTTCCAAAGGGTATTGAGGGCTTTCATTGCCATTGCCATTGCGAAAGTCCTGCTTCGGCTTTAGAACACACCTTGGAGCATCTTGAAGCGAAGTTCGCTAAGTGGTTCCCTCAATTGAAGTGGCTCAACCTTGGCGGCGGACATCTGATGACGAGGAAGGACTACGATGTGGAACACCTTATTAATATATTAAAAGGGCTTCATCAGCGATACCCGCACCTTCATATTATCCTTGAGCCAGGTAGTGCCTTTGCTTGGCAAACAGGCCCACTGGTGGCGAGTGTGGTGGATATTGTTGAGAATCATGGCATTCAGACAGCCATCCTGAATGTTTCTTTCACCTGTCACATGCCCGACTGTCTGGAGATGCCCTACCAACCAGAAGTGAGAGGTGCTGAATGTTTGCCCTTTGATGCTGCTTCTGCCCCAGGTGCGAAAGAACAGAACATTTATCGTCTGGGTGGAAACAGTTGCTTGAGCGGCGACTATATGGGCAGTTGGCGTTTCCCCGAGCCTTTGCAGGTGGGGCAGGAGGTTGTCTTCGAGGATATGATACACTACACCACCGTCAAGACCACTATGTTCAACGGCATTATGCATCCCTCCATTGTTCTGGAGCATGAGGATGGAAGCCGTGAGACATTGAGAACCTATACTTACGAAGATTATAGGGATAGGATGGATTGAGGGAGGCCTCCCCCAGCCCCTCCGAAGGAGGGGGGAACCGGAAGATAGGTAAATTCCCTTTCTAATTAGGAAAAATCCTCGCTGTTGCTGTCGTTTTTCGTCTTACCTTTGCGGTGTGAATCAGAAAAAACGCATCTACAAACAACTTAAAACGACAGAGCTATGAAAAAGATTTTTATCTCCCTGATGTTTATGATGGCAGCCTGCTTGGGTGCCAACGCAATGAGTTTTGAACGTGCACAGGAAGAGGCTCTTTACCTGACGGACAAGATGGCTTACGAGCTTAACCTCAACGACCAGCAGTATAATGATGCCTACGAGATTAACCTCGATTACCTCCTTCGTGTTGACTCTCCTTCCGACATCTATGGCGACTACTACAGCTATCGCCTGGGCGATTTGCGTTCCATTTTGCACGACTGGCAGTACAGTCTTCTGATGGCCGCCGACTACTTCCTTCGTCCTATAGTATGGCGTGCAGGTGTATGGTACTTCCCCATCTATGGCCGCTACAATCGCGGTTATTTCTACTACAGCCGTCCGACTGTTTGGAGGACTTATTATGGTGGTCACAGCCGTGCCTATCACCACAGAGGCTTCTATGCCGACCGCCGTCCTGTATGGAATGGAGGGCTTCGTGGACATGATATGCACCATCCTCACCTGTCGGGTTCAAGGGTACACCACCAAGGCTCGCAGATGCATCGTCCCTCTTCCGGTTCGCATCGTCCCTCTGGAATAATCGGCCACAGCGGAAGTTCCTCTCATCATTCAAGCGGCAGTATGCACCGTGGCAAGTCCTTCGACGGCAGTAGTTCCAGAATGAGTGGCGGCCATCATGGAGGTACCAGCTTTGGCGGCGGTCACGGCGGCGGACATAATGGAAGTTCCAGCTTTGGCGGCAGTCACAGTGGTGGTCATGTTGGAGGAAGCCATATCGGTGGCGGCAGCACTCGCAGCGGTGGTCACATGGGCGGCGGCATGAGTCGTGGCGGAAGCCGAGGCGGACGCAGATAAGTTTAGGTTAGTTGGCAAAGTCGGTTCGCCGATTCTGTGGAAAAGGTTGACGGACTTTGCCTCACCTCAAAATTTTCGGAAGGTCGGGAAACCGTACTTTGGTTATTGGCTATTGGTTAATGGTTAATGGTTATTGGCTATTGTTTATTGGCTATTTAACTATCTCTCAAAATCGTTTGTTAGACTTGTTAGATTTGTTAGATTTGTTAGACGAGGAAAGGATGTGTCAAAATTACGAACACGGATTTCTATCTAAGGAGTTTAGGAGTGGAGGAGTTGTTTGAACACGGATTCCTCGGATGAAACGGATGACAGACAGAAAATGTTCGTGCAGCACTCCTTTACTCCTTGCCTACTTAGAAGAGATTATATCCGTTTAATCTGGGCAATCCGTGTTCGAGATTTACAATTTAGTGGTTAGAGGTTAGGTAATTTTTAATTTTTAATTGTTAATTTTTCATTTAAAAACGCACCTGCGTGTGTTTCCTATCGCAACAGCATGAGTTTGCCAACGCAACAGCGTGTGTTGAGCATCTATTTATGCCGCAATGTTCCTTGTTATTTTGCTGCCTTCTTGTTCGGCAACCTTGCTAAGAAATTCAGACACCCCCTAAAACCCCTCTAAATCGCCCCACAATCGCTTCAAATGTCTTTGACGCATATTGGCACCGCCGAGGCAAAAACAGGCGCTCTACGGTGCATTAAAACGAGTTTTTAAAATTCTTTGAATTTTAACCATCCCGAAACGACGCTATATAATATATAAATAACTCAACTTTCACAAGCGCAGTTTCGTCAGGTTTTGAGGTTGTCTGGCCGCTTTGCTTTCAGGTTTTGAGGCGACACTTATGGCTCTTTTGATTGAATTCTGGTCTATTCACCTTATAAGCTCAAGCCTAACGACTTATAACCCAACAAGTTGAGCAACTGCAAAACTTGGGTAATCTAACAATCTAACAAATCTAACAAGTCTAACAAGCGAAAAAAAGAGAAAATAGAAGGCCTATATATTATATATCAATAATTACACTTATTCAATTATAATATATATATATGTTTTCAAATTTTTCTCAAAAAACCGTGTTAGATTTGTTAGATTTGTTAGATTTGTTAGACGAAGTTTTGGAATCCTTTTGCCACCACTTTGACTTTCCATCCCAACGTCCACATTTCCAGTGTGTTCATCGAATACCGAACACAAAGACACAAAGGCACAAAGGGGCTATACAGGCTGTGTAAAGACACAAAAGATTATCTCTTTGAGGCCAAAAATCTTTGTATTTTCGTGCCTTTGTGTTCCATTATCCTTTCGTCTAATAGTTCTAACATCAAAAAAGACCAAGAGAGCCTCGAAAATTTTCGGAGTGAAGATTTACATTAAAGACCCAATCAAGCGAAAAAACACATAAAAAAGCACAAAATGCTTTGAAGTTTGCCCGTTTTTTTTGTAACTTTACACCCGAAATTGACAAAAAGTATATGGCAGCAATAAACGACCTTGTGCGTCAGATAGAAAATCCTGAACTGCGGCAGAGAATTCAGCAGGAAGTAGCAAAGATGAGCAAACAGAAGAAATTTGGACTTGTCTTTGAGGAGCATTTGCCTGAAAATACGCCTCTCTATGAACTGCCGAATCAGAGTGGCATCCGTGTGTCAAAGCGCGATGGGGATATCAGGGACAACTATCAAGTATTGTCTGTGAAGGATGGCGTTGCAGATTGCATCCATCTGGACGACGATAAAGAACGTATTTCGTTTCCTGTTGAAGACTTGATTGCTGTTGCTCAGTTTGGAGAGCCAATTTACCCATTCCTAAAACCGATGGATAGTATTTGTAATGCTCCCGATAGCGAGCTTTGGCATACTCTAATTCAGGCTGACAACTATCATGCCTTGCAGTTATTGGTCTATCTCTATGGCGGCAAGGTGGATTGCATATACATCGACCCGCCTTATAATACAGGGGCAAGGGATTGGAAGTACAACAACGACTATGTTGACGGTAATGACTCCTATCGCCACTCAAAGTGGCTGTCGTTTATGAAGAAGCGGCTGCAATTGGCAAAGAAACTTCTGAATCCCGACGATTCTGTGCTTATCGTTACCATTGATGAAAAAGAATACCTGCATCTTGGTTATTCGAATATGTAACGGTAAAAAGAAGGAGTAAAATATCTGATGTTATGAATAAAAACGATGTTTTCATAAGTTACAGTCGAAAAGATAAGGAGATAGCTCAGGAAGTATGTCATTTTCTAGAAGATAATGGAGTTCGGTGTTGGCTGGATCATAGGGATATTGTTGTAGGTGAGAAATGGGCAAAGGCTATTGTAAATGCCATCAGGGACTCTACTGTAGTAATAGCTATCCTTAGTGAACATTATAATAACTCTCTATCTTCTGTGAATGAAATTGATTTAGCTGAGAGCTGGAAGAAACCTATTATACCTATAAAAATCGATAATAGCAATCTTTCAGATGAATTGAAATTCTACCTAGTTAAGTATCTTTGGATTTATGCAAGTCGGGATAAAGAATGGCAAAATAATTTAATCAAGACGTTAAAACGATATCATGTTGATTCCACTAACGAGAGATGTGTCTCAGAATTAAATACGAGTGATTCTTCTCTTCAGGATGATATTCAGATAGAAGATGAAACGAAAGCAGATAGTTCTGAATGCCCAGCATGGAAATCTTCGATAATTGATAGCGAAGAAAAGGATGCTTTGTTAAAGCTGTCAAGTAATGTGCCGAGTAAAGTATATCTTGATGGTGAATATATTTGTGAAATAGGAATAAAAGAGGTGGTGAAAATTCCCTTGAATTATGGTGCTTATATTGTAGGACTTGACGATAAGGAAAATCCTAAATCTTTCAGAATGATTGATGTTGATATTCCAACAGGTACTCATTCTAAGGCCATAGTGGTTGAAATGCCAAATTCGGAAGACATTGGGGAACCTGTAAGAAAAACACAAAACACAAGAGAGGAGATAAAATGCTTTATTGCAGGCTCCAAAACGATGATGGCAGAAAGAAACGCAATGCGAGTTGTGGTTTCAAACATGTATCACAATTGGAAAAGTTTTAATTTCTTGATAGAAGTTTTTTCCTTTGATAATTTTGAGCATACAATGTCAGAAAAGGGGCACCAAGAAGAATACAACCATTTTATAGCAAATGAAGCAGACTTGGTTCTATTCCTTTTTGACAACACTGTGGGGGACAAGACTCTTGAAGAATTGGATACTGCCATAAATTCATATAAAAAGAGCAAACGACCCAAAATAATTGTCTACGTTAAGACGCATGATCATTATTCGCCTGTTATTGAAGAATTAAGAAACAGATTAAAAAAGGAAGATGTGTATTGGGTTGATTATACATCAATTGAACATCTTTCTACAATGTTTGAGCGCGACTTAAATGCTCAGCTTTTCAGAAGAGTACATATTGAATAATGCGAAGTCTGTCGTTTTACGAATACATAACAGGGCAAACGGTGCATAATATCGTAGTTTGACCGCGTATTTCTTGCATTTTATCGGACTTTAGCATCTTTCTGCACTGGGATGGTTGCTAAATGACAGACTCTAACATTTCTAACAAATCTAACAAGCGATTTTGAGAGATAGTCATAAAGCCAAATCTCTTATATCAAAGGGGAGCAGCAGACTGCTCCTTTTTTTGTGTGTTCTCTGTGCCAATACTTTCAAAATTTACAAAAAAAGTTTCAAAATTATCAAAATATGGTTTTTTGTAACTCTGGTCAAGCGTTATTTCGGAGGAAATTAGTACCTTTGCGCGCGAAAAAACTTAAATAAAGATTTAAATCACATACACAACCATAAAAAACATTAAAAACAACACAAATGAACAGACAGTATTTTGCTAATTTGGCCCTGATGCTCGGTGCTGCCATCGTGGCGACGTCGTGCGGCCCAGAGATGCCGAAGGAAGTTCCATCATCGTTCGAAACCATGACTGTGGAGAAGTCGGACATCATGCTCCCCTACAAGTTCAGCGCCAGGATGGTTGGCCAGAACGACGTGACGATCACCCCGCAGGTCAGCGGCCAACTGATGAAGATCTGCGTGGCAGAAGGCCAGCTGGTCAAGAAGGGGCAGACACTCTTCGTCATCGACTCGCGCAACGCCCAGCTCGAACTGGAGGCTGCACAGGCCAACCTGCAGGCGGCACAGGCTCAGGAGAACTCTGCCAAGCTGGAGTTCGAGTCGAACAAGAACCTTTTCGACAAGCAGATAGTGAGCAGCTACATGCTCACGGCAAGCGAGAACTCATACAAGCAGGCCAAGGCTGCCGTGTCGCAGGCCAAGGCTGCCGTGAACCGCGCCAAAGTGGACCTTGGTTTCTGCACCATCACGGCTCCCGTGTCGGGCATCACCGGCGAGATACCCGTCCGCACGGGCGACCAAGTTTCACCACTTATTCCACTGACCATGGTGAGTGGCAACACGACAATGTATGCCGAATTCTCCGTGACGGAAGCCATCATCGAGACAATGGTGCAGGAAGGAGTAAAGGCTAACGAGGTGAACGAATACATAGCCAACCTGCCCGAAGCCACCTTTGTGATGAAGAACGGCACGGAATATCCCCACAAAGGGCGCGTGGTGAGCCTGACAGGTGTGGTGGATGCCTCCACAGGCTCGCTCACAAGCAAGGTGTCCTTCCCCAATCCCGAGGGGCATCTCTACTCTGGCATACAGGGCACCATCGTCATGCCCTTCGAAGAGAAAGACGTCATCGTCATCCCTCAGTTCGCCGTGGTGCGCCTGCAGGACAAGTCGCTTGTCTACAAGGTGCTGCCCGACAGCACTGCCACAGCAGTTGACGTGACGACGGAAGATGTGGGCAACGGCAAGGACTTCATCGTGAAGACCGGACTCAACGCAGGCGACAAAATTGTCACCACCGGTGCCAACAACGTGACGGAGGGACAAAAAGTGCTGTTCTGACACTATCGCAACATCGTAATAACGTAATAACGTCATAACGTAATCACGAAGACAACATGAAGAACAACATATTTATTGACAAATACGTGATGGCTTGTGCCATCTCGATTGTGATTGCACTGGTGGGCTACATCTCGATGAGCACGTTGCCAG
>JAEEGL014562589.1_pt1 | contig 11261 bp, 2 predicted proteins | sample 9134231 | NCBI WGS metagenome assembly JAEEGL01 (sample SAMN16246548, study PRJNA631951) | gut metagenome | biome: gut microbiome; feature: rumen; material: fiber-attached | host: Bos | place: Iran: Karaj | collected 2018-10
ACAGTGACATCCGTCATTGTAGATGGTCATAAACTGACGGCAGGAACCGACTACACGACTGAGTTTACGTCTACTGCCGATTACACAAACCAAGGTGGCAAGAGCTTTAAGATCAAGGGTACAGGCAACTATGCCGGTGAGAAGGAGCTTAGCTATACCATCGAGCAGAAGGCAGTAACCAGTAGTATGATAGTCCTTGCCAACGAGAATCTGGTTTATACCGGTCTGGATCAGCATCCCACTGTGACGATTCAGGATATGGTGGGTACGACCAATATCATCACATCGGATGACTATACACTTCTGAATCCCGACCATGCTACGGTAGGAACCTATGTGGTGACGCTGACCGGCAAGGGTAACTATAAGGGAACGGCTGAGAAGCAATATAGCATTATCGGTAATCAGGCTGCAGGATTCACAGTAGCAGCTATTGCCGCTCAAGAATACACCGGAGCAGAAATCAAACCCGAGCCCTCGGTAACCGATAACAATAACAGAGCTCTGACAAAGGGAACAGACTATACGGTGGGATGGTCCAATAATATCAATGCCGGTACGGCGGTGGTAACGGTGACAGGTATCAACGGCTATAGTGGAACGAAGAGCGTTAACTTCAACATCGTTCCGAAGTCGATGAACCACGAGGATATCAGTGTGACGCTGTCGCCGACGATTTTCAACTATACCGGTACGACGCAGAAACCTTCTGTGACGGTGAAGGACGGAACGAGCAAGACGCTGGTACTGAATACGGACTATACGCTGGTGAACGACGGTGGTGTGGCACAGGGTACTTATACGGTCACGGTAACGGGTATCGGAAACTATAAGGATGTGCGAACCTCGGGTACGTCGTATAGCATTGGCGGTCAGAGTCTGACAGGTGCATCGGTGGTGTTGTATAGCCTGAGCGACTATACCTACGACGGCAACGAGAAGAAGCCGGGCGTCAGTGAGGTGAAGCTCGGTTCGACGGTGATTCCTGCCGACAACTATACCGTGAGCTACAGCAACAACGTCAATGTCGGTGAGGCTATGGTGACGGTGACGGGTAAGGGTAACTGTTCGGGAACGGCCTCGACAACCTTCACGATTACGCCGAAGACGGTGAACAGCGACATGATTGCCATCAGTGAGACGACGTTCAACTACGACGGAACGCTGCACAAGCCCGCGACGGTGACGGTGAAGAACGGAACGCTGCCGATGACGTTGGATACCGACTACACACTGACGAACGAGGGTGGTATCGGAATCGGCACGTATAGCGTGACGATTACCGGTAAGGGCAACTACACGGGTACGGCCTCGAAGTCGTATGCCATTGTGGCGAACGACGCCAGTGGATTTACCGTTGACGCCATTGACGACCAGACTTATACGGGTGAGGCGCTGACGCCTGTGCCTGTTGTGAAGGAAGGTGACACGCAGCTGGCAGCAAACTACTACGACGTGGCTTACCTGAACAACATCAATGCCGGTACGGCAGTGGTGACGGTGACGGGTAAGAACGGCTACACCTTCGTGAAGAGTCAGACATTTAAGATTAAGCCGAAGCCACTGGCGGCAGATATGCTGACGCTGTCGACGAACAGCTTCGTGTATAACGGTAGCGTGCAGAAGCCCACACCCGTGATGACGGACAAGAATGCTGCCGGTCAGTCGCTCATCACGAGCAACGACTATGTGGTGACGAACGAGGGTGGGGCAGATGTCGGCACCTGGCACGTCGTCATTACCGGACAGAACAACTATACGGGTACGATAGACAAGACGTTTACGATTACCCAGCTGAGTATGTCGACGGCGACGATTACGCTGGCAACACTGTCGAGCTACGTGTATGACGGCACGGCGAAGACGCCTGCGGTACAGTTGGTGAAGGTGGGTGAGCTGGTGGTTCCTGCCACGGCCTACGACGTGGCGTACAGCAGTAATGTCAATGTCGGTACGGCTACGGTGACGGTGACCGCCAAGGCTTCCAGCAACTTCAAAGACGGCAACACGACGACGTTCAACATCGAACGGAAGGACGTGACGAGCGACATGATCTACCTGAGCAGCGAGAACCTGGAATATACCGGTGGGCTGCAGATGCCGGAGGTGACCGTGAAGGACGGCACGAAGACGCTGGCACTGACCACCGACTATACGGTGGCGAACCCGGGTGGTACGAAGGTAGGCACCTACGAGGTGACCATCACGGGACAGGGCAACTACAAGGGTACGGCGAAGAAACAGTATAGCATTGTGGCACAGGGCTCAGCGGGATTCACCGTGGACGAGCTGACGGGAACATTTGTCTATACCGGTTCGGCACAGACACCTGCCGTCACCGTGAAGCAGGCCGGTACGACGACGGAACTGACGCTGGGTACGGACTATACCGTGGCCTATACGAATAACGTGAATGTGGGTACGGCGACGGTCACCGTGACGGGTAAGGGCAACTATGCCGGCACGAAGACGGTGACATTCCAGATTACCCCGAAGCCACTGACAGACGGCATGGTGACGCTGTCGGCAACGTCGTTTATGTATAGCGGCAACGAGCAGCGTCCGTCGGTGAGCGTGACGGATACCGACCTCGGCATCCAACTGACTCGCGACGCGCAGTATACCGTTATTTATCCTACGGATATGATCAGTCAAGGTGTGAAGACCATTACCGTCAAGGGACTGGGTAACTACACTGGTGAGATAACGAAGACGTACGTCATCGGGGTGCTGACGCTGGACGATGCGGCGGTGACATTGAATGAGCTGGCGAGCTACGTGTACGACGGAACGCCGAAACGGCCTACTGTGCGCGAGGTGACCGTGGGAGCACTGTCGGTACCGCCCTCGGGCTACAGCGTGAGCTACCCCGACGACATTACGAACCAGGGTGTGAAGACCATCACGGTGACGGGACAGGGTAACTATACCGGTTCGACGACGAAGAGCTATACCGTCACCCCGAAGACCGTGACAAGCAGCATGATACTGCTGAATGCGGAGAACCTGATTTGTACGGGTGAGAATATCAAACCCGAGGTGACGGTGAAGGACGGCGGCACGACGCTGAAGGAAGGTGTGGACTATACGCTGACGAACGACGGTGGCACGCCCGTAGGTACCTATTATGTATATATCACGGGTAAGGGCAACTATACGGGTAATGCGTCGAGGGCGTATAACATCATCGCCCAGGGCTCGTCGGTATTCACCGTGAGCACCATCAGTTCGACGACGTATAACGGTCAGGAACAGCGTCCGGCAGTGACGGTGGTGGACAACAGCACGACGCCTGCCATGACGCTAGTGGAGAACACGCATTACACCGTCAGTTACAGCAACAACCGCAATGTGGGTCTGGCAACGGTGACGGTGACGGGTATCGGAGCCTATTCGGGTAACGTCACAAGGACATTTGCCATCACACAACGGCAACTGACGGACGACATGGTGGCACTGTCGGAGACGAGCTTCACGTATAACGCCATTGCCCAGCGACCGGAAGTGACGGTGACGGACGTGGTGGACGGCGTGGCCATCATCACCGACAACGACTATACGGTGGTGAACAACGGTTCGATCAACGTCAGTCCGAGTATCGAGGTGAAGGTCATCGGTCGCGGCAACTATGCCGGTACGGTGACGAAGACCTATGCCATCAATCCGCTGAGTATCGAGGGTGCGGCAGTGACGCTGTACCAGCGCCAGAGCGACGAATATAACGGTCAGGAGCAGAAGCCCGGCATCCGTGAGATCATTGTCGGTACGGGCAGCAACAGTGTTGTGGTGCCGACCACGGGTTACCGTGTTGACAGCTATGTGAACAACGTGAATGTCGGTACGGCAATGGTGACGCTGAGCGGCCAGGGTAACTTCACCGGTTCGACGCAGACGACATTCAACATCACGCGCCGCCCAATCACGGCCGGCATGATAGCACTGAGCAGCGAGACATTTACGTATAACGGCAGCGTGCAGAAACCCACCGTCACCGTGAGCGACATGGTGGGCGAGACGAATATCATCCGTACGGCTGACTATACCGTGACGAATGACGGTGGCACGGAAGTGGGTGACTATACCGTTACCGTCAGTGCTACGACAACGAGTAACTATAGTGGTTCGGCCCAGCGTACGTACAGCATCGTCACACGCGGTGCGGCTAAATTCAACATCGCACTGGCACAGTCGAGCTACGTGTATGACGGAACGGCCAAGGAACCGGCTGTGACCATTACCGACGGCAGTACGACACTGTCGAATGAAAACTTCACCGTCAGCTATAGTGAGAACGTGAATGTGGGTACGGCGACGGTCACCGTGACGGGTAAGGGCAACTATGCCGGTACGAAGACGGTGACATTCCAGATAACCCCACGTCCGCTGACGGCCGAGATGGTGACGCTGTCGGCAACGGAATTCACCTATAACGGCCTGTTGCAGCGTCCGGAGGTCACCGTGAGTGACGGTGCACGCATGAAGGCATCGGACTATGTGGTGACGAACGGTGGCGGCACGCACGTGGGAACATTCCACGTCATTGTCGACGGACAGGGTAACTACACAGGACAGGTGGACAAGACGTTCATTATTGACGAACTGAGTCTGATAGGAGCTACCGTCACGCTGAACGAGTTGCAGAGCTATGCCTACGACGGTACACCGAAACGGCCTACCGTCCGTGAGGTCATTGCTGCTGGTATCAACGTGCCGTCGACAGGCTATACGGTGACGTACGGCGAGAACACGAAGGTGGGCGAGGGGACAGTCACCGTGACCGGACAGAACGACTTCAAGGACTCGTGCGTGGTGACCTTCCAGGTGGTACAGAAGACTATTACGGCCGACATGGTGACGCTGAGTAATGACATGTATTACTACAATGGTTCGGTGCAGCGTCCGGAGGTAACGGTGCGCGACGGTGCGACCACACTGACCGCGACGACGGACTATGCATTGGTGAACGAAGGCGGCATTGAGACAGGAACTTACCAGGTCAAGGTGACGGGTAACGGCAACTATACCGGTGAGGTCACCAAGACCTTCACCATCAAGACCAGAGAGGTTGGCGTCTTCGAGGTGGTGCTCAGTACGGAGCTGGTGGTGTACGACGGCAGTGAACAGCAGCCCGACGTGGTGGTGCGCGACGGCGACCTCACGCTGACACCCGGTGAACACTATACGGTGGCATACCTGAACAATATCAATGTCGGTACGGCAATGGTCACCGTGCGCGGTCAGGGACCGTATGAGGGTACGCAGAGCAAGACGTTCCTCATCACGCCGAAGGAACTGACGGACGACATGGTGGTGCTGAGTGACGACCACTTTACATATAACGGACTGTTGCAGCATCCTCAAGTGACCGTCAGTGACGGCGACGCCATGACGGTGAACGACTACGGCGTAACGAACGACGGAGGGGTGAATGAAGGTATGTACACGGTGACTGTGACGGGACGTAACAACTACGTCGGAACGGTGACGAAGACATACACCATCGGTTCGGCCTCGCTGAACGGTGCGCAAGTGGTGTTGTACCAGTTGCAGAGCTATGTGTATGACGGTACTCCGAAGACTCCTGGCGTCCGTGAGGTGCTGGTGGGTAACATGGTAGTGCCTACGAACTGCTATAGCGTGACCATGACACCGAACGTCAATGTCGGTACGGTGACGGTCACCGTGACGGGACAGGGTAACTATACCGGTGAGGCGTCGACGACGTTCAATATCGTTGCACGTGAGCTGACGGTGGATATGGTGACGCTCGACCAGACGATATTCACGGCCAATGGTCACACGCAGAAACCGGAGGTGACCGTGAGTGACGGTGACATCATGACCGAGGCCGACTATACCGTGATCAACGAGGGTGGTACGGAACCAGGAACGTATGAGGTCGTCGTGACGGGACAGAACAACTATACCGGAACGGTGACGCAGACATACGTCATTGTGCCGTCGGACATCAATATCGACGTGAAACCGGAAGGTGACGACCCGGATACGGAGGATGTGACTCTGACACTGGGTAACGACGGTGAAGGCGACGGCGGATTCAATGTGACGGGTATCAACGTGCCTGAGGCCGATCAGTCGAAACCGTTGGGTATCACCATCCCGGCAACGGTGACCGTCGACGGTAATACATACCGCGTGACGGGTATCACGAAAGATGCCTTTGCGGGTGTGAAGAACCTCACTGACCTGTGGCTGCCGGAAACGGATGAGCCGTTGAACATCGAGGAGGGTGCCGTACCGGCCAACACCAACGTACATACACCGCTGGACATGCTTGACGACTATGCCCTGATGCCTTCACTGGCCGACAACTTCGTGGCGGGTAAGGTGATGACGACGGTCAAACCGCAGAACCGTTACTGGACCTTCTCGTGTGGCGTCGATGTCTGCGTGCCAGAGGGCGTAAAGGTCTTTATTGTTCATGAACGTGGCAACACAACGGTGACGATAGTCCAGCTGACGGATGCCGAACTGAACGTTGGCGGACAGGGACTCATCAAGTCGAATAATGGCGTGTTGATGGCAGGTCAGGGTCAGACGCCCTACAACCTCGTGGCCAGTGCACGACGGATGATAAGTGGTACCCCCGTGCGTACGTACGACAGCAAGGACTATGGTCCGGAGAATCTGTTGGAACCGGTCATTGAGCCGACGCACTATGATGCGGGTGAATACTATGTGCTGAAGGACAACCAGTTCCGTAACATCCGTCAAGAGGGTGAGGCGGCACGTGTACCGGCCTGCCGTGCCGTACTGCATCTGCCGGCAACACCGCAGTATGCTCCACCTACGGCACTTGATATCGTCGTCGCTGACGGAAGTACCGCAGATAGTGACCTCGACGAGTGGTACGACTTGGGTGGCCGTCGTCTGGACGGACGTCCTACTGAGAAGGGTGTTTATATTCATAACAACAAAAAAATTGTCATCAAATGATTCCGAATATCCGTAAATCCGTCATTCCTGTATTCCTGCTCGTGCTGCTTATGGTGGCATGTGGCAAGGATGATAACTCCGGCGAAATTGACCGCGAGAGACAACGTCTCGACTCCATCGAGAACAGTATGAACACCATCGTGCGACAATTGCAGTCGCTGGTGTATGTCCCGGAATCGGGCTCAGACATCCACCTCTGTGGTACTGACCCCGTCACGCTGCGGTACCGTGTGGAACCGAAACGGCTGGCAACAGAATTGGCTGACCATCGGACACAGTTGTCGTTCGAGAGTAAGGCGTTCACCGCAACACCGTCACTGACTGTCACACAGGCTTCTGGTGACAATGATGCGGGTGTGCTGACACTGACCGTGCAGCCGAGTGACGACTTTGTAGTTGGCGGCGACTATGCCTTTGCACTGGTATTCTCCGAGGACGGCACGAGTTTTGTCAGTGCGTATGTTCCCGTCACGGTGGAAGCGGACGATTCGATGAATGTCGATAAGGACGATGATACGGGACAGGAAGATGCAGAATAAAAGAAATCGGGCCCACCAAACGGTGAGTCCGATTTTTATTTGTTGATGAATTCCATTAATTCCGGAATACGAGGCCGTTGCCGAAGTCGTCGATGATGATGGGCTTGTCGCGATCGATTTCATCGGCAAGGAGTTTTTTGGAGAGGTCGTTGAGCACGAACTGCTGGATGGCACGCTTGACAGGACGGGCACCGAAGTCGGGGTCGTAACCCTCCTCTGCCAGGAAGGCGATGGCCTGCGGCGTGTATTCCAGACGGATGCCCTGCGGTTCGAGCATGTCGGTCACGCGCTTCATCTGCAGACGTACGACGTCGGCAATCTGTTCCTTCGTGAGCGGTGTGAAGGTGATGATCTCGTCGATACGGTTGAGGAACTCCGGACGCATGTTGGCTCGCAGCTGTTCGCGCGTGGCATTCGACGTCATGATGATGATGGTGTTCTTGAAGTTGGCGGTACGGCCTTTGTTGTCTGTCAGACGACCGTCGTCGAGCACCTGCAAGAGGATGTTGAAGACGTCGGGATGGGCCTTCTCGATCTCGTCGAAGAGCACGACGGAGTAGGGCTTGCGGCGTACGGCCTCGGTGAGCTGACCACCCTCATCGTAGCCTACATAGCCCGGAGGGGCACCAATGAGACGGGAGACACTGTACTTCTCCTGATATTCCGACATATCGATACGCGTCATCATGGTCTCGTCGTTGAAGAGGTAGTCGGCCAGCGTCTTGGCGAGTTCGGTCTTACCGACACCCGTAGTGCCGAGGAAGATGAACGAGGCGATAGGACGCTTGGGATCCTGCAGTCCGGCACGCGAGCGACGTACGGCATCAGAAACGGCCGTGATGGCTTCGTCCTGACCGATGACACGACGGTGCAGTTCATCTTCGAGATGGAGCAGTTTCTCGCGTTCGCTCTGCATCATCTTCGTGCCGGGGATGCCCGTACAGAGAGAGACGACCTCTGCGATGTCGTCGGCAGTGACTTCCTCGCGAACCAGCGAGTTCCCGTCTTGTGCTGACGCCAGTTGCTGTTGGATGGCGGCGATGTCGTCCTCGAGGGCCTTGAGTTTGGAGTAGCGGATTTCCGCTACGCGGCCGTAGTCGCCCTCGCGTTCGGCACGCTCGGCCTCGAGCTTGAGGCTTTCCATTTCCTGCTTGTCCTGCTGGATGCGGTTGATGAGCTGGCGCTCGCCCTCCCACTTGGCGCGGAACTGGGTCTCCTGTTCGCGGAGTTCGGCAATGTCCTTGTCGAGTTCTGTGAGTTTTCCGGAATGTCCGGGGGTCCCGGAATCTCCGGCTTCGCGCTTGATGCTCTCGCGCTCGATTTCGAGCTGGGCGAGACGACGGGTGATCTCGTCGAGTTCTTCAGGTACGGAGTCGCGCTCCATGCGGAGTTTGGCGGCAGCCTCATCCATCAGGTCGATGGCCTTATCGGGCAGGAAACGCTCGGAGATGTAACGCTCGGAGAGCTGGACGGCGGCGATACAGGCGTCATCCTGAATACGTACCTTGTGATGGTTCTCGTAACGCTCCTTCAAGCCTCGTAGGATGGAGATGGCACTGAGCTCGTCGGGTTCATCGACCATCACTGTCTGGAAACGACGTTCGAGGGCTTTGTCCTTCTCGAAATACTTCTGATATTCGTTGAGCGTGGTGGCACCGATAGCACGCAGTTCACCACGGGCAAGGGCAGGTTTCAGGATGTTGGCGGCATCCATGGCACCCTCACCGCCACCGGCACCCACGAGGGTGTGGATCTCGTCGATGAAGAGAATGATGCGGCCTTCGGCCTTCGTCACCTCGTTGATGACGCTCTTCAGACGCTCCTCGAACTCACCCTTATATTTCGCACCAGCAACGAGTGCACCCATATCGAGGGAATAGACCTGCTTGTCCTTCAGGTTCTCAGGCACGTCGCCACGTACGATACGTCCTGCGAGACCCTCGACGATGGCCGTCTTACCCGTACCCGGTTCACCAATCAGAATGGGGTTGTTCTTTGTACGGCGCGAGAGAATCTGGAGCAGGCGACGGATCTCATCGTCACGGCCGATGACGGGGTCGAGTTTACCCTGACGGGCAAGGTCGACGAGGTTCTTGGCATACTTCTCCAACGACTGGTAGTTGTCGTCGGCCGACTGGCTCTGCACCTTCTGCCCTTGGCGCAGCTCCTGGATGGCCTGTTGCATCTCCTTCTCCGTACACCCAGCATCCTTCATGATGCGCGAGGCGGTGGAGTTGACGGTGAGAAGCGCCTGCAACACAGGTTCACACGCGACGAATTCGTCGCCCCACTTCTGCGACAGTTCCTGTGCACGTACGAGTACATTATTACTTTCGTTTGAGAGATACGGCTGTCCGCCCTGTACGCGTGGCAAGTGCTTGATTTCCTGATCTGTGAGCATCTCAACCTGCTGGGCGTTGACACCGAGTTTCTGGAAGATGAAGGTTGTGACGTCCTTCGCCTTCTCCATGATTCCTTTCAGTATGTGTACAGGTTCGATGACCTGCTGGCCGTTCAGTTGCGCGGTATTCACTGCCTGCTGTACGGCCTCCTGAGCTTTGATGGTAAACTTGTCTAATGTCATAGTTTTGTCCTCCTGATTTTATTTGTTTTTACTGCCCTTAGGCGGACAAAGAATGTGCCGAACGGGAAGAAACCGACAAAACGGCACATCGGACTGACGTTTTGTCGGTTGAGGCAATTTGTAGTTTTTTTCTTTTGCATTTTGCTCGTTTATTTGTAACTTTGCACGCAGTTAGAAAAAAAGACGTAAAAAGATGAAGATATTATTATTAGGTAGTGGCGGTCGCGAGCATGCTTTGGCTTGGAAGATTGCCCAGAGTGAGAAGTGTGAGAAACTGTTTATTGCCCCTGGCAATGCCGGAACCAGCAATTGTGGAGAATTCGCAACGCCACACTCCGCTCCGACGGAGAATGTAGCCATGAAGGCTGACGACTTCGAGGCTGTGAAGCAGTTTTGCACGGAGAAGCAGATAGATATGGTGGTTGTAGGTCCTGAGGATCCGTTGGTGAAGGGTATCTACGACGATATGAAGGCCGACGAGCGTACCAAGAACATCCCCGTCATCGGTCCCTCGAAGGCCGGTGCCGTGTTGGAAGGCTCGAAGGATTTTGCCAAAGCTTTCATGCAGCGCCATAACATCCCCACCGCCCGTTACCAGACCTTTGACGGTGAACACGTGCAAGAAGGTTTGGCCTTCTTGGAGACACTAGAAGCACCCTACGTGTTGAAGGCCGACGGTCTCTGTGCCGGTAAGGGCGTGTTGATTCTTCCCACGCTCGATGAGGCTAAGAAGGAACTGAAGGAGATGTTGGGTGGTATGTTTGGCAATGCCTCCAGCCGAGTGGTTATCGAGGAATTCATGAGCGGTATCGAGTGCAGCGTCTTTGTGCTGACTGATGGTTCCCACTACAAGATTCTGCCAGAAGCCAAGGACTACAAGCGTATCGGTGAGCACGATACCGGTTTGAATACAGGCGGTATGGGCAGTGTTTCGCCCGTTCCCTTTGCCACGAAGGAATGGATGCAGAAGGTGGAAGATCGCATCATCCGTCCTACCGTAGAGGGCTTGGCTGCTGACGGCATCGACTATAAGGGATTTATCTTCTTTGGGCTGATTAACAGGACAAACACGCCAACTGGTAACCCTGAGCCTTACGTCATTGAATACAATTGTCGTATGGGTGATCCGGAGACCGAGAGCGTGATGCTGCGCCTGAAGAGCGACATCGTAGACCTGTTTG
>JAEEGL015451732.1_pt1 | contig 11261 bp, 9 predicted proteins | sample 9134231 | NCBI WGS metagenome assembly JAEEGL01 (sample SAMN16246548, study PRJNA631951) | gut metagenome | biome: gut microbiome; feature: rumen; material: fiber-attached | host: Bos | place: Iran: Karaj | collected 2018-10
GCACCCCTGCCAAAGGGATACTATCCCTTTGGAATCCCGTTTTGTACGAATTCCACGCTGATGCGTTATTTCTGTCATAATGGGATTCTTAAGGGGCAGTGCCCCTTAAGCAGGGGTTTGGGGACAGAGTCCCCAATATAATCCGTCGGAGACACCTTTTTCTACAGCCTGTAATATATATATTTGAGAAACCGTCGCCGCCTCATCATCATCACGGGTACGCGGACAGCCGCCGGACAGCCGCAGCGGCGGGCACGGCGGGCGCACTTCCCGTACAAATCAGCGGTACAATTCGTGAATATGCACAAAAACGGCATGCACTTTTTGAGCATTCAGACAAATGTTTTCGCGATTTCCCGGATATGTATTTACAAATTGCAGAAACAGTGGTATAATTTAACCGGACATGTTCATCCTGTTCCGAACAGAATGCCTGATATTGGAGGTTTGTATGGAGGATTATAAATACCTTGCGATCGTCAAGTGGGCAAAGGAGTATATTGCCTCGAAGAAACTGAAGCCCAATGACCGCTTCCTCTCCGAGAAGGAGCTGTGCGAAATCCACGGGGTCAGCCGGCAGACGGTGCGGCAGGCGCTCAAATGCCTTGAAAGCGAGAATGTCATTCTCCGCGTGCGCGGGAGCGGCACCTTCGTGCGGGGCAGCGTGCCGACGGCATCGGTGCGTGACACGCGCATCGGCGTGGTCTCGACCTATTTCAGCGACTATATCTTCCCGCATATCGTCACGGGCATCGAGTCCGTTGTCAACGAGGCGGGGATCGCCATGCAGCTCTCCATCACGCACAATCAGGTCTGCGAGGAGGCACAGGCGCTCAAATCCATGATCGCAAACGGCGTGCAGGGGCTGATCGTTGAGCCCTCCAAGAGCGCACTGCCGAACCCGAACATGAATCTGTATCAGGAGATTCGTCAGGCGGGGATTCCGCTGGTCTTTTTCAACGCGAAATATCCGTGGGCGGATTTCCCGCTTGTCGCGATGGACGATGAGCTTGCCGGGAAGACCGTGACGGACTATCTGTTCGAGTGCGGGCATCAGAAGATCTGCGGCATTTTCGCGCTCGACGATATTCAGGGACACATGCGCTACAGCGGCTATATGAAGAGCTGTCTGGAACACGGCATCCGCATCGCGGAAAAGTCTGTCATCTGGTATGCCGCTGCCGAACGCAACTCCATTTTCCTGTACGAACAGTACAAGCTGCTGGAGATGCTCCATCAGAATACGGCAGTTGTATGCTACAACGACAAGCTGGCGGTCAATCTGCTGCGCTTCTGCCGTCAGAACGAGATCAGCGTGCCCGATGAGCTGTCGGTTGTCGGCATCGACGATTCCAAGTACTCCTCCTTCTGCGACGTGCCGCTGACAACGGTGCACCATCCGCATGAGGTGCTCGGCGAAACCGCCGCCAGACTGCTGATCCGCATGATGACAGAGGGCGGCGACAGGCACGAGGACGCCATTTTTGTGCCGGAGCTTGTTGTGCGGGATTCGGTACGCAAGCTCTCGCCGCGGAAGATTACTGTTTCCGGCTCCGGTGCGGGGTGGTGATAAGCCATGACAGCAAATGTCACCAAGCAGGCGTGTGACGTCAGCAGACTGAACACGGAAAAGCTCGAGCAGCTTCTGCAGAGCGGCAGGATCGAACGCTGCCGGGAAACGGTGACGGGCTTTCTGCGGGAGATCCGGTTCTATGAGCTGGATTCTCTGATGCTGCGCCTCTATGTGATCATGGATATCTACATTGTAGCGCGCAGCTTTTCGAGGGAGCTCGGCATCCCGAATGAGCAGTTTGTGGCGGAATTCGGCAGCATCGACGAGATTTCGGCAAGGCTGCAGACAGTTGACAGTACATCCGCTTTTCTGTGTGACATGATCGAGCAGTGTGTGCGCTGGCGCATGGAGACGGTCAGATTCGGCTGCTCCGATGCGGTGCAGAAGGCGAAGGCATACATCGACAGTCATTATATGGACGAGGACCTGACCCTGAAGAGCGTCGCAGAAAAGGTCGGGCTGAGTCCGCCCTATCTGAGCGCAGTGTTCAAGCGCGAAATGAACGAGAATTTCTCGGATTATCTGACAAAAGTGCGCATCCGCCATGCGAAGGAGCTGCTCTGCCGCAGCACAAAGCTGATCTACGAGGTCGCGGAGGAGGTCGGATTCCGCGATTACCGGTATTTCAGTCAGGTGTTCAAGCGGCTGACCGGACAGACGCCGCGCGCATTCCAGAGCAGCTTTCACCAAAGTTGACTGTAACCTGTTTTGCAAAACCATAAAATATTAAACACTTATCATAACATCTTCGGTATCAATGTACGGCAAAGAAAGCTATAATGTAAATACAAGTTGACGGGAAACCGTCGCTCAGAAATCAAGATTTGTAATATGCAGAAGGAGTGAATCTCATGAAATCGAGAAGAGTTATCACGGCGATCCTCGCAGCAGTTCTTTGCGGCACTGCTATGACAGCATGCGGCGGCGGCAGCAAGAACATCAAGGTCGGCATCATCAACAACGACCCGAACGAATCCGGCTACCGCACGGCAAACGTCAATGACCTGAAGAACACCTTCACGGCTGAGAAGGGCTACGACGCGCAGTTCTCCTACAGCATGAAGAACGACGAGCAGATTCAGTATGCGCAGAAGTACATTCAGGACGAGGTGGATTACCTGCTCCTCTCCGCTGCCGAAACGGCAGGCTGGGACACCGTGCTCCAGGATGCAAAGAAGGCGGGCGTGAAGGTCATCCTGTTCGACAGAAAGGTCGACGCAGACTCCAGCCTCTATGAAGCATCCATCATCTCCGATATGGAAAAGGAAGGTCAGACCGCTGTCGACTGGCTGAAGGGTCAGAGCCTTTCCGAGTACAACATCATCCATCTGCAGGGCGTGATGGGCTCCGCAGCACAGCAGGGACGCTCCGGCGCACTGGTCAACACCGCGAAGGAGCTCGGCTGGAACATCATCGCAGAGCAGACCGCTGAGTGGAGCGCTGAAAAGGCACAGCAGATCGTTCAGAGCGTGATCGATTCCGGCAAGAAGTTCAACGTCATCTATGCCGAGAACGACGATATGGCAAAGGGCGCTGTCGCTGCACTGGATAAGGCGAACATCTCGCACGGCGTCGGCAAGGACGTCATCATCATGGGCTTTGACTGCAACAAGTGGGCGCTGAAGGAGCTCAAGGCGGGCAACTGGAACTATGACGGTCAGTGCAACCCGTTCCAGTCCTCCTACATTGTCGACATCATCAACAAGCTCCAGAAGGGCGAGAGCCTCTCCGAGAAGGTCATCATCATGGATGAGAAGGGCTTTGACGCCACGACGATCACCGATGCGGATGTTGAGCAGTACGGCATCGGCAACTGAGAGCCGCAAGAACTGAAAACAACGCAAAGCAACTGCACCTAGGGGGATAAAAAAGAAAGGCGCGAGTGACTCTGGATTCTCTGTGTGTCACCCGCGCCTGAATTATAGGCAAAGGAGGGATTCCTATGCGCGAAGGCTCTGTGCTGGAGATGACCGGCATCTATAAATCATTTCCGGGCGTCAAGGCACTGCAGAATGTCAGCTTCCGGCTCTGCGAGGGTGAGATCCATGCGCTGATGGGCGAAAACGGCGCAGGAAAATCGACATTGATCAAGGTTCTGACCGGTGTGTATCCGAAGGATGACGGCGAGATCTATCTGAAAGGACAGCAGGGCGCGGTAAAAATCCACTCGCCGCAGGATGCGCAGCGTGTCGGCATCAGCACGGTGTATCAGGAAATCTCACTTTGCCCCAACCTTTCCGTTGCGGAGAATATCTATCTCGGACGCGGAGAGGGGCAGACGGTCAGCTGGCGGAAAATGAATGAGGGCGCTGCAAAGCTGCTCAGCTCGCTCGGCATCGATGTCAAGCCGACCAAGCAGCTGGCAAGCTGCTCCATCGCCGTGCAGCAGATGATCGCGATCGCCCGTGCCGTCGATATGGATTGCCGTGTGCTGATCCTCGATGAGCCGACCTCTTCGCTCGATGAATCCGAGGTCGCGAAGCTCTTCAAAATGATGCGCGATCTGAAAAAACGCGGTGTCGGCATCATTTTTGTCACGCATTTCCTCGATCAGGTCTATGAGGTCTGCGACAAGATCACCGTTCTGCGGGACGGCAAGCTGGTCGGCGAATATCAGATCGAGGACATGCCGCGCGTGATGCTGGTCTCCAAAATGCTCGGCAAAGAGCTCGACGATATGGCGGAGATCAAGAACGACATTCCCGTCTGCGATCAGAAGGACAGCACACCGGTCTATGAAGCAGAGGGGCTTTGCAGCTCCGAGGGCATCCAGCCGTTCGATTTCTACATCCGCCGCGGCGAGGTCAACGGCTTCACCGGTCTGCTCGGCTCGGGCAGAAGTGAATCGGTCCGCGCGATCTTCGGTGCGGATAAGGTCACATCCGGCACTGTCAAAATGAACGGCAAGCCCGTCAATATCACAAAGCCCATTGACGCCATGCGGAACGGCATCGCGTATCTGCCCGAGGACAGAAAACGCGACGGCATTGTCGGCGATCTGTCCGTCCGCGACAATATCATTCTTGCACTGCAGGTCATCACCGGCTTCTTCAAGCCGTTTTCCAAGGCAAAGGCGACGGAATTTGCCGAGGAATACATCAGGCTGCTGGATATCAAGACCGCATCGGTCAATACGCCGATCAAATCGCTCTCCGGCGGCAATCAGCAGAAGGTCATTCTCGGCAGATGGCTGCTGACACATCCGAAATATCTGATCCTCGACGAGCCGACACGCGGCATCGACGTCGGCACCAAGGTCGAGATTCAGAAGCTCGTGCTGAAGCTGGCTTCCGAGGGCATGAGCGTGACGTTCATCTCCTCGGAGACCGACGAAATGCTCCGCACCTGCTCGCGCCTGATCGTCATGCGCGACAGAAAGCAGGTCGGGGAGCTGACCGGTGAACAGCTGACGCAGAACACCATTATGAGTACGATAGCAGGAGGCGGAAACGATGAGCAGGCTGAATAACAAAAAAGGGCTCCTTGCAGGTTTGCTCCGGCATCAGATGCTGATTCCGATTGCTGCACTGCTTCTGCTCGCCCTGTTCAATCTGATCGCGGACCCGTCCTTTTTCAAGATCAGTCTGGGCACAAACAGCAACGGCGACCCGGTTCTGACCGGCTATCTGATCACCATCATCGACTGCGGCTCCGAGCTGGCGATCCTCGCGATCGGCATGACGCTGGTCACGGCGGCATCCGGCGGTCAGGATATTTCCGTCGGCGCGGCGATCGCAATCAGCGGCAGCGTTGTGCTGCGTGTGCTCTGCGGCTCGGATTCCCACGCGCAGACCCTTCAGGCGCCGATCATTGTTGCATTTCTGGTCAGCTGCGCGGTCGCGATGATATTCGGCGCCTTCAACGGCACATTGGTCGCGTTCTTCCGCATCCAGCCGATGGTCGCGACGCTGATCCTGTTTACCGCGGGCAGATATATCGCTGCCTCCTTCCACAACAACGAGCTGCCGATCGTCAATGATCCGTCGTTCGGCTATTACGGCAACTACTTCCCCGGCATTCCGGTTCCGACGCCGTGCTTCATTGCGGTAATCTGCTTTGCGGTCATCACATTGGTGCTGAAGCGCACGAATCTCGGTCTTTACATCCAGTCTGTCGGCATCAACGAGAAGACCGCCCGTCTGAACGGTCTCCATCCGGAATGGATCAAATTCATGACCTATGTGATCCTCGGTCTCTGTGTCGCAGTTGCCGGCTTTATCAAGGTCAGCCGCCTTTCGACGATCAACTATTCGGTCATCGCCAAGGATATCGAAATGGACGCCATTCTCGCGGTCGCGCTCGGCGGAAATGCCCTGAGCGGCGGCAAGTTCAATATGGGCGCATCCATCCTCGGTGCCTATGTCATTCAGTTCCTGTCGACAACGCTTTACAAATTCAACGTGCAGTCTGATGCGCTTCCGGCATACAAGGCGGTTGTTGTCATCCTGCTGGTCGTGATGAGTGCGCCTGCCGTGCGCGAGAAGCTGTCTGCACTGTTTGCAAAGCTGCGCAAGCCTTCTCACGCTGCGCAGACCTGACAATGATCGGAATTTGTATCGAAACGGAGGGATTCTCATGGCAAAAGCGCCTGCTGTCCGCGGTCCCAAGCGCGGATGGCTCAGCAATATGACGGACACGAATCTGCTGACGTCGATTACAGTGGTCGTGTTTCTTGTGATGTATCTGTTTGCGATCGTGGTGCTGCAGGAGGGCTTCCTGAAGCCGCAGACCCTGTTCAACATGATGAACGCAAATGCATCGCTGATCATCATTTCCTGCGGCATGAGCCTCGTGATGATCACCGGCGGCATTGATATCTCCGTCGGCGGCGTGACCGCGCTGGTCTGCATGAGCTCGGCGGTCTATCTGGATCAGAAGGGCGGAAATGTGGTCACATCGCTGCTGCTCTCGCTCTGCATCGGTCTGGCATTCGGTCTGGTGCAGGGATACCTGATCGCATATCTCGAGATCCAGCCCTTTATCGTCTCGCTCGCAGGCATGTTCTTTGCACGCGGCATGACGACCATTGTGAATACCCACACCATCAATGTGCAGCACGAGGGCTTTGTCGCACTGAAAAACACCCGTATCACGGTCCCGTTCCTCGGCTCCTACAACAAGGCAGGCAATTATGTCGATGCGTATATTGAGATCGGTGTGGTTGTTGCGCTTGTCATTGTCGCGCTGCTGTTCTGCATGCTGAAATGGACCAAGCTCGGACGCAGCTTCTACGCAGTCGGCGGCAATCGCCAGAGCGCGCTGATGCTCGGCATCAACGTCCGCCGCACGACCTTCCTCTCCTATCTGATCTGCGGCATTCTCGCAGGTATCGGCGGCTATGTGTATTTCCTGCATGTCGGCTCCGGCTCTGCGAGCCATGCGAGCGGTGCGGAAATGAACGCCATTGCATCCTCGATCATCGGCGGCACGATGCTCACGGGCGGTGTCGGCAATCTGATCGGAACGCTGTTCGGTGTCCTCTCTCTCACGCTGATTCAGAACATCGTCTCGTCGGTCGGTCTCGATCAGCCCTGGTGGACAGGGATCACCATTGCCGCAATGATCTGTGTATTCCTGATCATGCAGAGCGTGATCATTTCGTACCGGAAGAAGGTCCTTCTCAATTCGGTATCCGGCGGAAAGACAGGGTGATTATATGAACAAAGCAGAAGCGATCCGCGCAGGACGTATTTGGATCGGCATTGAGCTCGGCTCGACCCGCATCAAGGCGGTGCTGATCGGCGAGGACAGTGTCCCGATCGCATCCGGCGCACATACATGGGAAAATCAGCTGCTGGACGGCATCTGGACCTATTCTCTGGATGCAGTGCGCACAGGTCTGCAGGCATGCTTTGCCGATCTGCTGCGCAATACCGAAGCGGAATTCGGCGTTGTACCGCAAACTGCGGCAGGCATCGGCATTTCCGCAATGATGCACGGCTATCTCGCCTTCGACGAAAACGGTGCGCTGCTGGTTCCGTTCCGTACATGGCGCAACACCATGACAGCGGAAGCGGCGGACCGCCTGACCGAGGAATTCCAGTTCAATATCCCGCAGCGCTGGAGCATTGCGCATCTGTATCAGGCAATTCTCAAAAATGAGGCGCATGTCCCGCAGATCCGGTTCATGACGACGCTTGCAGGCTATGTCCACTTTCTGCTGACCGGCGAAAAGGTCATCGGCATCGGCGATGCCTCCGGCATTTTCCCGATCGATCCGCAGACAAAACAATACGACGCGGCAATGTGCGCGAAATTCGATTCGCTGACCGCGGGCACTGCGTTCGGACAGAAGCTCACCGACATTCTCCCGAAGATCGTACCGGTCGGGGAATGTGCTGGCACGCTGACAGCCGAAGGCGCAGCGCTGCTCGACCCGAGCGGCAGATTTCAGCCGGGTGTGCCGTTCTGTCCGCCGGAGGGCGACGCACAGACCGGCATGGCAGCGACAAATTCCGTTTTGCCCAAGACGGGAAATGTCTCCGCCGGCACCTCGATCTTTGCGATGATCGTGCTGGAGCAAAGCCTGAAGGCGCTGCACCGCGAGATCGACATCGTGACGACGCCCGCGGGCGACCCGGTCGCAATGGTGCACTGCAACAACTGCTCCTCCGATCTGGACGCATGGGTGCGGCTCTTCGGCGGTCTGCTCGGCGCAGCGGGCGCTGAGATGCAGAAGGGTCAGCTCTATGACCTGCTCTATGCGCTTGCGGCAAAGGGTGACCCCGACTGCGGCGGCATCGTGACCTACAACTATGTTGCGGGCGAGCAGATCACCGGGCTCGAGGCAGGCAAGCCGATGCTGGTGCGCGACCCCGATTCCCGCTTTACAGTTGAGAATCTGATGCGCAGCCTTGTCTATTCGTGCATGGCGACGCTCAAGCTCGGCATGGATATCCTCACGGAGGAGGGTGTCCGGTTCGATCAGATCTATGCGCACGGCGGACTGTTCAAAACACCGACCGCGTCGCAGCCGTTCCTTGCGGCGGCACTCGGCGTCGATGTGACGCTGATGCAGTCGGCAGGGGAGGGCGGTGCATGGGGCATCGCGCTGCTGGCTGCCTATATGTCCCGCGAGGATCGTGCCCAGACCCTTGCGGACTATCTCCGCACGCATGTGTTTGCGGGAATGCAGGGCAGCACGGTATCACCCGCACAGCAGGACGCTGACGGCATCCGCGCCTATATGAAAAATTATCTGAAATGGCTGTCTGCCGAACGGGCTGCAGCCGCAGAATGAAGGAGGCTATCTGTATGAAATTCTGGTTTATCACCGGCTCGCAGTTCCTTTACGGTGAGGAGACGCTGCGTCAGGTCGAAGCAGATTCCAAGGAGATCGTTGCCGGTCTGAAGCTGCCGTTTCCGGTCGAGTATAAGCTGACCGCCAAGACGAACGGGGAAATTACGGATATCATCCGCGAGGCAAACTACGATAAGGAGTGCGCCGGCATCATCACCTTCTGCCATACGTTTTCTCCTTCTAAAATGTGGATCAACGGCTTCGCGGCGCTGCAAAAGCCGTGGCTGCATTTCCACACGCAGTATAATAAGTCGATCCCGAATGAAGCGATCGACATGGATTATATGAATCTGCACCAGTCCGCGCACGGAGACCGTGAGCACGGCTTCATCGGCGCAAGGATGCGGATGCCGCGCGCTGTGGTCGCCGGCTACTGGAAGGACCCTGCCGTGCAGGAGAAGATCGCAGAGTGGCAGCGAGCCGCGATCGGTGCGCTGTTCAGCCGCAGCCTGAAAATCGTGCGCTTCGGCGACAATATGCGCGAGGTCGCAGTGACCGAGGGCGACAAGGTGGAAGCACAGATCCGCATGGGCTGGCAGGTCAATACATGGGCAGTCGGCGATCTCGTCAAGGAGATGGACCGCGTCACGGAGCAGGAGATCGACGCGCTGATGCAGGAATACGCCTCGCTCTACAGCTTCGACGAAAAGGATACCGACGCGATACGCTATCAGGCGCGCGAGGAGATCGCGATCCGCAGAATCCTCGACCGTGAGGGCGCAAAGGCATTCTCCAATACGTTTCAGGATCTTTACGGCATGAAGCAGCTTCCGGGTCTTGCGTCGCAGCACCTGATGTCGCTGGGCTACGGCTTCGGCGCGGAGGGCGACTGGAAGACCGCCGGCATGACCGCGATCATCAAGGCGATGTATCCGGACGGTCAGACCTCGTTTATGGAGGACTACACCTACGACTACGAAAAGGAGCTGATCCTCGGCTCGCACATGCTGGAGGTCTGCCCGACGATCGCCGCGGAGAAGCCGCGTATCGAGGTGCATCCGCTCGGCATCGGCGGCAAGGACGCACCGGCAAGACTTGTATTTGAGGGCAAGGCAGGCAAGGCAAAGGCGATCTCGCTGATCGACGCCGGCGGCAGACTGCGCCTGATCGTGCAGGATGTCTGCTGCGAAAAGCCGTATCAGACCATGCCGAATCTGCCGGTCGCACGCACGATGTGGCGCCCGGAGCCGTCCTTCCTCGAAGGGCTTGAGTGCTGGATCATCGCAGGCGGTGCACATCACACCGTGCTTTCCTACAACATCACGGACAGAGTCGTCCGCGATTTCGCACGGATCATGGATCTGGAGCTTGTCCCGATCAATGCATCCACAACAGCCGTTTCGCTGGAGCGCGATCTGAAGCTCGGCGATATCATCTACGGCAGATAATTCCCCGACAAACCCCTCCCTCTCATGTTGCTGCACATGAAACCGACCCTTGTACTTCGCGGTACAAGGGTCGGTTTCGTTTCTGCCGATTCAGTTGCCCTGCCCGTAATAGGCGCCGGGACCGTGCTTGCGGAAATAGTGCTTGTCGAGCACATATTGCTGGATGGAAGCCTGCGGGTTGAGCAGCAGGGTCTTGAGTGCCATTTCCGCGACCTGCTCCATCACGACGGCGTGATAGACCGATGCGGCGGCATCCCTGCCCCATGTGAACGGACCGTGATTCCTGACCACAATGCCGGGCACGGCGAGCGGGTCGATGCCCCGTTCCCGGACTGTCTCAATGATCACGCAGCCGGTGTTCGCTTCATAATCGGATTCTACCTCCTGCTGCGTCAGCGCGCGCGTGCAGGGAATATCGCCGTAGAAATAGTCGGCGTGGGTGGTGCCGAGTGCGGGGATATCCCGCCCCGCCTGTGCAAAGACGATCGCGTGTGTCGAGTGCGTGTGCGTGATGCCGCCGAGCTCCGGGAACGCGCGGTAAAGCTCCAGATGGGTTTTTGTGTCGGAGGAGGGATTCCATTTTCCTTCGACGCGCGCGCCGGCCTCAAGGCTGACCACGACCATATCCTCCGGAGACATGCTGTCATAGCTGACGCCCGAGGGCTTGATGACCATGCACCCGCTCTTTCGGTCGATGCCGCTGACATTGCCCCATGTGTAAATGACGACGCCGCGGCGCACCAGCTCCAGATTTGCTTCGCAGACCTCGCGTTTCAGTTCCTCCAGCATAGAAAAAACCTCCTAAAATGCATTTCAGAATCCTGCTCTGTTTTGATCGCAAAGCCGCAGGAATCTGCCTCTATTGATGTACCAACTAAATCTTGAAGATTAGATGCGCAGGATAAATGTCGATATGCAAGGAAGAAAGCCGCCGCTGGGCTGGCGCCCAGCAAGGTTTTCTGACGCAGCAGATCGGCATTTAGACAAGCAGATGACTTCA
>JAEEGL016974680.1_pt1 | contig 11261 bp, 10 predicted proteins | sample 9134231 | NCBI WGS metagenome assembly JAEEGL01 (sample SAMN16246548, study PRJNA631951) | gut metagenome | biome: gut microbiome; feature: rumen; material: fiber-attached | host: Bos | place: Iran: Karaj | collected 2018-10
CTCTATCGAACCACCTGATTTTGTTGAACTTCAGATCATCGAGTCTGAGCCAGGTGTAAAGGGTAACACAGCAACAGGTGCTACTAAGCCGGCTATAGTTGAGACAGGAGCAAAGGTTATGGTTCCGCTTTTCATCGAGCAGGGTGAGAAGATTAAGATCGATACTCGTTCAGGCGAATATTTGTCAAGAGCATAAATTGACGGGGCTGTGTTTTACAGCCCTTTTTTTATCTCAGTCGCGCAGGTCTCGCGGTGCGAGACTTGAACTCAGTAACAGTAAGGAGGAGTTGTATGGCCAATATTATAGCACTGATATGGGATTTTGACAGAACGCTTATAGATGGGTATATGCAGGATCCGATGTTTGAGGAATACGGGGTTGATAAAAGGCAGTTTTGGGATGAGGTTAATTCTCTTCCTGAAAAGTATGCCAAAGAACAGGGTGTGAAGGTAAATCCTGAGACTATATATCTTAATCATATGATTAAGTATGCAAGGGAAGGAAAGTTTGCCGGACTTAGTAATAAGAAACTTAGAGAAATAGGCACGAAGATGAAGTTTTATCCTGGTATGCCTCTTTTTATGCAGAAGGCAAAGGATTATATCAAGGATAATCCAAGGTATGCTGAATATGATATTAAGCTCGAGAATTATATAGTCAGTACAGGTCTTACTGAGGTGATTAAGGGTTCTGAGGTATATAAGTATGTTTCTGGTGTGTGGGGCTGTGAATTCATCGAGAGAGATGGTGTGATCGATGAGATTGCTTATACTATAGACAACACTACTAAGACTAGGGCTCTTTTTGAGATCAATAAGGGTGTAGGAAGAGACAATAACGTGAAGGTCAACACTATGATTCCTAAGGAACAGAGACGTGTGCCTTTTGAGAATATGATATACATAGCTGATGGACCGAGCGATATACCTGCTTTTTCTGTGATAAATCAGAATCACGGTCATACATTTGCCATATATCCGAAGGGCAGTGTGGAGGCTTTGAAGCAGGTTGAGCAGATGAGACTTGACAACAGAATCGAACTGTATGCTGTTGCTGATTACTCGGAGGATACGACAGCTTACTTGTGGCTTATGTCCAAGATCGAACAGATAGCCGAAGAGATAAGACAGAAGGAAAGGAATCAGATCGCAAAGTATGAGAATGCCGCATTGCCGCGACATCTGTGATCGGGAATATATATGAGTGATAATAACGAGAATAACGAATACGAAGAGGTTTGCTTCATATGTAAGCGAACAGGTAAGACTGCCGGACCTATGGTGAGGTTTGCAGGCAATATGCTTCTGTGTCATGACTGTTTGCAGAAGACATTTGATACTATGAATAATACGGATATGTCGATGTTCAATATGAACATGGGTATGCCGCCTATAGATATGCTTAAGACTAATCCAGGCTCGCAGACTAAGATCAAGAAGGAAGAGGCATCGGAACCGCTTTTTGACATAAAGGATATACCTGCGCCGCATATCATCAAGGCGCGTCTTGATGATTATGTTATCGGACAGGAGCGTGCTAAGAAGGTTATAAGCGTCGGTGTGTACAACCACTATAAGAGAGTGTGGGATAACGAAAGCACTAAGGATAAGGCGCAGGATGATGGTGTTGAGATAGAAAAATCCAATATACTCATGATCGGTCCGACAGGTAGCGGTAAGACTTATCTTGTCAAGACGCTTGCAAAGCTTCTTAAGGTTCCTCTTGCGATAGCTGATGCAACCGCTCTTACAGAGGCAGGCTACATAGGAGATGATATAGAGAGTGTTATATCCAAGCTTCTTTCTGCTGCGGGTAACGATGTTAAGAAGGCTCAGCGTGGTATAGTATTCATCGATGAAATAGATAAGCTTGCTAAGAAGAAGAATGCTACTACAAGAGATATAAGCGGTGAGTCTGTTCAGCAGGGGCTTCTTAAGCTTCTTGAGGGAAGTAAGGTAGAGGTTCCGGTTGGCGCTAGTTCTAAGAATGCGATGGTTCCTATGGTGACTGTTGATACCAGTAACATCCTCTTTATATGTGGCGGCGCTTTTCCTGATCTTACGGATGTTATTAAGGAGCGACTTAAGAATGATATGACTATAGGTTTTAAGCCTGCAGGATGGTTTGAAGAAGAGGATCTTTCTGCACTTCTTCGTCAGGTATCTGCTGATGATATAAGAAGGTTTGGCATGGTGCCTGAATTCATAGGTCGTCTTCCAATCATATGCACTCTTGATGAGATGACTGAAGACATGCTTGTTGAGGTACTTAAGACCCCTAAGAATGCTATCCTTAAGCAGTATCAGAAGCTTTTTAAGATGGACAGTGTGGAGCTTGTGTTTGAAGATGATGCTGTAAGAGAGATTGCGAAAAAGGCGCTTGAGAAGAAGACTGGCGCAAGAGCTCTTAGGTCGATCATAGAAGAACTCATGCTTGATATCATGTATGAGATTCCGAAGGATACTAATATAGGCAAGGTGACTATAACGTCTGATTATATTAACAAGAAGTCCCTTCCTCAGATCGAGGTAAGGAGCATACCGGTTAAGGTAGGTGATATGGATGACTGATGAGAGAAAAGAAGAACTGATAGAAGAACTTATTAAGGTGGAGTATGCTCTCTTTGACAGGGTTGATAATGAAGGCGGGCGTGCTGCATGCCAGGATGATTATCTTACTTTCTATGCGATGAGAAAGAGTCAGTATCTTACCTGGAATATAGAGACTATAGAGTCTCTATATAACGATATGGTGACTAACCGTGATAAGGGAAGGAATCTTGTTACTGAGAAGTATGCAAGGATGATGGAATCCACAGCGCCAGAAGAGTATAAGAAGATAGAAGCTCTCCTGCCTAAGGTTGGTGATGAGGCTAAGAAGATCATAGAGTCGGTTGTTGCCATAGAAGTTGAGTGGATGGAAGCATTTGCCAAGGCACATCCGAACATAAGTATGAGAGCGAGGAATATTAGGACGGCAACTGATACGCCTTATGAGACATCTGCGGAGACTTATCTTCGCGGCGAGCTTATGACTTATTCGATGGATACGCTTTACCTGTATGCGAGGAGAGTTGTAGAACTCTACAAAGAAGGCGCGAACATGATAGAGATGACTATGTTTAACACTATCAAGATGTATGGATATGAAAGATTTGAGGATGTTAAGTGATCATAAAAGATTTCTACGATAAACTAGATGAGTGTTTTGCCTCTAATGACGCAGCAGGTGCTGCTTCTGTGCTTGAGGATTATTACAAGAAGGCTAAGGCTATGGATGACACTTCGCTTATATGTGCTGTTCTTAGTGAGCGCATGGGCTTTTACAGAGGCATGGGGAAGGAAGAGGAAGCTCTTTCTTCTGTGCGCTTGATGGAAGAGCTTATAGATAAAGAGGAGCTCGATAAGTATATAGATAGCACGAATTACGCCACTATGCTCATCAATATGGGTACCACTAAATCGAGATTCGGGCTGTATGAAGAGGGGCTTGCGCTCTATGATGAGGCTATGAAGTTACTTCGGGATTCTGAAGATTACTATCTCTTAGCGAGCCTTTCTAATAACATGTCTTCTGCGTATGAGGGTATCGGTGAATCAGAAAAAGCCATAGACTCTTATAAGGCTGCGATTAGCTTCCTTGATCATCCGGGGATTCTCTCTTACTATAAGGCCATAACTTATGCAAATATGGCTGCATGTTATGAAGCTATGGGCGATGAGAAGGGGCAGTTAAGCTCTGTTCAGATGATGGATGAGATAGTCGATAGGCTTTTTGAACTTGTGGATCCAGGGTTTGCTTCATGCCTTAATAAGTGTGCTATGTATCATGAGCATCTTGGACATGTAGAAAGAGCTGAGTACCTTAGAAAAAGGGCAGAAGAGATATACAGCATGTAAGAAAGTGTGGTGGATAGTATGAAGGGCTTAGAACTTGCAAGAGAATATTATCATACATATGGCAAAAAGCTTATAAGTGATTATGCTTCTAATCCCGATTCTGTCTGCGCAGGTCTTGTGGGTGAGGGCTCTGAGTGTCTTGGGTTTGACGATGAGACTTCGAAGGATCATGACTTTGGCGGTATATGTATATTTGTACCGGATGAGACGACGGACGAAGAGCTAAAGAGGCTATCTGATGCTTATGAAGAACTGGCAAGGATAAATGTGGAAAAAACAGGCAAAAGTATCTACGGCGAGGGCAGAAGAGGTGTCTTCAGGGTGAGTCAGTTCTATGAGAATCTGATTGGTACAGACCCGAATGCCATAACAGATGTAGACCTTATATTCATACCAGATTATTGCATAGCCAATGCAACAAGCGGCGAGATATTCTGCGAGGGTGACGGTACATTTGTCAGGATTAGAGATAAGCTTAAGGTTATGCCGCGTGATGTAAAGCTTAAGAAACTTGCTGCGAGGATGGGCTACATGGCGCAGTATGGGCAGTACAATTATATGCGTATGTATAACCGTGGCGAGTTCTGTGCTTGCCTGGTCGCTAAGGCTGAATTCATGAAGCAGGCTGCGTGGGCGTGTTATCTTCTTGAAGGAAAGTATTCGCCTTACTATAAGTGGATGTTCAGGGGGCTTGATGGTCTTGGCGACTTTGCGAAGGATATTAAGGAGAGGCTTAACAGGCTTAACACGCTTGAGGGGTATGAGTGTTTTTGTGAGATAGAAGAAGTCGCGAGCTGTTTTACTGAAGAACTTATAAGGCAGGGGATAAGTGATGAGAATGATACCTATCTTGAGAGACAGGGACTTAGTCTTATGAGACATATAGAGGATAATACTATGAAAGGAATGCATCTTTTGATGTGATTGATATGGGAAGTTTTATAGAATTAAAAGATGTATGTAAGACATATACAGGATCAGGAGTGTCTATAGATGCTCTTCGCAATGCGTCATTTACTGTGGATAAGGGTGAAGTGTGCGTGATCGTCGGACAGTCTGGTGCTGGCAAGACGACACTTCTTAATATAATCGGAGGTATGGATAAAGCTACCTCTGGAAGTGTTGTACTCGATGGTGTTGAGGTGTCTGGCAAGAGTAAGAGAGAACTTGCAAAGTACAGACGCGAGGATATAGGCTTTGTTTTTCAGTTCTACAATCTTATACCGAATCTAACAGCCGTTGAGAACATAGATATCGCGACCATGCTATCGAAAGACCCTATCGATTCGAAGGAAGTTCTTGAGATGGTTGGACTTAAGGAGCGTATGAATAACTTCCCAGCGCAGTTATCTGGTGGTGAACAGCAGAGAGTCTCCATAGCGAGAGCCTTAGCGAAGAATCCGAAGCTTCTTCTGTGTGATGAACCGACAGGAGCTCTGGATTATGAGACCGGTAAGAGTATACTAAAGCTTCTTCAGGACATGTCCTCCGACCGCAGTATGACAGTTATGATAATAACACATAATCAGGCGTTGACTGCGATGGCTGACAGGATTATAAGGATGCGTAACGGACACATCCTGAGTATTGAGAAGAACGATAATAAGGTTCCAGTGGAGAATATAGAATGGTAAATGCTTATAACAAGAATATACTTCGTACCATAAAGCAAAGTATAGGCAGATATATAGCCATCATGGCAATAATCGCTCTTGGAGTGGGCTTTTTCGCTGGATTGAAATCGACGAAGCCTGCTTTTTGCAACAAGGCAGATGTTTTTTTTCGTGATACCTGCATGTATGATGTTAGGATCGTGTCTTCTCTTGGATTTACTGCTGATGAGATAGAGAAGATAAGCGAGATTCTCGGGGATGACGCTTATGTTGAGGGTGAGTTCTATGAAGATGCCATATGTTCAGCAGGCAAAGAGATGTATGTGTGCAGATTCTTTTCTATTAACGAGAAAGTCTCGCTTGTCAATCTGACTGCAGGTCGTTTTCCTGAGCGTTACGATGAGTGCGTCATATCTTATTCACCTTCAAGAGACGTGAAGATAGGTGATGTGATCGAGCTTGATAATTCTAATCCATATACTACAGTTAACAGATTTGACTGTATGAGTTATAAGGTTGTAGGCATAGTTCAGTCGCCTCAGTACATAGGTACCGATCGTGACAGCACTACGCTTGGAGGTGGCAAGATCACGACCAATGTCTATGTCTATGATAATTCTGTTGATATCCTGTTTTACAAGGCACTCAATATCAAGTACAAGAAGGATTTTAAGGCTTATTCTTCCGAATATAACGATTTCACACACGATGAGATAGTTGGACTTAAGCCGCTTGTGAAGCCTATACTCGAAAAGCGTTATAATTCTTATCAAGAAAGCGTCAACGATGGAAGCTTAAGTCTTGATCTATATTATCTTACCCGTAACGAGAATACTGGATATACAAGCTTTCGTAACGACATGGATATCGTGGAAAATGTCTCGAAGGTCTTTCCTGTTTTCTTTCTCATCATAGCTGCTTTAGTTTGTTCAACTACTATGGCAAGGATGATAGATGAAGAAAGAGAAACTATAGGTGTTCTCATGGCTATGGGATATAGTGATGTAAGGATACTTATGAAGTATCTTATATATTCTGGAAGTGCTGCGGTTATCGGCTGTATAGGTGGATTCTTAATCGGAACCAGGCTTTTCCCTTATGTTATAGATCATGCTTATGGTATTCTCTATAACTTTGGCAATGGTATAGATTATTACTTTTCTCATGTTCTTTTTTTGTGGTGTTTGATAGTTTCGCTTTTTTGCATAGTGGGTACTACATGGTACACATGTGGAAGAGAACTGAAAACTATGCCGGCAGGTCTCTTACGTCCTAAGATGCCAAGACCTGGTAAGAGGATATTCTTAGAGAGGATAGACTTCATATGGAAGAGAGTTATCTTCATGCATAAGGTGACTCTTCGTAATGTATTCAGATTCAAAAAAAGACTTGTCATGATGGTGTTCGGTATAGCAGGCTGTCAGGCTCTCGTGCTGGTGAGCTTCGGAATTAAGGATTCGGTAGGCAGTATATCGAGTGTCCAGTTCAACGATATTGTAACCTATGATTTTGAGGGCATATATGGCAAGGATATCACGCTTGCAGACGCTGAAAAAAAGTATGCTTCACTTGATTATGTCGATGATTATGTACTGATCAACAGGTATTATTATCAGGTGGAAGGTGAAGGTCGAAAGAAGATATTCCTCTATGTGTGCGATGAAGAGGACATGAAGGGCTTCTATAACATCAACATGGTAAAGGGTGAAAAGAGGTATCCGAAAAAGGGTGAGATAATTATATCGGATCACTTATGCGAACTCTTAGGTCTTTCGATGGGGGATGATATAACCTTCGTAGCTGGCGATAATAGCCGATATACTTACAAGGTTATAGGAACATTTGAAAACTATGTATGGCACTATGGCTTTATTAGTCCTGATAATATCGAAACAAGCAAGTACAATACTGTGTTTATGAATGTCAAGAAGGGAACGGACCTTACAAAAGCAGAAAAAGACTTCATAGATGATCCTGAGGTGATAAGTGTGCTCGGTACAGAAACCACAAGAAAGAGGATCGATGATATGATGAGTGTTCTTAATCTTGTCGTTCTTCTTGTCATTAGTAGTGCTGCGATCCTGTCATTTGTTGTTCTGTTTAATCTCAGCAACATCAACATAATTGAGAGAGTGCGTGAGATCGCAACAGTCAAGGTCTTAGGCTTCTATGACCGTGAAACAAGAGACTATGTGTTTCGAGAGAATGCGGTATTTACTCTTTTGGGAATAGTCTTAGGAATCCCTATAGGTATATTGCTGCTTAAGTTTGTCATGATGCGGATACAGGTTGATATGGTGGATTTTACTTTTAGACTAAAACCCCTAAGTTATGTATACAGTATAGTTATCACCATAGCTTTTACCTGTTTTACGAATCTTATTATGAGCAGGAAAGTGGATAATATAGATATGACAACTTCGCTGAAATCAGCGGAGTGATGGCTTTGAAATGCCGAAAAATGTGAAAAAATGGTAAAAAAATGTGTTGACAAAGCCTTCGGATTGTTGTATAATTACAAGTGTGTAGTACTACAAGTGTGTAGTACTACATTTTCTATATGTAGTACTCCTATAATCGCGGATCATCAAGGTTTCCGGGTGTGTGTCATGCTTTGAATGCTTCGCAGAAATAATGGAGGAAAAAAGATGAAGAAATTTTTAATGGGTGTGCTTTTGATGGCATGCGTGCTTTTCATGGGAAGTAAGGATGTAGGGGCTTATACGTATATTGAAACCAAAAGTATTAGTGGCGATGAAACAAAGTTTACTTCTACATTTATTGGTACTGATTATTTAATGAAAGCTAGTTGTTCAGGTGGAGAGATTTTTGGCGGAGCTTATAGCAAGGATTCCAATAAATTATTAACTGGTGGTTTTGTAAAAAAAGGTAATTCGATAACAAGATCTTTCGATGAATCAATATGGGGTCAATATACTTATAACTCTAAGGGGGATCCAACAGATGGAGCATATGCTAAAATCTCTGCGGAGTCATGGTGGATATTTAAGGCTTTTGATAAAGGAACACTCAAATTTTATGCTGAATAATTAATATGGAGATGCCCCCGGATTAAGACGGCATCTTCTTTTGGCTTAGTTGTAAAAATATGCTTTCTGTTAATGTATAGTAAGGTGTAAAAAAGAGTGAAAATATGAGTTTTATAAAAAAGGTCAAGATTAATCGATGGTTATTTTTTATGATCATCAGTTTTTTTGTATTATGGTTTATGCTTAAGGAAGCATTAGGTGCAATCATGCTACATAAGTCTTATGAAGCAGGAATGGTGTATGGAAAAGATACTTATCTACTTGATACAAGAAAAAAAGATACTATAACATATGCTGATATAAAAGCTAGTAAAATAGATGTGAGTAAGGTTGAACTAATGCGTGTAACATCGTCTGATTCTGATGGTATACAATGTTCCTGCTATGATATAAAAACAGATGGAGAGCCTAAGGATGATGCGTTGTTTTCTTTATATGAAGTATGGATAAGATATTTATTAGAAATATTGTCAGTCAGATATAAAGATAATATGTATTGTATGTATTGTCTGAATAGTAATATAAGCGGTTCGGAAATTGATTATGGATTTATAATTGGACCTGATTCTCTTCTTAGAGAGGGGAAAATGTGTAAATCAAATGACGAGATTGTGTGCGTGAGCGGTCATTTAGTTGGAGATATCGTGATATTGAATGGACATAAATATAAGGTAACTGGATTATTGAAGGCTGATGTTACGATTCCTGATGTGCCGATATATCTAGCTGCAACAGAGTATGATATATATAAACGCCGAGAAAAAGATAATCTTGTATATATGTTTTTTGATTTTGCAGATGCTGATTATTTGATGAGTAGAGAGATGTGTCCAGAACAAATAGTATTTGATTATTCTGCAATAAGTGAGGATGATAGATTTATTCTTGAAAAATTTGGAGAAATTAGGCCTCTTTCTGAAAACTATGGACGTTTTTCTACAGATTATGCATATGCTTTGATAGTGTTGCCAGTGCTTGCTAGCATTATATCAATGCTTTTGATATGTAGATATATAAGGAGTTATAAGATATGAAGTATATTATTTCGCATAAGTATGTTATTGGGGGATTGATAGTTGCATATGCTTATGTAGTATATAAGATTTTTGAAAAGGAATTAGAACGTGGTAGATGCAATTCACTTTTTTTACTTTATGAAGTAATGCCTGCATTTTATTACTTTGCTGCATTTATTTTGGCTACAGTATACCTTACGGCTTTGTTTAGGCTTCATAATTGTAAGGAGTTGTGTTTTGATGTTTATGGAAGAAAAAACCTTGGTTTTTTAGGTTCTTTACTATCAATTAATGTTTTTTTTAGCGCGATTTTGATGATCATTTTAATATTGTATGCGTATTCGAAAATGGGTTTGGATACAACGTTTTATGGATACATTGTTGGAAATGTTATGATATCATATTTTTTTCCAGCTTGTTTTGCCATAACGTGTGGTTTTGCTATAGCGTATAGTTTTAATGTAAAAACTACCTGTGTTATAACTGCTGTATTCATGTATATTACAAGTCCATCTTTTTTCTCAAAGAGTATGATGAAGGCGGATTTGCAGTCTTATATGCTATTTATTGCAAATTTTGATTTTATTCAAAACAGTGGAGGTAATTCGGATTACTTATATAAGTGGTTAAAAATCATAGGTTTTATATGTGTATCGGTAATTCCAATTGTTAGGTTGATCACTAAAAAGAATAGGGTATATATAGCTTTGCTTTTGATTTTTTTTATTGGAAGTGAGATATTCTATTATATGCCACAGGATCGTTCGGGAGAGGAGTACTGGGCTCTTAAATCTGAAGCTTATTACTATAAGCGAAGTGGAGACTTGGCAACTATAAGATATGATAAAGAGTCTCCTTTTAAGATAGATAGTTACGACATGGATATTAGGTTCACTCATATGATGAGTGTGAAGTGTGATATTAAGATTTCACCAGAAGATTCTGATAGGGATAGTTATGATTTTACACTTTATCATACATATAAGATTAGGAAGGTTATGTATGATGGTAAGAAGATATCGTATAAAAGGGATGGCGATTATATAAGCGTCGGTAAGCTTGGTGAAGGTGTGTTGAGTATTTATTATTACGGTACAACTGAGGATTTTCCTGTTACATCGCGTTATATATCGTTATCTGAATACTTCCCATATTATCCTGTTGCAGGAAAAAAGAGAGTATATGAAAGTGATGGCGTGAACAATGATTATGAATCTTTATATAGGATAAAAGTTAATATTAAGAATTTCTATACTAATTTGGACAAGATATCGACATATGTTTACGAATCAACTTGTAATGGTCCATATATTTTGAAGGGACCGATTGAAGAACTGGATGTGAAAGGATATAAGGTGATATGCTGGAAATATAATGATTTTTACAAGATACAAAAAGAAAACCTAGATGATTTCATACATGAAATTTTTAGCGCATATCCGGATGCAAATCCGAAATTTATTGCTTTAAATATTGGATTATCAAGGTATTTTAAAGGCGGTAAGATAATGGTGGGTAATGGTTACATAGAAGCGAGTGAGCGCTTTAAAGCGGAGGATGTGTTAGATGCTGAAGATAATTGGGATGAGTAAAGGATTCAAGGATAAGAAGATCTTTGAGGATCTATCTCTTGAGATGGATAATGGAATATATGGATTCTTAGGTCCTAACGGAGCTGGTAA
>JAEEGL017287128.1_pt1 | contig 11261 bp, 6 predicted proteins | sample 9134231 | NCBI WGS metagenome assembly JAEEGL01 (sample SAMN16246548, study PRJNA631951) | gut metagenome | biome: gut microbiome; feature: rumen; material: fiber-attached | host: Bos | place: Iran: Karaj | collected 2018-10
AGAAAAGGAGATAATTATATTAAAAATGATGATCATTTAGCTCAATTTATTGAATTATTAGGAAAAATGCCAAAAAAATTTGCTTTAAGTGGAAGTGAATCATATAAATATTTTACTAAAGAAGGTAAATTAAAAAGAATTCAAGGATTACAATATTATCCTTTAAAAGATGTTTTATTTAAAAAATATCATATTAAAGAAAATGAAGCAAATGCTTTGAGTAATTTTTTATTACCAATGTTAGAATATTATCCTGAAAAAAGAGCTTCTGCAAGAGAAATGTTGAATCATCCTTGGTTAAAAATGAACAATAATTTTGATTATAAATTAAGTGATTGGGAAATTGAAAAAATGAATATGATACAAAATAATTTAAATATTATAAAAGAAAGTGATGACTCTGATAATAATAGATATATTTATTCTAGTGATGAAGAAGTTTATGAAGCTGATAATGAAGATAATGATAAATATAATAGTCATGATTATTCTAGTGATGAAAGTATTGATGAAAATCCAGATAAAATTAATATTCAAAATTTTAATAATTCTTATGCTCAATATGGACAATTTGTTGATCTTTCAGCTTTAGATAAAGCAAATCCACAATTTGATAGTTTAAGCAGTAGTAGTTAAATTTTTTATTTATTTTTTTTTTTATTTATTATTTTTTATTTATTTTTAGGTTTTTTTTTGTTTATTTTAATAAAAAAAGTAAAGTTAAATTATAATATTTTAATAATTTCTATAATAATAATAAATAAAAATGTCTAAATATTTAATATCTCAAATTGATATAATTGGAAGACAACCTGTGTTAAGAATTGATGATATGCCGAGAATACAAACTTTATTAGGTGGGCTTTTATGTATTTTAGTTTATTGTCTTTTTATTCTTGCTTCTTTATATTTTGGTCAAGAATTAGTTTATAGAGTTCTTCCTAAAGTAATTGAAACAGAAAGAGCAATAAATAAAAATGATATTATTTACTTATCAAAAGAACAATTTTTATTTATTTTTTCTTTGAGTAATAAGGCAAATTATTTAAATCCAAATTCTTATCTTGATATTAATTTGTATATGAAAACAATTGAAAATAATGTTGTAAGTTCTAATAAAATTGAATTGGGAAATTGTAAATCAAATGATTTTCCAAATGTAAATAATGATTATTCATTTACAAATTTAGATATTGTAAATTTTATTTGTGCAAAAAATTTAGATAAAATTTATTATATTAAAGGAATAGATAAATTTAATAAATATTCATATTTAGAATTAATAATTAATTCTTGTTCAGGAAACAATTGCAAAAGTGAAGAAGAAATAGAAAATATTTTAAATAATTTTCATTTATCAATTTTTTATCATGATAAAAAATATGATTTTAGAAAATTTAAAGATTTTTCAAATGATATACTAAATGAATTTGATATAACATTCACGAAAAATTACTATAAAAAAATAGAAGTATTTTTAGGATTATCAAAAATATATACAGATGTAGGTTATTTTTTTGAAATTTTTAAAAAAAAAGAATTACATACAATTAAAAATATAAAAGAATATATTTATGATGCAAACAGTCCAACAAAATATAATTTAACAATAGATTTTAAAATGGATAATACTAAATCAGAAATATATAGAAAATATTATAAAATTCAAAATTGGATTGCAGAATTAGGAGGATTAATTAGAGCAATGACATTACTTGCATCATTAATTAATTATTTTAATGATAAAGCAAGCTATTATGAATTATTAATTAATAAATTATTTGATGTTGATGATATTATAAAATATTTTCAATTTTCAGATTCATTTATAAATAATCCTTCAAAAAGAAGAAAAAGAGATTCAATTGTTTTAAGAAATGCAAAAAGAGAAAAAGATTATTTTGAAAAAGGCTTATTTCATACTAATTCAGATAAAAAAACATCAACACATCAAACAAATAATTTTTTTAAAAAACAACAATTAAAACCAAAAAATTCATCAATGGTAAATTTAAATGCAAAAGATGATACATTTGGTTTTATAAATGCAATATCTATATCAAATAAAATAGAAAATGATATTAAAAATAATTTATCATTACCAAACAAAGAAAAAGATGTTAATAAAAGTGATTTTAGTAGTCAAAATAAAGTAGATGAAAAAGATTTATTTATAGAAGGTTTAAAAAGAAATAATCAAACAAAAGAACATTTTGAAAAAGTAAAAAGTAATAGATTTGCATTAAATTGTTTTGAAGCATTTAAATTTTGTTTTAAAAGTGATAAATATAATCCAAAATATAATTCTTATATTGGAGGAAGAGAATTAATTAGTGAAAGAACTGATTTAGTTTATATATTAAAAAAGAATTTAGAATTAGATAGATTTAAAAATTTATTTTTACGAGATAATCAACTTGTTCTTTTAAATTCCTTAACTAAATTTTTGCTTGATCCTGAAAGAGTTAATTTAATTGATTTTGAAACTTGTTCTTATGAAAAATTTATTGATTGTTATGATAATGTTTCTAGAAAGTCTAATATGATTGATTTAAAACTTTCAAAATGGGTTGAAACTAAATATAAATTAGAACAACATAATCCAAGTGCTTTATAAATTATTTTGTAATAAATGATATTTTTTAGATATATTTTTATAAGAGTAAAATTAAATATTATTCTTTCGAATTAATTATTGATTTATTATATATCACTTTTTATTATTGTGCTAAAAGTAAATTCTTCATTTTTTATTATTTCACAATTATTATTATTTTTCCTTTTTTGAATAATTATTATAACTAGCACAAAAATTAAAAGAATAATTAATATTATTAAAATGATAATATTCCATATTCCATAATTATCTGTTATAATTATACCATTAATATCATTTTTTCCAATTGTAATATCACCAAATTGTAATGCTAAACATTTTAAATAATTATTTTTTGAATAATTTCGATATGTTATAACTTCATTTTTGGTAAAATGAACATTATCTGTTTTATTTTTCATAAATTTTTCTTTATAATCAAAAAAATAACAAAATATATTTTTATCAGGATTTTTAAATGTTAAATTAATTACATTTGTTATTTCAAAATTCTTCATGTCTTCATTTTTTTTATCTTCTATGAAACTTATTTGATAAACTTTATTATAATATTCATCTTTTTTCCTGTAATTAAAAAGAGGATAATTAATATATTGAACAATGCAATAGTAATGCATTTTTCTAGAATCTTGTTTGTTTTTTGGAATTGGTATTTCAATATAAACTTCACTATCATTATAATATACTATAGGTGAATCTTTTTTTTCTAATTTAAAATAATTAAAATTATCGAATTTTGCATTAAAATTTGTTATATTTCTATTATAATGACATAATTTTTTTAATAAAAAAGGAATTAAAGAAAATAGGTCATCTTTTATGATATTATTTTTATCTGTTTCAAAATTATTCTTTTGAAATTGAGAAAAAGTTATTGAAGAAATTAAGTTGTTCAATATATAATAATATAAACTTAAAATGGAATCATTCAAATCTGAATGATTTAACAAAAAATCATATATTATTTTAATTAACATTCTTGTATTTTCATATGAAAATGAATCAACATTTATTGTAAAATAATAAAATAATAATAATATTCTGTTAAATGAAGTTATAGAACTATTTTTTTTTTCATTTAATAGTGTTGTATTATATTGATTAATTATTTCTTTAATTATTTTTATTTTTTCATTAAAACAATAATCATAATCGATATAATTACTACATTTTGTTAAATAAAGCTGGATTGAAAAAGTAAATAAATATTTTTCTAAATCTTCATTTTTTGTTTTTCCTACAAAATTCTTTTTTAAATTTTCAATTTCAAATAATAAATTATCTTTATTTTGTTGTTGACTTGTTAAAATTTCATAATTAAGATAATTTTGTAATAAAAAACTAACTAGAGAAATATTTAATGTTAAATTTGAGGATATATTAAAGCATTGAGGAACAAATTTATTTTTTAAGTCATTACAATTTGGAAATGATTTAAAACTAGATGTTTTTAATATATTATTGAATATTTGTAAAACAATAAAGGGTGAAGAATGTAAATAATGATAAGTAAAATTTGGTAAATTATAACATTGAAAAATTAAATTTAAATTAATTTTTTCTTTATTTAATTCTTTTGGAATATTTATTTCAAAAAATTTTTTTTCTTTTTTAATTATTATAAAATCTTTGAAATCTATTGGTTCTATATTTTCTAAAATTCTATTTGTAAATAATGTATAACATTGTATATTTGAATTGTTATTCATTGATTCAAATTTAACAATATTATTTTCTAAAATAAAATTTAAAAAAGTAATATTTGTCGGATTGGGTTCTTCATTATCATTTTCTAAATCAAAATTATTGTATTTTTCAATTATTGAGTCTGAAATATTTAATTTACTTTTAAGGTTTTCTTTTGTAATCTCAGAAGTGAAATTATTAAATTTGGTCTTATAATCATCTTTTCTTGTATTATTATTTGTGGATATAACACAGATTCCAAATGTATGATTAAAATTCCTTTTTATACATTTATTCCAAATTCTTTTTTGATTTGTTAAAAAATATCGTTGACAAAATTTGATTATTTTTTCAGTAAAAATGTCTTCTTCTTTTTCCGTCAAATCATTAAAATTAAAATTTATACAATTTGCAGGATTAATATTATTAATAGAATATTTAGGACGAAGATTTATTTTATAATCTGAATTAGGAAAATTTCCAAAAGTAAGATTTTCATAGTCTAAATTATAATTATTGATAGATTTAAAGTAACATATCATTTTATATTCTTTATATATATTTAAATTATCAAAAAATAAAATTAATTTTTCACCTGATTCTTTTTGAAATTTATATATATTATAATATCCTTTTTTTTTCTTTTGAGAAATAACTTCTGATTGATTTAAAAAAACATTGTTTATTTCTGTTAAAGAACAAAATAATAATACACCGTTTAAATCAAAATCTAATGAAATTTTCAATGAATTAATTATTGGACTATCTTCAATTTTCATACTTAATATTGAATTTTGAAAAAATATTCCTTTAAAATCTGTTTCTGAAAATGAATTTGTTTTAATTTTTATGATATTTATTGTATTAAAACAAGTATTTTCTGTTGTTATATTAAATTCAGTTCCATTATAAGTATCTAATAAAAGACTTATATCATTATATGATTTAATTAGAATTGCTTTTTCATTTTTATTTATATTTAGCTTTAAATCATCAACATTTTTTATTTTTTCTAATTCAATAATATATAATAAAAATTTAGAATTATTGATAGTATTTAATTGTAAATAATTCTCTTTTTTAATCTGAATGTAAAATTCATTAATAAAAAAACTGGGGTCGGATGATAAAAGTACAATTGTATATGTTTTATTTAAATCTATATTTGAATTACACGAAATTCCTAATTCAAATTGAAAAATATTTCCTTCAGTTATATCTATTGTGAAATTATCATTAAGTAGTTTAAAATCTTTTAGATTATTATCTAAAGAAATTGTTGTAAAAGAATTTATAAATTTTTCTTCTCTTATTAATTTTTCATCAATGTTTACAATTGCATATAATGTTTTATATTTACCTTTAATTATTGTAATATTACTTTCATTATGATGAGCTTTATTACTAATTGTTATATTAAATATTCTATTTAAATAACATATTTTAATCAAATAAATTAAAATAAGAGAAAATTCCTTCATTTCTTTTTTAATAATCAAAATTACATTTAATAATAATAATCAAAGTAATATTAAATTTTCAAAAATAAAAATCTAAAATATTATTCATTCTTAATTTAATAAAAACAAAATTTAATTAAAAATTGCAATAAAAATAGGAAAATAGGGTAACCCAATTAAAAGAATAGGAATAGAACAAATAAAAAAAATAATAGTAAAAAAATAAACAATTAGCCATAAAAAGAAATTAGAATCATTCTTAACACAAAAAAGCCACTTAATACAATTTTTAATATATATAAAACCTCCAACAAATAAAAAATAAAAACTAGCCAAAACAAAAAATAATTGAATTAAATAATGAAGAAAACAATTTGTTTTTTTAGTATCATCATTATCTAATCTATAATAAATTTTACAATGCTCCTCATTAGTCATATCCATATGAGAAATATCATAATCTTTTAAACAATATTTACAAATTTTATGAAAACAATTTAAACATTTTATAAAATGTCCTCCAATTTTAGAAAATAAAGAAGGTTCATTACATCTAGGACAATATTGATTTTTGGCTTTATTAAACATAAAAAATTTTTGATTTGAATTTATATCTATAACATGTTTTTGAGTATATAATTTTAAAGTTTCTTTTCCTTGAGGATTTAAATTATATCTTTCTTGCATTTTTAATGTTTTTGCTTGAGAAAATATATTTGGTTTACCATTTAGTAAATTAAAATGTTGTTCACTTATTATTTGTTTTAATTTTAAAATATTAAATTCATATTTACAATAATAAACTGGACACTTTAGTTTTCTTTCTCCTTGTTCTATCAAATCTTCATAATATTTTTTTACACATCTTCTACAAATTTTGTGTTTTTTACATTTAGGTAAATATATTTTTGGAGAAGGAAAAGTTCTTTCACAAATTAAGCAAATTTCATGAACATGTAGTTTATCATTATCAGAAGAATTATCTTCAAATATTATAAAACGAGGAATTACGTTTTTATGTTCTCTTAATTCATTATCATCATCTTTATATTCTTGAAATGGATTATTATTATCATTTAGTTTTATTTCATTTAAAATATTGTTTTTTACATTTTTTGTTTCTTCTTGAGCATTTTGTATTGATTTATTATTATCTGAAAATTTAAATGTTGAATTGTTTTTAGCTAATTGGTCTTTTTCATTACTATTTTTTCCATTTTCTAATTCTTTATAACTATCTAATTCTTCTTTTGAATTTACTCTTAATTGAATAAAATCTGTTATTTCTTTTTTATTTATTTTTTGACTTTTTAATAATTCAACTGATTTTTCAATGCTTTTTAATGTATTATTTATTTTAGTTTTATCTAAATTTTGACTATTTTCTCCCATATTTAATTGAACTTTATATCTTCCTTGTTCTAATGTTAAAATACTTCCTTTTATTGTAGAACTATTAATTCTATCTTTTTTAATTATTATTATTTTTGATTGACTTTTTGTTAATTCTAATTTTTTTTCTGATAATGGACGAGACATTTTTGATTTAAATTTTTATATTTTTTAAAAAATAATTTATTACTTTATAAAGTAAATTTTTCTTTTATTTATTTAAAATTTAAAAATTAATTAATATTTAAAAGTTTTATTCTATTTCTAATAATTATATGCCCATATAATGTTATTGAAATGTTCTTTATTAAATAAATAATTTGAATTTTAAAAAATGAAATCAAAAATGAATATTGAAGAATTAAAGAAAATGAATGTGAAATTTAAAAATCAAATCAGAAATACTCTTTTAAGAATTGGTAAATTAATTGAAAAAAAAAATAATCTTGATAAATATAAAGATAATTTACAATTAAGTACAGAAACAAATTATTTAGAAAATAATTTAATTTTAAATGATTTACCAGACAAACAACAAATATCAATTTTTAGAGAAAGTATTTTAGAATTAAAAAAAAAAATTGAAAAAATAGAAAATAAAACAAAATTCATTATTTATAATAATAATCAAGCTGACATTTTTAGTTTTACTCATTTAAAAAATGAAATAAAGAAAAAAAAAGAACAATTATATTATTTAAATCATGATAATGACATTCTTCAAAAAGTAATTAAATCAAATGATGAAAATTATAATTATTACTTGATAAATAATGATTTAAAACAAATTATTAATCAATTAAAAGAAGAAATTAATCACAAAAAAGAAGAATTAAAAACAAAAAAAAATGAAGAAAAAGAAGGAGAAATACTTCTTAAAAAGTTAAATAAAGATATTAATAATTTAGAAATGAATATTCAAATTATAAAAGATAATATAAAATATAAAAAAGAATTAGATAAAAAAAATATAACAATACAAGAAAAAAAATTAAATCAAAAAAAAGAAATTAAATCAATACAAGATAAATTAAACAATATTCAAATAATAATGAATGAAGATAAAATTGCATATCACAATATATTACAAACACAAAGAGAAAAAATAAATTCTTTATTTCAATTCATTCAATCAATAGAAGATAATTATAGAAAAGTTCTAAATTTTGAAAGATTAAATAAAATAAAAGAATTAGGAAAAATTAGGAAAATACAAATAAAAAAAAATGATCAAATACATCAAATTCATGAAAAACATAAAGAAAAATTTCATATTTTACCTAAAATTAGAACAGTTTCTGCATCACACAAGAAAACAAGAACCAAAATAAATATGAAAAAAGAGAATTTAAAAAAAAATTATTCATATGTTTTACCTGATGTAAATAAAAATTCCTTAAAAATTAAAAAATCAAGAAAACTTAATTTAAATAAAAGTAAAAATTTTGATGAGAAAAACTATAAAATTCCTTTTGCAATTTATCCAAAAAGATCTTATACACCAATAAATCAAATTAGAAAAATTTATAAATAATATAATTTTTTCAATTATATTTTTTTTAAAAGTAAAAATATAAATAAAAAGTCTATAAAATAATCTAATGTAATTTATAAAGTGATAATATAAAACTTATAAATGGGTCTATCTAGATATATAAATAAAAAATATAATCTAATAATTATTTATTAGCTAATTTATTTGTATTTAGTTCTGAATCTGAATTACTATTACAAGAATTTTTTGTTGTCAATTTCTTTGTCTCTTTTTTATTAACTTTTTCCTTTTCACTTTCTTTACTTTCTATTTCTTCAGTTTCTTCATCTTCTTTTTTTCACCATTTTCATTATTAATATAATTTTTATATTATTATTACTTTTGATTTTGATCATTATTTTTATTATTTTTTTATTTTTAATAATTTTAATATTCCACCAATAACTGATAAACTAAATTATTAATACAAATAATATAAAATACTTCAAATATTAAATGTAATAAAAATGAAATGAACCACTAATAGTATTTGTATATTAATAAAATAAGATTAATAATAATAAAATAAAAATATGTGTTTTTGATTTATTAGATGAATTTTTTATTATACTATTATTGAAATTATATAATAATTTGTAGTCAAAGTATATTATGGAAATCCACATTTAGAAGAGAAGAATTGTTAATGAATTAATTAAATAGTAAGGATTCGTGAAATGATACAAAGTTTTTTGAAATCTTTTTATTCAAAAATTGAGCAAAGAAAAAGGGATAGAAAAATCTAATGACCTAAAACACTTTAAAAAAATAAAATAGTATGTGAAAAATGAAAATTACACTTTTGAATTTAAATATTTTTTTGATTAAAGTATTTTATTTTCAAATGGGATTAATTATAATTGGATTGCTATATTAATAGAAGTTATTTTGACCAAATATTATAGCTTTTAAAACTTTAATAATGTATTCTGGTGATGATTAATAATCCTTATTTTGAAAAGTGTTAAAGAATTTTAAAAATTCTATTAATCTTATTCTAAAAATATCATATTCAAAAAATTTATTTAATGATTTATGTTGTTCTTCTTGGTTTTTCTCTGATAATACTTAAAATTCAAAGAAATGTTAAAATACTATTTCAGTGCTTAAAAACATTTATTAAAACATATTAATTGTGATAAATCATTGATTATAGTATACTTCAATTGAAGTTGTTTTTAAATAATAGGATTTCTTCTCAATATAAAGGTCTTTCTGGATTATAATTTTATTGATATTTCATTTTTTGGAATAAAATATTTTAAAAGTTTTAAGTTTTTTTTATAAATAATTATTACTGTATTTTTTAATTACATATTTTCAATTCAATAATAATTCTAATTTAAAAATATTTTGATTAAATTTTTTTTGATATAATTAATTTTTAATATACTTTTCTTTGTTTAATAAATAAAAGAGAATGTATTAATATTTTACAATTTCAATAATTTACATAAAAAATTTTTCCTTAATTTCCGAGGATTTTTTGACTTGAATCATTCTTTTTTAGTTTTATTTGGAATTTTATACCAATATATTTTGTCTTTTTCAAAGTAATAGATTAAATATTTTATAATTTTAAAAATAACTTTATAAATCATTATAAAAGAACATTTGTAAATAAAATTCAATTTTTATATATATAATAAATAAAATTTATAATTAATATATTATTTATATTATTATAATTCCATTTAAATTAAATTTAATGATAAAATAAACATAATGTATAAAATAATAAAAGAAGTAGCATAATAATATAATGAAATTTTTATTAAGATTATTGTAAATTAAATACTAACAATTAAAATATAATTTTTTCTTGAAATATTTAAAAAAATAAAAAAGCAATGATATTTAAAAATTTTTTTACAAATATTTAGTTACTTTTTTCAATTTGATTATCCAAAAGTATGATTCATCTAATAAAGTGGAGGAATATGTTATTTGTAATCCATGTTTATTATGAATCAAATATAGACAATAATGTAGGGACAAATTATGAAAAAGATGTAGTTTACTTTTTGGAATATTTTTCAATTGTATTAAGGGAAATACTGGATATAATGATAAAAAGACTTAAGAGAAAAAAGTAAACGATTGTACAAAAATAATTTTTATTCAAAAGAAAAATAAATAAATGTTGAGAATATTATAAAAAATGATGAAATTGAAAATGATAATATAGAAATAATTAAGAGACTGAACAACAAAAAAATAAATATTGATAAAAAAATAATGATGATAGTGAAGAAGAAAGTGAAAAGAATTAAGAGGCTGAAAAAAGAATGAAAATATAGAAAAGAAAAAGATGCATAAAAAATGAAAAAAAAACAAAACAAAAGATGAATAAAAAATGCAAAATAAAAAAGAAGAAAACAAAAAAAACAATAAGGAAACTAAAACAGGAAATAAAAATACATATTATAATAAAAGTAAAATCCAAAAAATATTAAAGAGAGAGCAAAGATATAATTGAAAATAAAAATGGAAAAATATTGATTAATACCTAACAAAATATAAATAATCAAAAATTTATTAGAATTTAAAGTGAAGCAATTATAAATAATAT
>JAEEGL010992939.1_pt1 | contig 11260 bp, 11 predicted proteins | sample 9134231 | NCBI WGS metagenome assembly JAEEGL01 (sample SAMN16246548, study PRJNA631951) | gut metagenome | biome: gut microbiome; feature: rumen; material: fiber-attached | host: Bos | place: Iran: Karaj | collected 2018-10
ATCGTCGATTCGATGACTATTACGGCGCCCTTCGGAGCCACCTTCAGAACGTCCTCGACCGCGCCGTTCACATAGCTCATGTCGACTTTTTTGGTGACCTCGTCGTACGGCGTCTGTACCGTAACGATGTACGTGTCCGCTTCGACGCATTCGGTCGAAAACTGAATGCCGTTCGCCAGCGCCGCGTCTACGAGCTCATCCAGCCCCTTTTCTTTAAATGTGGACTGTCCCGCCCTGAGCTTCGCTATCGACTCTCCGCTGTGATTCGTTCCGGTGACTTCAACGCCGTGCGACGCCAGCATCAGCGCCGTCGGCAGTCCGATATATCCGAGTCCTATTACGTTTACCATATCTTTATATCCTTTTCGCTCTTATCGTTACTTCGAACCTGCGCGTCGGCACTTCCGTTGTTTCCGCTTCCGGAAGGCGCTCTCTCGCGAACAGCGCGCAGAGTGTGTTCTTTACGGCGTAGAGGTCGTTCTGATGCACGGCCGGCACGCCGTCCCTTATCGCTTTCAGCGTCGTAAAGCAGATCTCTTCAGGCGTCACGCCGTAGTCGTGCCATACGATACGCGAGTTCTCATCCTTAAGAAGCGTAAACGCGTTTTTCGTATCGCTGAGTATGCCTTCGTACGAATGGTCGCCGTCGATAAAGATCACGTCGAATTTTCTGTTCAGCGATCCGAAATCGAAAGACGCGGAATTCGCGAATATCTGATCGAATTTGTCTTTATACTTGTCATCGATGAAGAAGTTCACGTTCTTCGCAATGCTTTCGCCGAATTCGGAACCGTCCAGAGTTATCGAAAGCGCGGTCGCAACGCTGTCCGAATCCATGACGTTAACTATGCTCTCGCCTCGCCACGTGCCGATTTCAAGATAATCGACCCGGTAGCCCTCGTCGTGCTCGGCGGCGCATTTTTCGCATAATCCCTTCAGTAGCGCGAAATCCGGAACGGTGCTGCCGCCACCGAGATACGAACATGTCTTTACCGCGGGTATCTCGTCGCTGCCCAGCGCGTCCGACATTTCCGTTCTTACAAGCGGCTTGTACCGCTTCTCGTCCGCCGGCGCCTGATTCGCCATAAACTCTTCCCGCTGTCTGAACACCCCGATCATCGCCTGATACGGATGCGAAAACAGAAAGCCGAGGCTCTGTGATACTCTTTTCGATCTTGCTTCAGTTGCCATTATATTTAACCCTTTACAAATCCAAGTATAATACCATCATAATGGTACTCACTATGCGCTCATCTGAAATACCTTATGTTTAATCAATTATTCAAATTATCAAGTGCGATTAAGCGTCTTGCCAGATTTGGAACCGTATCTGCGTGATCTCCGCAAAAATACATGCTTTTGCCGCCGTCAGCTACCGTGCGTGAAAGGATCGTTTTCCACGGTCTAAAATAGTAACGCGGATCCGTCTTTTGCGGTGTTTCGCTGACGTTATCTCCCAGTGGCTGCATGTCAAAAACTGCCGTAGTAATGAGATTAATTGATTTTCCCTCTTGTTTAGCTACATTCCTCGCCATAGCTAATGCTTTTAGATAAACTTCCGGACCTGTTACCGCGGAGCCCGCATTCAGGAATACGCCGCCTTGAAGTTTCTCAACGTTCTTTGCGAATATAAGAAAATCTTTGTACGAAGCGCGTCCTGTTGCGGCCGCATCGAAATTCGGAAGCTCATGAATGATATCATTTCCTATCCCTACATGCACCGTACATGGGACCTGATAATGATAAGCCATCGCTAATACGCTTTGCTCACGATACTTGAAATTGTTTTCCCATATATACTTACCAACCGCTTCTCCAAACCCCAACCCATCTTTGTCGCCAAGTCTTACAGCATCGTTCAATCGTCCGGTTTCTGTCCATAAACCGAACTGACCTTCAGATATATATCTTGCAACGCTCTCGCAAGTTGAACCTATCATCGCCAGTTCGAAATCGTGTATCGCTCCGGCTCCGTTAGTCGCGAAGTGTGTTATCAGACCACGCCTCATCAATTCGATCATATGAAGAGAATTGCCTTTTCTTATTACATGAGCTCCATACATCAAAATAACCGAAGCTTTGTTATTTCTTGCCGTTAGAATTGCATCCGACAATTGGTCATATTTTTTGTCTTCTATGACTATTATAGGCTCATCGAGCGGGATATTAACAGAGATATCAATATCATGAACTCTTTCGTTGAGAGGCAATGTTTTTATCCGCGATATGTCAAATAAAGGGAATGGCATTGTTTACAACTCCTTTTCCAGATAATCTACAAACTCTTTTAATGAATCAAATACAAAATCCGGTGTTACCGTCTTCTCGAGTTTTTTTGTCCCGTATCCTGTTTCTACCAATACTGTTCGTATCCCTGCGTTAATTCCCGTTTCGATATCGCTTGCTCTGTCCCCGACAAACCACGAATGCCGTAAGTCTATAATTAAGTCCTCGCAAGCACGTTCAATCATACCAATATGCGGTTTCCTGCAATTACATCGGATCCTGTATGGCGGTGCTTCGCTTTCCCCCTCCATAGGAGGATAATGCGGGCAGCAATAAACGGCATCCACTCCGATTTCTCGAATCAAATATTCATGAATAACTGCTACAGTTTTTTCAGACACTAAGCCTTTGGCGATTCCCGCCTGATTGGTTATTACAATGACCGCGTATCCGATATTATGGAGACGGGCAACACAATCCTTTGAGTATTCAAAAACATGAAACTCATCTATGGATGTAACATAACCCTGTTCTTCACTTAATACTCCATCTCTGTCGAGAAAAACTGCCGGCATTGCGTTCATTATTCTTTTGAGTCCTTATCATAAATCGTATCTACAACCTGTTGAAGCATCATATTATGCAGGCTTTCCACCACACCGTATTTGTTGCTCGGGATATAGAAGTTTATTTCACCTTTTTTTCGAAGCATGTTATCCGGCGAGAACCCTGATAAAGTAATAATTCTGCAGCCGCGCTTTTGGGCGATATCAACAGCATTCAGTATGTTGGCTGAATTTCCAGATGAACTGATTGCTATTAACACATCGCCCTTCTGAGCGATGGCCCCTAAGGGTCTGGCAAAAACCTGATCGTACCCATAGTCATTGGCAATACAAGTTAACAAAGACGGATCGTATAAACTGATTGTTTTAAAGCAACCCGTTTTCATATAATCCGCAATCATATGCACAGCTATACCCGCACTGCCTCCATTACCGATAAAAAACAGCGTGCCGCCTTCGTTGCGTACTTTTATCAATTCTTCTGTAAGGCGATCTACAGCGTCATCCCATATGGGTGAACTATTTTTTATGCAATTCAATACTTCATTAATGTAATCGCTCATACTCTTCCTCTCGTTTAGTGGCGTTTCAATCCTCTGCAACTATTTCAATATAATAATCAATAAGGCGATGGATATGACGCTCTATTGAAAACTTATCAATGTTTTTTCTTATTTCTGCCCTATAGTCACTATAATGCGCTATTATGTCGTCTAGTTTGCTTTCAAGTTCATCCATCGAGCAGCGTATCACTCCACAGCGTGATAAAACCCTTACAATGCGGCTTGGAGCATACCCAATGATAGGAATCCCTACTTCAATAGCGTCAAAGAATTTATTTGCGGTCGCATAAATGTACTTTGCATAATGATATATTCCGTCTGAGTCTTCATTCTTCCCGCTGAAATAATATTCTCCTTTTGCCGGCATAATTGAAAAATCACAATTCTGCATCAGATTAATCATATCATCAAATGGGATTGCGTCATGAAAAACCGCTCTTTTTATGCTGTCAAATTCGCTTTGATAATGTTGTTGCAGGGATGGATTAACCCGGCTGTGATATACCCAGAAGCAGCATCCTTTTTTGTCCAGTATGCGTGCCGTCTCCGTCAGGCACGAAAACGGGAAGTCAGGGTATCGCACTTCATCCGGAACACCGCCCCCATAAAAGAACACCGGTTCTTCATTAAGTTTATGCTCCCGAAGATAATACTCTTTTTCTATGGAACAATAGTCCAAGAATAAAAGACGTCGCCTTTTAAACCTGTACCCCATTTCGTGTTTGTTGTACTGGCTCTCAAATGATCTGCACGTCAAACCATCTGCATTTTCCAGGCAATACCTTTCAGAGGCGGCAGTTTTTAAACCGCTTCGCGTCCTATTCCAACCTGCTATGAATCCGGCAAATCCGTCGTAATTATCAAGAACAACTTTTCCTACTTTTTTTCTTATCAATAATTCAGGCACATCATACGTATAACAGCAAAACACATGAAACAGGGATCCTTCATACTGTCTGCATAATGCATATGCCGCATAAGCGGAAACGTATTTCTTAATAATTTTAACGTAACTGCCTATTTCGCGCTCTATATCCTTCCCCCTCTTATAGCGATAGAACGCAATTATTTCCCAACCATTTTTATTCAACTGTTTGATTATTTTGTAAACGCGCGGGCTGGAATGATCGATTACAAAAACTACCCTTTTCGCTTTTAACGGTTCAGGCCGTCTCTTATCAAACAACGCTTTTGACCGACATCTCATTCCATCTAGGAAGAAAAACCCCTTGCGGAAACTTAAATATATACTGTTTTTATCGCGCACAAAGGCCATTCCCTTAACCTCGAATCGTTTCTTGTCTGCTTTTCATATATTCCTATTCGGAATGCAATACAATACGGTTTCTATCGAACTTGGTGCATATTGCCTTAAATAAAAATCATATCCGCTGTTTATAGCGTTTATCATCAAAGGTATTTCAAAAATATCTTCCGTATCATGGTAAACGCACAGTGCCAGCTTCGGCGTATTCATCGATATCGTCCTTCTCATCCCGATTATTGCTTCTTTTTCTGCCCCCTCGATGTCTGCTTTGATCAAGGTTGGAATCGCTCCGTTCTTCTCCAGCACATCGTCTAGTTTTACTACTGATATTCTTTCCGTTCCCCTATCGGATACATATGAGTTTTTGCTGTCCGGCACCTCAAACAATAACTCGGTATTCTCGCTCCAAGCACCGTTGTTAAAGCACAAAACGTTTCTCATCGATTCCGTTGTTTTTAGCAGTTCGTCATAATTCCGTTTGCTGGGTTCTAAAGCGATTATCTTATCATATTTTGCTTGCGTCTTCTGCAAAAACGCTCGAATGGTATCTCCGTTAAACGCGCCCAGATCCACAAAAACTTCAGAATCATTAATCGGCATAACATCACTATCGAAGTATTGCTCCGAATCCACAATCCCTAGTATTTCCTGTCTGTCTCTGTGGATTTTATAGTTTATCATACGAACAAATACTTCCCTCGATTTGTCATCTGCCAGAAGCTCAAACGCCTTCTCGACTCTCTCCCGATTATTACTATAATACACATAGTTCTCACGTTCCTTATCATATCTGCCGAAATCAACATCGAGATACTTATCCGCTAATCCTAATGATGATAGTCGTCTTTGCATTGCATCTATAAAGCCATTGGCGATGATAATATAATAATCGTCATCTATCGGCAGAGATTCCGGCGAAATAATTGTGAAGCCATAAAACACAGTGCCGATCTTCTGCGGATCATCATCGCATACATATTTGATCAATCCTTCCAATGCTTCGCAACACTCTCCGCCGGAATATCCCGCACCATAAACAGCAACCGGCTTTCCGGATGATTTAATCATCTGTATCGCTTCAGTCACCTTATTATTCCTGTCAATAATCAGATCAAACATACTTTTTATTCCTTAAACGTTTAACACTGTTTTCACATATTTCAGCAGCTCTTTTTTACCTACGCTACCTTTGTTGCCTATCATATGAGTTTTTATGGCGCCCGCCGCATTTGCTAAAAGAGTCGCTATATCAGCAGGTACACCCGCCGCTGCCGCAAGGGAGGATAGTGCAAAGAAAGCATCGCCTGCGCCTATAGTGTCAGTTACTCTTAATGTCAGCGCCGGAACCGTAAGAACGCTCTCGTTCTTAGATTTAACAGATGCGCCCTTTGCGCCAATAGTTAACCACCCGACTTCAGCGTGTAATTGGTTACATAATCTCGAAAGCAGTTCTCCTTTATTAGTTCCATACTCCCGAAATGCCAATGCAAGTTCTTTTTCATCTAACGCAAATGTATCTGCGCGATCGTATTTTGTAATAATATTCATCCCATAATTCGATGAGTTCGTCTGGCAGTTTATCGCAAGGAATTTGCTGTTGTTTTGTATTAATGACATCGTTTCTGAATCGATCAACCCATGACCGTAATCGCATACTACGATAAGATCATATTGCGGCAATTTCTTTTTCAATGCATCGCGCAGCGGTTCAAAATCAACTTTTTGCAGGTTTTCCGTCTCGTTCAGATAATTGATTGAAAACAGTTTTTCATTATCTCCGCGCTGCGGATGCTGTTTAAGATAGCGTTTCTTTACAGCCGTAACAAACGCATTGTCGCGGACAATGCTTAACTTTACCTTTTCCGGCATTCCGCTTTTTATCAATTCGCTTATGTCCTGTTCAGGGCCCATAATTGAAACCATTTCGGTCTCATCGCAATAGTTCGAAATATGACGGGCAATTGCTAACGCACCGCCCAAATAACGTTCCTCATATTCAAACCTTGTAGATATAGTCGCGTCTTTGCTCGTTAAGCCCTGTGGATGGCAAAAAACATAATCGTCTATAATTATATCGCCAACCACAAGTACTTTTATTCTTGAAAAACTTTCAACATACCCGACGACTTGATCAATCAGTCCATCCCCGTACTTTTCAAGCATTTCACGCGAAAAGTCAACTGCATTTTCAGGCAATGCGCCAAAGTAATTATTCAGCAATTTACTCGAACTGAATACGACGCCCTGCGTGAACCGAACTTCTCCCCCTAGCCGTTTCACCGCTTTAATCTCATCAGCCACCTGACCGACAATGCCGTCAGTTCCGTTCTGGAATTCTTGTCCTTTAACAAATATGTCCGGCTGTATTACACTTATATTGTCCAGCGCGGTATATGCGTGACTTAACACCACGTAATCGACGCATTCAATGCTGGCGAGGAATTCTGCCCGCTGATTATCGTCGAAAATCGGCCGATCGGGGCCTTTGTTAACAAACTTAGCCGCTGTAACCGATACTACCAGAACATCTCCGAAACCTTTAGCTTCTTTAAGATGCTCGATATGGCCATAATGTAATAAATCATACACGCCATGGCACATTACTATCTTCTTATTTTCTTTTTTCAGTTCCTCCCTGATAAAATGGAACTCTTCAACGTGCACTATTTTTTTATTATTGGATCGTTTCAATTTAATCCCTCCGGTTCAGCAGATATACGGCAGTATTTTCAACCCCGGTTTTTTCTTTTACTTCATACATGCTGCCGCCGTTCGCCCCAGCAAACATCTTTAGAAATTCGTTTTCGGAATATAACCATCCGCAAAAAGTATCCTTATGGCCTTTAATTATGTTCCGTATATGCGACAGATGCGCTTTCGCAATGATGGCGGGAGTTGCCAGTTCCGTCGGAACAAAGAACACAGTATTTATTCCGGCGGAGTACATGTTCCTGAATACTCTCTCCCATTGTTCTCTGTTAAACTCTGTTGAAACACGAAACATAATGATTATCGGATCATCGCCGAGAGCACTGTAATCGCCATTGATCATATCAAACGTGTAACCGTCATCCATTGCGGTAAAAACGGCCTTTAATCTGTCAATTGACTTTTCTGCGTAATCCGTGCATCCAACATGAAGCTCTGGGCAGAGTTTTTTTATATGCCACTCAAGAATTCCCTTGCCGACTCCGCAGGAAATCACTTTTCTTCCAGTCCAACTGTTTCGCTTTATTGTGCTCACGATTATTTCTGCTGCTACTTTGTACGATGAGGCCTGCATACAATTGGTTTCATATGCCTCGACAGTCTTTTCAATAGCAAATGGGCTTTTTTCATCATCTATTCTCAGCGCGTCCCAATTAACAGAATTCAGTTCTCTGCCATCGCCGTTAAATTTGCCGGTCATTCTCTCGCCAAAATAATAATAGTGTTTCGCAATCATTATTATTGATCTTCCTTCCAGAATGGGTGTTTGCTATAAACTATAGTATTACTTAGCATATAGCTTCGCTTCTCCATAATTGATCTCGTAAGACGGATTAGCGCTTTTGATGATATTAGTCAATACTTCAACATCGTCCGGGAGATGATATGTACAGATAGCCAGCTGAGGTTTAAACTCGCTCATCACATTGACCGCGCCCGCAAGCATATCTCGTTCGCTGCCTTCAATATCCGCTTTTATAAAATCTACGCGGTTAAGGCTGTTATTCAAAACATATTGATCGATGGTCGTTACTTTGATTGTTCGCCGATCGATAATGTGCTGCCCTCCCTCCATTACAGGGACAAGAGTATTCGTGCCGCTGTTGTCCGTTACCGCAATCTCGGCTTCATGTTCATAATCGCCCAAAGCCTTTTTTACGACAAACACACGATCACTAATGCCATTCGAATCTATAGTCTTTTTCAGCGCTTCTGCCACTTCGTCGATTGGTTCGAACGCATGGACTTCCGCCCCTCGACACTTCGCCGCATAAGCCGTAAAAAAGCCATAATTGGCGCCGGCATCGATTACGATATCATTCTTTTTAACAGCAAGCCCAAACTCCTCATATGTTGCTTCAGCACCACAAATTGCGGAACTATTTACCAGATATGGCAATACGAGATCGAGCAATAGCCAATAGTTGTCTATTGAAGAAAAATGTTCATAAGGAATCGTCATGAATCCGAAGTCCATTACGTCACCTTTTTTGAAGCGTGCATCGACACCTTCTTTCAATACTTCTTCCGCCCGCTCGCTGGACACCCCATGGTAATACTGTTCTTTTCTAATCCTATACAAAAAGTCCCATTCTGAACCTTTGAGAAATTTAGTTCCGGAATAGTGCTCATAGTAAATGCTGCCTGGCAATCGGTTCTTGAGTTTTTTAATAATATCACTCATCGTTAACTGTCTCCCCAATAACAGCGTCATAAGCTGAAAACGGCATTTGCACATAGTTATACAAATATAGTATACCCCGTTCTGACCGCTTTAGCAAGACACGCCGGAGCGGCTTTAGCTGCCAATGTGTCAGAGTGGCACTTGACATGCCCGGAGAACTATTAATATAATAAAAAAAGCACCGCAACTAGCGGTTGGCTCAGATTGAAGTTTCAGGCATTACTGCCCGCAACCGTCATCACTGATCCTGATGGCGGTTGCGTCTTTTTACGATAATAGTTACAACGAAGTTGTAAATACTAAACGTAATGCGCATAGGAATCACCTCCTTTCGGAAAGTGATGCCAACCGCCATTGCTGTTGCGACACCGCCTATATTTTACAATTATTTCCATTTTATGTCAATGGCGGGCAGAAGATAAACCGCCGGCAAGCTCTATGACGGCGGCTGTTTTCAGAATTTAATAACGGACTATCCGGCCTAAACCTCTTCCACCAGCACGACTCCGTCGAGCTCGTTGATGCGCTCTATAGCGTCGTTCCGGCTCATTCCCCGCGGGAGCCTGAGCTCCACGTGGATCGCCACCTTGCCGATGTTGGAGCCCTCGCGGCTTAAGTGCGCGTCTCTGGTCTCGATCAGCATCTGCCTGATCTCGGAAAGCGTCAGATGGTACAGATCGACCGACGTTATCTCGATGTAGACGTCCATGATGCGCGAGTTCGAATACGCGAGATCCTCAACGCGCTGAAGGAGCGTAAGACTGATCAGTATTATGATCGCGCCGGCGATGGCGCCGCCGTAGAATCCGATACCGAGAGCCAGGCCCACGCACGCGCTGGCCCACATGCCCGCCGCGGTCGTAAGGCCTTTTATGCGGTGGCGACCCTGCACGATTATGGTGCCGACGCCGAGGAAGCCGACGCCGGTTATTACCTGCGCGCCGAGACGCGCCGGGTCGGAAGTCGCTCCGTAGACGTCGCAGATGAACTGGTTGGTCATCATCGCGAGGCAGGCGCCCACGCACACGAGTATATGCGTGCGGAAGCCGGCCGGGCGCATCCTAGTGCCGCGCTCGAGGCCGATAGCCCCGCCGAGCACGACCGCCAGAAGCAGCCGCACCACGGTCGATACGATATTAACTCCGGCGAGCAGGCCGCCTATGGTGTAGAGATAGTTGAGTGCGTTCATTTTTCATTCCTTTCAGGGCCGCACTGTGCGGCCGGCGGAAATCATGCGCCGCGCGCGTCCGGCCGCGCCCGCGTTTCGCGGCCGATCTCCGGAATTCGCGTTCAGGCCTAGTTCAGCTGGCCTGCCGGCGCGTTCTGGGTGCCGCCCACGCGCACGTTCTCCGGTGTCATCTTTATCGGCTGGAGCACGAGCGGCGGAAGACCCGCTTCCATAGTGAGCGTGCGGATCATATTGCGCACGTAAGGGAAAATCTGCTGATATGCCTGAACGTGCGCCACCTTCTTGTCCTCGTCGCCGTTGATGCCTTCGACGTCGAACACGCCCAGTCCTTCAACTACGATCCTGAACTTTGTCGGGTCGTCCTTCTTGGTGACCTCCTGTCTGAGGTCGGCCACGCACGTCTTGTTGTCATTTACGTAATTCACGTTGAACGAGAATTTGATTTCGAGCTCGAGGTTGGTGCCCTGCTCGATGTTCACGTTCATGCTGATGTTCTTGATGATCTCCTGTTTGAGCGCTAAATTAACCATTTTCCCCTCCCGTTATCTGTGTATGATATCACAACGCATGTCTGACCAAGGTGATTCAATGTCGCTTTCCTTTCGGCAACGCCGTATCAACCCTTGGCGACACTATTTCTTTAAGCACGCTTATCTCTTCGACTCTGAAAGCTTTCAGAAGCCCAACGTATACAGCTATGGCGACGAGAACGCCGACTCCGAGCTGTACCGCGCGCATGAATACTATGAGTGCAAGCGGTCCCGAAAGCACGCTGTAGACCGCGTATGAGGCCGCTACGGCTATTACCGCCGCCGCGATTATCTTAAGAAGCTTGGCCTTTGAGCCCACAAGCCTGATAAACGGATACTTCCGGCGGATCCCCGCGCAGAGTATCGCCGCGTTCGCGAACGCCGCTATCGCCGTGGCGAGCGCGAGACCGTTGTGGCGCATCGGGCCGATCAGGATCAGGTTCAGCACTATGTTCGCGCCGACACCAACAACTCCCGCGATGACCGGGAATTTCATGTCCTTGCGCGAGTAGAAGACCCTGCCCAG
>JAEEGL011219217.1_pt1 | contig 11260 bp, 11 predicted proteins | sample 9134231 | NCBI WGS metagenome assembly JAEEGL01 (sample SAMN16246548, study PRJNA631951) | gut metagenome | biome: gut microbiome; feature: rumen; material: fiber-attached | host: Bos | place: Iran: Karaj | collected 2018-10
GGAGGGGGTGAAACGGACGATCCTGGATTACACCGAACGGCTCGGCCTCGGGATCGGGATCGTCGGGCTGTTCAACATCCAGTTCATCGTCGACGCCAGCGAGAAGGTCTATGTCATAGAAGTGAATCCGCGCTCCTCGCGGACGGTGCCGTTCCTTTCAAAGGCGACCGGATTCAGCCTCGCGGATATGGGGACGCTAGCGATCCTGGGCGTGTCCCTGCGCGAGCAGGGGATCACGGAGCGCTATCCCAGGGAGAAGGGCAGATACTACGTCAAGGTCCCCGCGTTCTCCTTCTCCAAGCTGCGGGGGATGGACGCCTATCTTTCCCCGGAGATGAAATCCACCGGGGAGGGGATCGGGTACGACAGGAAGCTTCACCGGGCGGTCTACAAGGCCATGCTGGCCGCCGGACTTGCGCTTCCCAACTACGGGACGGTGCTGGTCAGCGTCGCGGACGAGGACAAGAGGGAGACCGTCCCCCTGATCCGGCGCTTCTACGACATGGGGTTCAATATCGAGGCGACGACGCTGACGGGAGAGGTGCTGAAAGAGCACGGGATCCGCACGCGGATCAGGCGCAAACCGAGCGAAGGAAGCCAGGAGGTGCTTGATTCCATCCGCGCGGGATACGTCAGCTACGTGATAAACACAAGGGCGATCCTGTCCGGCGTCCACTACGGAGACGGCGTGGCGATCCGCCGGGCGGCGGCTGCCAGCGGGACCACGATGCTGACGTCGCTGGACACGGTCCGGATGCTGCTCGATGTTCTGGAGGAAGTGACGTTCGGCGTATCCGCCATCGACGACGAGTGAAAGGAGCTGCAGACATGCATTTTACGAAGATGCAGGGGCTGGGAAATGATTATCTTTACGTATTCGGGGAGGTCCCGGACAACGTGGCGGAACTGTCCCGGAAGCTGTCGGACCGCCATTTCGGGGCGGGGTCTGACGGCATGATCTACATCAGCCGTTCTTCCGCAGCGGATTTCCGGATGCGGATCTTCAACGCCGACGGAAGCGAGGCGGCCATGTGCGGCAACGGGATCCGCTGTGTCGGAAAGTATGTCTACGACAAGGGCTATACGGACAGGACGAGCCTGACCGTTGAGACGATGTCCGGCATCCGGACGCTGGAGATGCAGGTCAGAAGCGGCCGTGTCCGGAGCGTGACGGTCGGCATGGGCGCAGCGGAGGTCGGAGATGAGCTGAGCGTGGAGGCGGACGGCCGTACGGTGACCGGAACGCCGGTATCCGTCGGCAATCCTCATTTCGTGATCTTCGTCGACGACATCGATGAGGCTCCCCTGTATGAGCTGGGGCCGCTGATCGAAAAGCACGAGGCCTTCCCAGGCGGAATCAACGTCGAATTCGTGCAGGTCCTGGCCGGGGACCGGATCCGGATGCGGGTCTGGGAGAGGGGAAGCGGAGTGACGATGGCCTGCGGGACCGGCGCCTGCGCAAGCGCCGCGGCTGCGGTGAAGACCGGACGCTGCGGCGGAGACGGACCCGTGACCGTCGTGCTCGACGGAGGACGGCTGGAGATCGATGTGCGGGAGGACGGAACGGTCGTGATGACCGGTCCCGCAGAGACCGTCTATGAAGGGGAGGCAGAACTGTGATCAGCCCCAACATGCATTACGCGGATCTGAAGGATTCCTATCTCTTCTACAGGATCGCGCAGAAAACCGGAGCCTACCTGCGGGAACATCCCGGCGCCTATCTTTACCGCATGGGGATCGGGGATGTCACCCTGCCGCTGTGCCCGGCGGTCATCGCAGCACTGCACCGGGCGGTGGACGATCAGGCGGACGCGGCCGGTTTTCACGGATACATGCCGGAATGCGGCGCGCCTTTTCTGCGGGAAGCGATCGCGGAGCATTACCGGAAGCGCGGGATCGCCCTGGCTGATGACGAGGTCTTCGTTTCGAGCGGCGCCAGCGACGAGCTGGGAGACATCCTCGACCTGTTCGACCGGAGAAGCAGCGCCCTGGTGATGGAACCCGCCTATCCCGCCTACGTGGACGCCAACGTCATGGCGGGGAGAACCGTCATCCGGCTTCCGTCGGACGAGAGCGAGGGATTTCTTCCCGAACCGCGGGAGGAGGCAAAGGCGGATCTCATCTACATCTGTTCTCCGAACAACCCTACGGGAGCCGTGTTCTCCAGGGAACAGCTCACCCGGTGGGTCGACTTTGCCAACGCCAACGGTTCCGTCATCCTCTTCGACGCGGCCTATGAGGCCTTCATCGAGGATGACGCGCTGCCGCGCAGCATCTTCGAGATCGGCGGCGCGGAGACCTGTGCGATCGAGATCTGCTCCCTGTCGAAGACCGCCGGGTTTACCGGAACGCGCCTGGGATACACCGTAATACCGAAGGCGCTGAAACGCCGCGGGATGAGTTTCAACGACATGTGGGTGCGCAACCGTACGACGAAGACGAACGGCGTCTCCTATATCATACAGAAAGGAGGAGCGGCCGTCTTTACGGAGGAGGGTCAGGAACAGATCCGGGCCAATATCCGGATCTACAAGAACAACGCCGGTTTTCTGACGGAGGCTCTCGACGGGCTGGGCATCCGGTATTTCGGAGGCAGGAATTCGCCGTACATCTGGATGAAGTGCCCCGGCGGCATGGGAAGCTGGGATTTCTTCGATCTGCTCCTTCGCGAGATACAGGTCGTCGGCACGCCGGGAGAGGGCTTCGGAGCGTGCGGAGAGGGCTTCTTCCGCTTTTCCACCTTCGGAAGTCCCGAAGATACGGCGGAAGCGGCACGGAGGATGACATCCCTTCTCGCTGGCATGCCGTGACGCGGTTCCGCCGAGGAACAGGGAAATACGTAAAAAATCAAACCCCCGGCCTGCAGGCCGGGGGTTCCGTGTTTGAAGTGTCCGTTCAGTTGCGCAGGGAGTGGATGGGGGCGGGGATGCGTCCGCCGCGGGCGATAAACAGGGAGGCGTCGCCTCCGTTGACGGGCATGACGGGTGCCGTGCCCAGAAGGCCGCCGAAATCCACGGTGTCTCCCACGGTTTTTCCGGGGGCGGGGATGATGCGGACGGCCGTCGTCTTGTTGTTGATCATGCCGATGGCCGCTTCGTCGGCGATGATGGCCGACAGGGTCTCGGCGGGCGTGTCGCCGGGAACGGCGATCATGTCCAGACCGACGCTGCACACGCAGGTCATGGCCTCCAGTTTCTCGATGGTCAGGGCGCCCTTCGTGACGGCGGCGATCATGCCGGCGTCCTCGGAGACGGGGATGAAAGCGCCGGACAGGCCGCCCACGTGGGACGAGGCCATCACGCCGCCCTTCTTTACGGCGTCGTTCAGCATGGCCAGAGCGGCCGTGGTCCCGTGGCTGCCCACGGTTGACAGGCCGACCTCCTCGAGGATGTCCGCCACGCTGTCGCCGATGGCGGGCGTCGGAGCCAGGGACAGGTCCACGATGCCGAAGGGAACGTTCAGACGGCGTGCCGCCTCCTGGGCCACCAGCTGGCCGACCCGGGTGATGCGGAAGGCGGTCTTCTTTATGGTCTCAGCCACCACGTCGAAGCTCTCGCCCTTGCAGGCCTGCAGCGCATGGTGCACGACGCCGGGGCCGGAGACGCCCACGTTGATCACGCACTCGGCCTCGCCGGGTCCGTGGAAGGCGCCTGCCATGAACGGGTTGTCCTCCACCGCGTTGGCGAACACGACCAGCTTCGCGCAGGCCATCCCGCCGTTGTCCGCCGTCAGCTCGGCGGCCTGCTTTATGATGCGGCCCATACGGGCTACGGCGTCCATGTTGATGCCGGCCTTCGTGGAGGCCACGTTGACGCTGCTGCACACCAGTTCCGTTTCGGCCAGCGCCTGAGGAATGGAGCGGAGCAGTTTCTCGTCTCCGACGGTCATGCCCTTCTGGACCAGGGCGGAGTAGCCGCCGATGAAGTTCACGCCGGTCTCGTGAGCGGCGCGGTCCAGGGCTTTGGCGAAGGGAACATAGTCTTCCGTTTCGGAACTTTCAGCCACGAGCGCGACCGGCGTGACGGAGATGCGTTTGTTGACGATGGGGATGCCGAACTCGCTCTCGATGGCTTCGCCGGTCTTCACAAGATCTGCCGCGTACCGGGCGATCTTGTCATAGATCCTGCCGCAGCACTTCGCGGCGTCCGGATGGGCGCAGTCACGCAGGGAGATGCCCATGGTGATGGTGCGGACGTCCAGATGCTGCTGCGAGATCATGTCTATGGTCGCAAGTATCTCTCCTGAATTGATCATGTGACGGCCTCCCTGTCAGATGCGGTGCATGGCGTCGAAGATCTCTTCCCGCTGGATGCGGACGGACAGGTCCATCTCCTCACCCTGGGCCTTCAGGGCGAGGGCCAGGTCGGAGAAGGAGATGGTGCAGGCGCTGCAGTCCACCAGCATGACCATGGTGAAGCACTCCTGCAGCAGCGTCTGGCTGATGTCCAGGATGTTCACGTTGTACTTGCTGAGCAGAGAGCAGATGCTGGCGATGATGCCGACTTTATCCGAGCCGATGACAGTTACGATAGCGCGCATGACAGTTCCTCCTTACGGTTCGCGGTGTTCGTTCAGCTCGTCGAGCGTAAGATCGAACGCCGGTATGAAATGTTCCATGAAGTAATCCACTTCCGGCATGTGCATGCCGCGCAGCCGGGCCTCCGTCTGACGGGCGGCCAGCGAGAATTCGGTGCTGCCGCTCTTCAGCTCCTCGAGGCACTTGATATACGCCGAGAGCTTGTCCGCCGCTTTTACGAGCCGGCGGGTATCTTCGCCGCTCTCCCCGAGCAGCTCCCGGTAGGCGGGTCGCATCCCGTCCGGCAGCGTGCTCAGCAGCTTGTCCGCGGCCAGCGCCTCGACCTGCTTGTAGGCGGTCATGATTTCCGGGTTGAAGTACTTGACCGGAGTGGGCATGTCCCCGGTGTAGATCTCGGACGCGTCGTGGAACAGAGCGGCTGCCGCAGCCCTGTCCGGGTCGCAGGGGACGCCGAGGATGTCCCTCCGGATAACGGCCAGTCCGTGGGCGATCACGGCCACCATATGGCTGTGCTCCTGGACGTTCTCCGGGAAGCTGTTGCGCATCAGCGCCCAGCGGCTGATGTTCTTCATGCGCGAGATCAGGGCAAAAAAGCGAAAACTCACGGCCGGCCCTCCCTTCAAAAGCGATACGCGTATTCTACCATACGGCGGAAGCGGTTGTAAAGATTGGACGGGGTCCTCTTTGACGGAGCAATTCCTTGCTTTTCATGCCCGGCGGTGCTACAATTGACCGCATCCGGGAGACCCCGCGCCGGGAAAAACGCAACGGAGGGACGCTATGATCTCACAGAAAATGATCCGGCTGGCCGGCAACAGCAGCGCGATCCGCGCCATGTTCGAGGAAGGCAACCGCCTGGCTGCCCTGTACGGCAGGGAGAACGTATACGATTTCAGCCTGGGGAATCCGAACTTCCCCGCGCCCCCTTCCGTCACTGAGGCCGCCCTGGATATCCTTCAGAATACCGACCCCGTCTATCTGCACGGGTATATGAGCAACGCCGGGTATCCGGAGGCGAGGGAGGCGGTCGCCGGCTCTCTCAACCGCCGCTTCGGCACCGCCTTCACCGCGGCAAACGTGATCATGACGGTCGGCGCCGCCGGAAGCCTGAACATCGTGCTCAAGACGCTTCTGAACCCCGGCGACGAAGTGATCGCCATAGCCCCGTATTTCGTGGAGTACGGCAATTACGTGGACAACTACGACGGGGTGCTGAAGGTGGTCCGCGCCCGGGAGGATTTCCAGATCGATCCCGAAGCCGTCGCCGCCGCGGTGACGGAGAAAACGAAGGCCGTCATCATCAACACGCCCAACAATCCCACCGGGGTCATCTATTCTGAAGAGACCCTGCGCGCGCTGGGCGAAGCCCTTGAGAAAAAGCAGGCGGAGTTCGGAAACCCGATCTGGGTGATCTCCGACGAACCCTACCGGGAACTGGCCTACGACGGGGCGGAGGTGCCCTGGATCACGGGAATCATCCGCAACAGCATCGTCTGCTACAGCTGGTCCAAGAGCCTCTCGCTGCCCGGGGAGAGGATCGGCTACGCCGTCGTGCCGTCGGAGTGCGACGAGTCCGAACTGATCCTGACCGCCCTGAGCATCGCCAACCGGGTGTGCGGCTGCGTCAACGCGCCGTCGCTGTTCCAGCTGGTGGCCGCCCGCTGCGCGGACGAGACGACGGACCTGTCGGGGTACGACGGGAACCGCCGCCTCCTGTACGACGGGCTGACGGAAGCGGGCTTCGAATGCGTGTTCCCCCAGGGGGCCTTCTATATCTGGATGAAAACGCCGGAACCGGACGACAGGGCCTTCTCGGAACGCGCGAAAAAATACAACATCCTCGTGGTGCCTGGAGCGAGCTTCGCCTGGCCGGGCTACGTGCGCATCGCCTACTGCGTGGCGAGGCAGACCATCGAGCGCTCCATGCCGGGCTTCCGCAAGCTGGCGGAGGAATACGGACTGAGCGGGAAATAAAGGAGAGAGAGACATGGAACAGGAGAGACGGCCGGTCATTTTTTCGGGGATACAGCCCAGCGGCGAGCTGACGCTCGGATCCTACATCGGGGCCATCAAGAACTGGGTGGAGCTGGCGGAGGACTACGACTGCTTCTACTGCATCGTGGACATGCACGCCATCACCGTGCGCCAGGTGCCGGCGGATCTGCGCCGCCGGACGGTGGAGCAGCTGGCCCAGTACATCGCTTGCGGACTGGATCCGCAGAAGAACACCATCTTCATCCAGAGCCACGTGCCCGCCCATGCGGAACTGGCATGGATCCTCAACTGCTATACCATGTTCGGCGAGCTGGGACGCATGACCCAGTTCAAGGACAAGTCCGCGAAGAACGCGGAGAACATCAATGCCGGACTGTTCGACTATCCCGTGCTGATGGCGGCGGACATCCTGCTGTATCAGGCGGATCTGGTGCCCGTCGGCGACGACCAGCGGCAGCATGTGGAGCTGACGAGGGACATCGCGGAGCGCTTCAACGGCGTATACGGCGACGTGTTCCGCATCCCGCAGACCTTCAATCCGAAGGTCGGGGCGAGGATCATGAGCCTCACCTCCCCGGAGAACAAGATGTCCAAGTCGGACAAGGATCCGGGCGGCTGCATCTACATCATGCAGAAGCCGGAGGACATCATGCGCAGCTTCAAGCGCGCGGTCACTGACAGCGAGACCTGCGTCCGCTACGATCCCGTGAACAAGAAGGGCATCTCCAACCTGATGCAGATCTACTCCGTTGCGACAGGCAAGAGCTTCGAGACCATCGAGTCGGAGTTCACCGGCAAGGGCTACGGGGAGTTCAAGCCGGCGGTCGGCGAAGCCGTGGTCGAGATGCTGCGGCCCATCCGCGAGGAGGCGACCCGCCTGATGGCGGACAAGGCCTATCTCGAGAGCGTGTACCGCGAGGGCGCGGAGCGCGCGGCCTATACCGCCGCCCGGACCCTGCGCAAGGTCCAGAAGAAAGTGGGATTCATCCCCAGATAACCGGAGAAAGAGAAAGACAGCCTGCCGCACCAGATGTACGGCAGGCTGTTTTTGCGTTTCATGTTACAGGACGAAATCCTCTTCCGCGTACGCTTTCGGCGCGAATCTCGCCGGAGGGGGATCGGGCTCGCGCTTGGTGGGGTCGTACGCGAAGCGGCGGCAGCTGTCGTCCGCGTCGGATATCCCGTGGGCGAGGCAGATCATGGTGCCGGTGGCATCCAGGCGGGTGCCGTGCAGGCAGTATTCGCAGCGGGGGGGACGGCGTTTGTCAAAAAGCATCGGTCTCATCTCCTGCGGTCATTATACTACGGGCGCGCCGCGGGCGCAAGGGATGCGCTCACTCCGCGGTGAGTTCCTCCATCTCGTCGATCAGTTCGCCGAACAGGTCAAGAGCCTTCTGGACCGGCTCGGGGGAGGACATGTCCACACCGGCGGTCTTCAGCAGCTCGATCGGGGTGGCGCTGCAGCCTCCGGACAGGAAGCGGAGATAGTCCGCCACCGCAGGTTCTCCCTGCTCCAGAATGCGCCTGGAGAGCGCAATGGCGGCGGAGAAGCCGGTAGCGTACTGGAAGACGTAATAGTCGTAGTAGAAGTGCGGGATGCGCATCCACTCGCAGTCGATCTCGGGATCCAGCACGATATCCGCCCCGAAATACAGGCGGTTGAGCTTCCGGTACTCTTCATTGAGCACCTGCCTCGTCAGGGTAACGCCCTCCTGTTCCAGACGGCCGATGATCATCTCAAACTCGGCGAACATGGTCTGCCGGTACAGGGTGGAGCGGTACTGCTCCAGGAAGTGGTTGATCAGGGCGGCCCGCTGTTTCCTGTCCTGCGTCCTGCCCAGCAGGTACTGCATCAGCAGCGCCTCGTTGCAGGTGGAGGCGACCTCGGCCACGAAGATCACGTAATCGTGGTTGATCACGGGCTGGTTCCTGTTGGACAGATAGCTGTGGATGGCGTGCCCCATCTCGTGGGCCAGCGTGAACTGGCTGTCCAGCGTGCCGCTGTAGTTCAGCAGCACGTAGGGATGGACCATGGCGCCGGCGGAGTAGGCGCCGCTGCGCTTGCCGGCATTCTCGTACACGTCGATCCAGCGGCTGTCGAAGCCCTCCTTCAGAATGGAGCGGTATTCCTCCCCCATGCACGCCAGGGCGTCGTACACGGTCTGCTTGGCCTGTTCGAACGGGATGTTCTCCGACGTGCCGGGAATCAGCGGGGTGTAGAGGTCATACATATGCAGCTCGCCGACTCCGAGCAGTTTCTTCCGCAGGGCGACGTACCGTTCCATCTTGTCCATGTTCGCGTGTACGGTGTCGATCAGGTTGGTGTACACGCTGACGGGAACCTCCGTACGGAACAGGGAGGCCTCCAGAGAGGAGCCGAAATGGCGCGCCTGGGCGAAAAAGCGGCGCTGCTTGACCTCTGCCTGCTGGACGGCCGCAACGGTGTTGCCGAAGGCGTCGTACGTGTGATACAGGGTCTCGAAGGCGGACTTCCTCAGAGCGCGGTCGGGGCTCTCCATCAGGGAGATGTACGTGCCGTGGGTCAGGGGATGCGCCTGACCGCTGCCGTCCACCGCGTCGGGGAACGTCAGGTCGGCGTTGTTGAACAGGCCGTAGATGTCGCCGGGGGCGTTGGCCATCTCTCCGGCGGACGCCAGAAGGGCCTCCTTTTCCCGGTCGAGGGTGTGGGGACGCATGCGCAGGACGGAATCCAGATAGCGGCGGTACTTTTCCAGACGCGGTTCTTCCCTGAGGAAGGAGGGGATCACGTCCTCGTCCAGAGAAAGCAGTTCCGGCGTCTCGAAGGCCGTGGCGGCGCGGATCGCGACCAGCGTCGAGGCGATCCTGCCCATCCTTGCCTGATTCTCCGGAACGCGGGTGTCCGTGTCCGACAGGCGCTGGGCGTAATTGTACAGATTCTCGACCAGGAGCGTGATCTGCTCCGTCAGGTCTCCGAAGGCCAGCAGGGTCCCGGCGGACTCGCCCAGCCTGCCCTCGAAGGAGGCGGCTTCGCGGATCTTCTCCTTCAGCAGTTCGTGGTCGGCTTCCCAGGCTTCCGCGGTGGGATACAGGTCCTCGATGGCCCATGTGTCTTTTTCCGGGATCTCCGCGCGTTCGCGGATACGTTTTTCAGCAGACATGGCAGTTTCTCCTTGCATTGATTTGAGCCGCCCGGGGTCCGGGGGACCGCAGGCGGCATGTTGTTATTTTTTCACGTTCTTCCGGTAGATCATGCCCAGCCCCCGCAGGAGCAGGTACTTGTCAAAGGTGATGTCGTGACGGCAGTAGGGGACGATCTTCCCGGCGATGCCGCCGGTGGCGACCAGGCTGCACTTTTCGCCCAGTTCCTCCTCGAAGCGGTCGATCATCCCGTCGATCATCGAGGCGGCGCCGAAGACGGCTCCGCTCTGCATGCTCTCCAGGGTCATCGTGTTGATGACCTTTTTCGGCGCTTCCAGGGGCACCTGCTGCAGCAGGCTGGTCCCGCTGGCCAGGGCGTTGAGAGACAGTCCGACGCCGGGGACGATGGCTCCGCCGATGTAGTTCCCGTTCCGGTCCACCACGGTGATGGTTGTCGCCGTGCCCATGTCCAACACGATCACGGGGAGGGGATAGGAGGACATGGCGGCCACGCTGTCGGCCACGAGGTCGCTCCCCAGGGAGGAGGGGTTCTCGATCATGATGTTAAGGCCGGTCTTCACGCCGCTGCCCACGATGAGGGCGCGCAGGCCGAAGACCTTTTCCACGGCAATGCGGAACAGGTTGGTCAGCGGGGGAACGACGGAGGAGATGACCGCGCCTTCGAAGGCGTTCAGATCGATGTGACTGTATTCAAGAATGGTCTTCATGTCCGCTCCGTATTCGTACTCCGTCTTCTTCAGATCGGAGGTGATGCGGAACGTCTCCACGGGGGTCAGGCTGTCGTCAAGACAGCCGATCACGACGTTGGAATTGCCGATGTCGATGGCGAGAAGCATGGCTGTATCCTCCCGGTGCAGCGGATTTCGGCAGGGAATAGCCTGCCGGACGTGGCTCATTATATCAGAAATCGGTCAGGAATCAAGCACGGACGGCCCGCAGACGAGTAGCAGGAAGGAGAAGGTGACGTCCAGCCTCTCGAGCCGCTCCAGCCGGTCCAGTCCCTCCCGGGGCGTCCTTTTGGCGTAGGGAGTCATGGAGAAGAGGTCACGGATGGCGCCGGGGGAGTCCAGCGCGAAGGGGTACTCCACCCGGACCCGGTCCCGTTCGTCAAAGCCGGCGAGCCGGTGCTTCTCCTCGCGGTTGCGGTAGGGTTCGTCGTAGACCGCCTGCTTGAGTTCCCACAGATGGTCCGCTCCCGGAACGGCCCGGATGACGAGACCGCGGGGGGAGAGGACCCTGAGAAACTCCTCCGCCGGAGCGGGGGCGAAAAGGGACAGGATCAGATCGGCAGCGCCGTCCGCAACGGGAAGGCGGTAGCTGTTGGCGGTCACATAGCGGACGGAGCGGTCCCTGCCCGCGGCGTAACGGGTGGCGGCCTTGGAGATGTCCGTCCCGACAGCCTGCTTCAGCCGTCCGGCATCCCGGAGGGCAGCGGCGGCCGCCCGTGTGTAGTAGCCCTCGCCGCAGCCGGCATCCAGCAGGGAAAGGCCGTCCCGGCCCTCGGTCAGAGACAGGAGCAGCCGGCACAGCGCATCCCGCAGGAGGGCGTATGCGCCGCTTTCCAGAAAACGGCGCCGGGCGGCGACC
>JAEEGL011694707.1_pt1 | contig 11260 bp, 9 predicted proteins | sample 9134231 | NCBI WGS metagenome assembly JAEEGL01 (sample SAMN16246548, study PRJNA631951) | gut metagenome | biome: gut microbiome; feature: rumen; material: fiber-attached | host: Bos | place: Iran: Karaj | collected 2018-10
GGCGCGGCTGAAATCGGACGGCTATGAGGTGGTCAGCGGCCCGCGGACCACGGGCGACGGGTATTACGAAAGCTGCGTGGTCGCCATCGAGGGCAATCAGATCGAGATCACGGTATGACGGGCGAAGCGGCTCGGGCTGCTTGCGTCCGACGGTATGCCCGTCAAGCGCCCGCTCCTTGCGGGCGACGGCTTTGCGCCGGCGGGTTTCGTGAGGCTGAGTGGAAAGCGCAGGTTTTTTGAGATGAACGACGAATGCCTGATCTGCAAAGCGCCGCTTGTCTACCTGGAGGCGGACGAGCCGATGGAGTGCGCCGTTTGCCACAAGCGGGAAAACAGCAAGACGCGCTGCCGGAACGGTCACTACGTCTGCAACGAGTGCCACATGCAGGGACTGGATTCGATCCTGGCCCTGTGCCTCGGCGAGACCTCCGGGGATCCGGCCGCTATCCTCGAAAAGATGATGGCGCTGCCGTTCTGCCACATGCACGGGCCGGAGCATCACGTCATGGTCGGCGCGGCGCTGCTGACCGCGTACAAAAACGCGGGCGGCGAACTCGATCTGAATGCTGCGCTGACGGAGATGATAAACCGCGGCAAGAGCGTGCCCGGCGGCGCCTGCGGCTTCTGGGGCGCCTGCGGCGCGGGCATCAGCTCCGGGATGTTCGTGTCCATCGTTTCCGGCTCCACGCCGCTGTCTGAGGAGCCGTTTGCGCTCTCGCACCGCATGACCGCAAAGTCCCTGGAGGCCATTGCGGAGGTCGGCGGGCCGCGCTGCTGCAAACGCGATTCGTATCTCTCCGTCCTCGCGGCGGTCGATTTCGCGCGGGACCGCCTCGGCGTGGCGATGGAACGGCCGGAGATCGTCTGCGCTCACTCCGCGCAGAACAACCAGTGCATCGGGAAGCGATGCCCTTTTTCAAAACACAGCCGTCCGGCGGGGTGAGCTGCGCGGACGCGATGGGGATCAACAGAGCGAAAGTGAGGGAGAAACCGTCTCCCTCGCTTTTTCTTTCTGGTGCACAGGCTTTCTTCTTCGCTTTCCATGCTTGATACTATTATTCCATAAAAAGTTGAAGCCTTTTATGGAATAGATGCCGCCTTCGGCGGCATACAGTTGCTGACGCAACTGACGTCTCATGCGATATGCAACGCGCCTGTCGGCGCTATGAAAAGCAGACTTTGCCTACTTTTCATTGAATATCAGTATGATTTATCCCCCTATGCCCGATCGGCTTCAAAGGCGACAGTTGAACGGCTTGTTGTGCGGCGAGCACAATCGCGGGCAAAAAATCTTGGACGATTTGTAGAATGTGAATAATAATGTTGACAAACGATCTGGGAGGTTATAACATAATATCATCATAATGAATTTGAGAATTCTGCGAGTCGCGCCTGATGGGATACCGGGAAAAAGCGCGGCGAAAACGGCAAGGGAGGCCGGCGGACGACGCGCGGACCGGCGTGTGAAGCCGCGGCGTGAAACCATTGTGAATACGCTCGATCGCTGACCGCTTTGGGTTTTGTGATCGGCGAAAAAACAAGATGCAAAGGAGAATGAACATGAAAAAACTGACCTGTCTTTTGCTTTCCCTGGCGATGCTTTTGGCTTTGTGCGCCTGCGGCGGCTCCGGCAGTCCCGCTCCCGCCGCGCCGCAGACTCCTCAGCAGACGCCGGCGCCCGCGCAGGGGGGCGGCGCCGCCGCGGCGCAGGGAGCCGCGGAGAAGGAAAAGATCACCGTCATCCTTCCGCGCCACGAGCTGGACACCATTGGCTTTTACGAAGAGAAGACCCGTGAGTTCGAGCAGGCGAGCGGCATCGAGGTGGAGCTGATCCTTATGAGCTGGGATCAGGTGGCGGACCGCCTCACGACCGATCTGGCCGCGGGCGGCGGCACCTATGACGTCATCGAGCTCGATAACGCCTGGGTTGAAAAATTTGTGAAGAACGGGTGGATCGCGCCGCTGGACGGGTACGTTACCCCCGAGATCAAAGCGGGCGTGGTGCCCGGCCTGCTGGATAAGTTCTCCTCCGGCGGGAGCCTGTACGGCATCACCTGGAACAACGACACCCGCTTCTATATGTACAACGCCGCCAAGCTGGCGAAAGCGGGGATCAACAAAGCTCCCGAGACCTGGGACGAGGCCGTGAAGGATTATCAGGCGCTCTCCGCCGCCGGCCTTGTGAACTCCGCGTACATCGACTGCTACAATCAGGAATGGGCCGGCGCCAACGAGCTGATCTTCTTCTGCTCGTCCTTCGGCGGAAAGCTCATCAGCGACGACGGCAAGCCGGTCATGGGCACCGATCCGAAGACCAAGGCTGCCTACCAGTTCCTGGTGGACGGCATCAACAACGGCTTTATCGACCCCTCGTCTCTGACCTCCAGCCAGGAGACCACGAACGACGTCTTCTGCATGGGCGACACCTTCCTGTTCCTCCAGGCCTGGCCGAGCGTTTACGCCTCCGCCAACAACCCGGAGACCTCCAACATCGTCGGTGAGATCGAAGTGGCCGACTACATCATTCACGCCGCGGGCGAGGACGGCATCATTCTGACCCTTCCCGAGGCCATGTCGATCACTTCCACCTCCCAGCATAAGGACGCCGCCTGGAAATACATCGAATTTATGTCCAGCCGCGACGTGGAGCGCGAGAAATGCCTGAAGCTCGGCGCGCTGCCCATCTGGACCGATCTTCTCACCGATCCCGAGCTTCTTGAGATGTTCCCCTACTGGAAGAACTTCAGCAACCAGATCGGCAAGGCCACCGGACTGCCCAGCGTTCTGTGGTACGACGAGTTTGTTGAGGTGCTGACGGTCGAGTCGCAGCGCATTCTCCTGGGCGAGGTTTCCGTGGACGAGGGCCTTGCCTCCATGCAGAAGCAGTGTGAAGCTCTGGTGAAGGAGTACGGCGGCTGAGCGCCGGGCGAGCGGCAACATAAGAACCGGTACACTGTGGTGGATGGGCAGCCATCCACCACAGTGTGAAAAATGCGGAAAACTCGTTTGAGGAAGATGCTGCTATGAAAAACAAAAAGGAAGAGCACGGAAGCGCGGCCCCCGCCGGCGCATTGGCGCGCGAAAGGCTTCCCTATCTGCTGTCCCTGCCGAGCCTGCTGATCGTATTCGGCGTGCTGATCCTGCCGATCCTGTACTCGCTGTTTCTCAGCGTGCACGACCTGATACTCAGCTCCCGGACCTATGAGTTTGTCGGCCTGAAGCACTATATCGCCATGTTTCACGACGACTCCTTCATCAACTCCATCAAGATGACCCTGCTGTTTACGGTGCTGTCCGTGGCCGCGGAAATGATCATCGGGATCGCGGTGGCGCTGGTGCTCAATCAGGAGTTCGTGGGCCGCGGCTTCGTTCGCGGGCTGATGATCCTTCCGTGGGCGCTGCCCGGCGTGGTGAACGCCATCATGTGGCAATGGATATTCAACTCCAATTACGGCGTGTTCAACGGGCTGCTCACTCAACTGGGCATCATCGACCGCTATCAGGTGTGGCTTGCGAAACCCACCTCGGCTTTCCTCTGCGTGCTTGTGGCCAACGTTTGGAAGGAGACGCCCTACGTGGTTTTGCTGGCGATCGCCGCGCTGGCGAATATCCCCAAGGAGCTCTATGAGGCGGCGGCCATCGACGGAGCCTCGGCCTGGAAAAGCTTTTGGAAGATCACGCTCCCGCTCATCAAGTCGGTGGTGCTCATTCTGCTTATCACCAAGACGATCTGGGCCCTGCAGACGTTCGACCTCGTCTATATCATGACCAAGGGCGGGCCCATGGGCGTGACGGAGTTCATTGCCTTCTACATTCAAAAGACGTCGTTTAAGTTCCTGAAGTTCGGCTACGGCTCCGCCATGAGCTACACCGTGTCCATGATCTGCTTTGCGCTGACGATGGTGTATATCAAGTGCTTCATGGGACAGGATGAGGACGGCGGGAAAAAACAGCGCCGGATCCGCAGAAAAGAGAGGTATGTACTGTGAACAGAAAGATGAAGCGTCGCATCAGGCGCGTGATCCTGTATCTCCTCGTTTTTCTGATCGTGGTGGTGGTTGCGGCGCCCTTCCTGTGGATGGTGATCTCCAGCATCTCCACCAAATCGGACCTGCTGCACAGACCCATGCGCTGGTTCCCGGAAAAGCCCACCCTTGAGAATTACAACGCCATGCTGCTGGGTACCTCCAGCAGGACCACCGACGCGGCTTCCCAGTTCCTTGCCGCGCTGAAGAACAGCTGCTTCGTCACCTTTTCGGTCACGGCCATCGCCCTGCTGGTGGGGCTGATTGCGGCGTATGCCTTTTCCCGTTTCCGTTTCCGGGGACGCAATTTCCTCCTGAACGCCACGCTGTCCACGCAGATGATCCCGGCCGTGGCCATCATCATCCCCATGTATACCATCATGGTGACTCTGAATCTGCTGGACACGAAATGGTCGCTCATCATCACCTATATGGCCTTCGTGCTCCCCTATCTGATCTGGCTGCTGAAGGGATACATCGACGGCATCCCCACGGATCTGGACGAGGCTGCCATGATCGACGGGTGCAGCCGGGTACAGTCCTTCTTCCTGGTGGTGCTTCCCGTGGCGGCGACGGGCCTTGCGGCGACGGTGATCTTTGCCTTTATCCTGTCGTGGAATGAATTCTTCTACGCGGTGAACTTCACCTCCACCACCGCCGCCAAGACCCTGCCCGTGCTGATCACGGAGTTTTCCAGCAAATTCGGCTCCAACTATATCCTGACCTGCACGGCGGGCGTGCTGACCAGCCTGCCGCCGGTCCTGGTGGCGCTGATCTTCCAGCGGTACATCATTTCCGGCCTCGCTTCGGGCGCCGTGAAGGGCTGAGCGGAGCGGGAAAGGAGCGTGCGATGGCGGATTACTTGCTTGGCATAGACGGCGGCGGGAGCAAAACGGCCTTGCTGTGCCTTGACCGGGAGGGACGCGTCGTCGGAGAGGCGCTGGCCGGCACCACCTACTATCGGCAGATCGGCGCGGACGGCGTGATCCGTGAGCTGCGGGAGGGCATCGGCGGGTGCCTTCCGGCGGGGGCGGAGGCGGCGGTCTGCTTCGGCATGCCGGGCTATGGCGACAGTCCCGGCGAGGATGCCGCCGCAGCCGCGGAGATTGCCGCGGCCTTCCCGAAGCTGCGCTTCCGCTTTGTGAACGACGCCGAGGTCGGCTGGGCAGGCGCGCTGGCGCTCTCTCCGGGGGTGAATCTCGTGGCCGGGACCGGCTCGATCGCCTATGGGCGGGACGCCGCGGGACGTACCGCCCGGTGCGGCGGCTGGAACGCCTTTTTCTCGGACGAGGGCTCCGGCTACTGGCTGGGACGGCGGCTGCTGCGGCTGTTCTCCATGGAGAGCGACGGACGCCTGGAGCGCACGGCGCTGTATCACATCACCAAAGATCGGCTCGGCCTTGCCCGGGACGAGGAGATCAACAGCTACGCGGATATCCGCTGCGCCCGTTCCCGGCAGGAAACGGCCGCCCTGCAGAAGCTGCTGCTGGAGGCGGCGCAGGCGGGGGACGAGCGGGCGGCGGCGGCGTACGCGGAGGCGGCGGAGCATCTGGCGGAGATCGCGCGCGGCGCGGTACGGAAGCTGAGCTTTCCCGACGGACGGGTGACGGTGTCCTGCAGCGGCGGGCTGTCCCAAGTCGAAACGCTGCTGATGGGGCCCCTGCGCTCCCGCCTTCGGGAAAGGCTGGCGCCGCTTGACGCGATCTTCCGGAAGCCCGAGCTCACGCCCTGCGAAGGCGCCGCGCTGCTGGCGGCGGAGGAGTTCTTTCCCGAAGCCGTGGCCGGCCTTCGTTCGGCGCTTATGGCGAAAGCCCGCTGACGGAGCGCGCCGATGGAACGGGGCGTGATATTCGATCTGCAGGAGTTCAGCGTACGCGACGGGCCGGGCGTGCGGCAGACGGTCTTTCTCAAGGGCTGTCCCCTGCGGTGCGCGTGGTGTCATAACCCGGAGGGCTGGGAAAACCGGCCGCAGCTGCTGGTGCGCCGGGACCGGTGCGCGGACTGCGGTGCCTGCCGGGCGTTTTGCCAAAAGCCCGCGTGCGACGCCTGCGGGCGGTGCGTGCCGGTCTGCCCGGCGCGGGCGAGGCAGATCTGCGGCGAGGAGCTGTCGTCCGCGCAGCTGGCCGCGCGCCTTCGCGCAAACGCGCGGGAGTATGAGGCCATGGGCGGCGGCGTGACCTTTTCCGGCGGCGAGCCGCTGGCTCAGGCGGAGTTTCTTTTTGCTGCGGCGGAAGAGCTGGAGGGTGTTCACAAGGTGCTGGAGACCTGCGGATATGCTCCGCCCGAGATATTCCGGCAGGCCATGGATCGCTTTGACCTCATTTACATGGATTTGAAGCTGATGGATCCGGCGGCCCACCGGGCTTATACCGGGGCGGACAACGGACTCATACTGGAAAACGCGGCTCGCCTCCGCGCCGGGCGGACGCCTTTTGTGATTCGGATCCCCCTGATCCCCGGCGTTACGGACACGGAAGAAAACCTTGCCGCGGTCGCGGCGTTTCTGCGCGGAGCGACGGCGCTTCAGTATGTGGAGCTGCTTCCCTATAACGCCTTGGCGGGGGCGAAGTACCCCTGGCTGGGGCTGAGATACGATCCGCCTTTCGACGCGAGCCGCCGGCCGGCTTTCCGACATTGCATTTTTCAAAAGTACGGTCTGCGAAGCATGGGGGAGTGACCATGGACGAACGCATCCGCGCCCTGCGGGAGTTCTTTTTTGAAAAGAAGGCGCACCATGCCCTGCGGCAGGAACGGCGCTCCGCCGCCGCGCTGGCGGAGCGCTTCGAGGCGGAGGGTACGCCGCCGCTGGAGCGCGCGGTCGAGCGGGCGCTGTACGTCCTGGATCGGGAGAAGCCGGTGGTATTCCCGGAGGAACGCATTGCCCTCATGCGCACCGTGCCGGAGACGCCGGCGCTGTTTACCGAACGGGAATATGAGCGCCTGCGGGCGGAGCGGTGGATCCACGAGTCGGGAGACTTCAACAATTTCTGCCCCGATTACGGCACCGTCCTTGCCGCGGGCTTCGACGACCTGCGGGAGCGGATCGCCGGGGGAAGGCGGCGCTTTGCCGGAGAACCGGGGCGGCTGGCCTTTCTGGACGCCATGGAGACGATGCTTCGCGCCATGGCGGATCTGGCGGAGCGGTACCGCCGGGAAGCGGATCGCGTGGGCAACACCGCCGTCGCGGACGTCTTTTCCCGTATCCCCGCGAAACCCGCCCGCACCATGCCGGAGGCCATGCAATTCGTTCGCCTGCTCAACTTCGGCCTGTGGTGCGCCAACAACTACCAGTGCGCTCTCGGCAGGATGGATCAGATCCTGTGGCCGTACTATGAGCGGGATCGGGAGACGGGGCTGTACGACGAGCAGGAGGCGCTCGCCCTCGTGGAGGAGTTCTTCCTGAGCTTCAACCGGGACAGCGACCTGTACGACGGCGTCCAGCAGGGGGACAACGGGCAGAGCCTGGTGCTGGGCGGCCTGAACGAGGACGGGTCGGACAGCTATAACCCGCTTTCCGATCTGATGCTGACGGCCTGCCTTGAGCTGAGGCTTATCGACCCGAAGCTGAACCTGCGGGTCAGCCGCAGCACGCCGCCGGAGCGGCTGGAGCGGGCTGTTGAGCTGACGCGGGAGGGGCTCGGCTTTCCCCAGTACCTGAACGACGACGTCATCATCCCGGCTCTGCTGGACTGGGGCTACGCTCCGGCGGACGCGTACAACTACGTGCCCGCCGCCTGCTGGGAGCCGATCATTCCCGGCTGCGGCACGGAGATCGTGAACGCGGACGGAATGAATTTCCCCGCCGCCGTGCTGGCGGCCGTCCACGGAACGCTGTGCCGCTGCGAAAGCTGCGAGCAGTTCATGGACGACGTTTTTGCCCAGGTGCGGCGGCAGGCTGACGAGATCTGCGGCCGGTTGAAGGGGCTGTATGTGTTTCCCGCGCCCATGGCTTCCCTGATGATGGACGGCTGCATCGAAAGCGCGGCCGACGCGGCGGAGGGGCTGCGGTACCGAAACGTCGGCGTCCACGGCGTCGGGATCTCGACCGCCGCGGATTCCGTGGCCGCGGTGCGGAAATTCGTTTTTGAAGACCGGGAGATCACGGCGTCGGAGCTGTGCGCGGCGCTGCGCGAGGATTTTCGGGGCAGGGAGACGCTCAGGAACCGTCTTCGCTTTGACGGGCCGAAGATGGGAAACGACGACGACGGCGTGGACGGGATCGCCTCCGCGCTTCTGGAGACCTTTGCCGACGCGCTGGCCGCCAAAAGCACGGAGAGCGGCGGCATATTCCGCCCCGGAACCGCTTCGGCCATGTACTATATCTGGTTCGGCAGGAGCCTGCCTGCCACGCCGGACGGGCGAAAGGCGGGGGAACCGCTGCCGGCGAACTTTTCGCCCAGCCTCTTCGCCCGGGTGAGGGGGCCGGTCTCCGTGGTGAAATCCTTTACGAAGCAGCCGCTGCGCCGGGCGGCAAACGGCGGCCCTCTGACGATGGAGCTGCACAGCTCGGTCTTCCGCGCCCCGGACGGCGTGGAAAAGACCGCGCGTCTGGTGGGCCTGTTCCTTGCCAGAGGCGGCCATCAGCTGCAGCTCAACGCCGTCAGCAGAGAGGAGCTGCTTCAGGCGCAGACCGATCCGGAGGCGCATCGGAACCTGATCGTCCGCGTCTGGGGCTGGAGCGGATATTTTGTCGAGCTGGACCGGGAATATCAGGATCAGATCATCCGGCGGACGGAGTTTGCCTTTTGATGCGGCTCTCAAATCAGAAGGCATGCTTTGAAATCCCGCGCTGCGCGCGCTCATGCGATCCCCGACGCGCCGGTCGGCGCTGGAAAGCGTAAAGCATGAGCGGGCGGAAGACTGCGGCCGGAGACTATCAAAACAGAAGGAGCATGACGTATGTACATCATTGAGCAAGAGATTCGGGATCAATTCAACGCCGCCGCCAAAACCATAGATCAGGTTCTGGCGCAGAGGGAAGAGATCTGCGGCCTGCTGGAAAAGGCCAGGTCGCTGATCGTCATTGGCTGCGGTTCGAGCTTTTGCCTGGCCAAATCCACGGCGCTGCAGTTTTACCAGTACGGCGGAATACCGGCGTATCCGCTGCCCGCGGGGGATCTGCTGGTGAACTTTGCGGACTACGGCCGCATGCTGGCGGACGCGGCGGTCCTGGTGCTGTCCCGATCCGGCTCCACCAGCGAGGCGGTGCGCGCCGCGGAGAGATGCAAGCGGGAATTCGGCTGCCCCGTTCTTTCCGTCTGCGCCAGGGAAAACACGCCGATCGAGGCGGTGGCGGACGTGAACGTGCGGATTCCGTGGGCCTTCGATGAGGCGGTCTGCCAAAGCAGAACCGTTTCCAATCTCTACGTGGCGGGCCTTCTGACGGCTGCTTTGGCGGCGGGACGCGAGGATCTGGTCGAGGCGGTCCGGAGACTGCCCGCCGCCGCGCAGGCGTTCACCGGCCCCGTGGAGGCGCTGGCCAAAGAGCTCGGCGAAAAGAGCTGGAGCAAGGCGGTCGTTTTGGCTGACAGCGCGGCCGCCGGCCTTGCCGAGGAGGGGGCGCTTGCCTTCAAGGAGATCTGCCGCAGGGATTCCAATCACTATCATTTGCTGGACGTGCGTCACGGACCCATGGTGCAGATCGACGGCGGCACGCTGGCGGTAGCGATGCTGACCCGCGGGGATCCCGACCTGCAGGCGGACCTGATCCGGGACGTCGCCCGACATACGGACTGCCTTCTCGTCTGCTCCGCCGAAGAGAAGGCGGCGGTGCCCGGCACGCGCTGCCTGCGGCTTCCCGACTGCGGCGCGGACGAGGTGAACGCGGTTTTCATGCTCTACTGTATCCAGCTCATCACCCTCTACCACGCCCTGTCCCGCGGCGTGGATCCGGACAGGCCGGACGGGCTGGACGCATGGATCAAGCTTTGACGGGAAAGGAGGCGCGCCTGTGCATCCACTGAAGGAGATTTTTGCCGGCGAGCGGGCCGGGCAGCGGGCCGTGTTCTCCGTCTGCACCGCCAACCCGCTGGTGCTGCGCGCGGCGATGGCGCACGCGAAGCAAAACGGCTACACGGTCGTCATCGAAGCGACCGCCAATCAGGTCAACCAGTTCGGCGGCTATACCGGAATGAAGCCCGCGGACTTTATGGCCATGGCGGAGGAGCTCCGGCGCGAGACCGGGCTTTCGGCGGAGCGGCTGATTTTGGGCGGAGATCACCTGGGCCCCCTCACGTGGCAGCATTTGCCGGAGGCCGAGGCAATGGACCATGCCGAGGCGCTCGTCCGGGCCTACACCCGCGCGGGCTTCACCAAAATACACCTGGACACCAGCATGCGCGTGGCGGACGACGATCCGAAATCGCCCCTGCCGGTCGAGGTGTGCGCCCGCCGGGGGGCGAGGCTTGCCCTGGCCGTCGCGGAGGAATACGAGCGGCGGCGGGCGGAAGACGCGGCGGCGATGCGGCCCGCGCTGGTCATCGGGAGCGAGGTGCCCATTCCCGGCGGCAGCCAGGAATTCGAGGCCTCCGTCACCCCCACCGCCCCGGAGGAATTCCGGCGGCAGTATCAGGTCTTTCGGGAGACGTTCCTCCGCGCGAAAGCGCCCTTTGAGGACGTGGTCGCTTTCGTGGTGCAGCCCGGCGTCGAGTTCGGGGACGATTTCGCGTTCCAGTACGACGGCGATCGGGCGGCAGGCCTCTGCGGCGCGCTGCGGGAGCTCTCTCCGCTGGTGTTTGAGGGCCATTCCACCGACTATCAGACGGCGGAAAGCCTGAGCAATATGGTTCGGGACGGGATCCGGATCCTGAAGGTGGGCCCGGCGCTGACCTTTGGCTTGCGGGAGGCGCTTCTCCTGCTGGAGGCCTGCGAACGGGAGATGCTCCCGCAGGAGGCGGCGCGCTCGGGGATGCGGGACGCGATCCTGCGCGCGATGGATGCGGACAGCCGCTATTGGAAGAAATACTATCAGGGAACCCCGGAGGAGATCCGATATAAGCTGCTGTACAGCTACTCCGACCGGTGCCGGTATTATCTCCCCGCCGCTTCCGTCGCTTCGGCGACAGAGCGCCTGCTGGCCAACACGCCCCACGTGCCCCGCGCGCTCATCAGCCAGTTTTTCCCGCGCCAGTACGGGAAGGTGGTCGCCGGGGAATTGAACGACGACGGCCTTTCTCTGGCGCTGGATCGCATCTGCGATTGGATCGCGCCCTACGCGGCCGCCGTTATCGCTTGAA
>JAEEGL011939096.1_pt1 | contig 11260 bp, 8 predicted proteins | sample 9134231 | NCBI WGS metagenome assembly JAEEGL01 (sample SAMN16246548, study PRJNA631951) | gut metagenome | biome: gut microbiome; feature: rumen; material: fiber-attached | host: Bos | place: Iran: Karaj | collected 2018-10
ATCAGACAGAGGAGGAGCGCCGTCATGACGGTGTCCACGGTCATCTTCAGTATCTTTTTCTGTTTTCCGGTCATGAGTCTTTCCTTTTACTCCTTATCTCACTGGATGCTGTCGATCCAGGACTCCAGTTCCTCTTCAGATACATTTCCGGGAAACCGCTTTCCTTCCAGCCAGTTGCCGCTTCCCGCATTTTCCGCCAGATTTGTTCCGCTTCTGCCAATCCCGCTGCTGCTGGATGTACAGAAAGGAATCACCGTGATGCCTTCAAATTCCTGGGACTCCACGAAAGTGTCCATGATCCGCGGCTCCTCTCCCCACCAGATAGGGTATCCGATATACACGGTAGTATATCCTTTCAGAGAAACCAGCGCGCTTCCGATCTCCGGGCGGACGGATTTGTCGTCCTGTTCCTTGGTTGTACGGCTGTTCCGGTCGTGCCAGTTCAGGTCGTCCGCCGTGTATTCCTGTGCCGCTTTGATCTCATACAGATCCGCTCCGGTAAGAGCGGCGATCTTCTCCGCTACTCCTTTTGTTGTTCCTGTCGCAGAGAAGAACACTACCAGTTCCTTGCCGGTCTCCGGTTCCGCCGGTGTCTCCTCCGTCTCTGCCATTACAGTTTCTTCTTCCGTCTCTGTCGCTGTCTGCGGCTGTTCATCCACGCTCTCTTCCTGCGCGCTGCTGCCGCAGGAGGTAAGAACGAACAGAAGCGCCAGCATCAGAAACATGGCTATCCATTTCTTTTTCATGTTTCTTCTCCTGATATCTTCAGTTTCTCCTTGTTTCGTTTTTCAGGCGGACGTCAGTCCATTTTCTTCTCCCAGTCCCGGACCATGTTCAGCTCCAGGCTGTCCGCCACTTCCTCAAGTTCTCGGGTCTCTTCTGCGGTGAGAACGATGTTCGCCGCTTTTACAGCGTCCATCACCTGTTCCACCTTGGTCACGCCGATGATCGGAAGGGTTCCCTTCGCGATCGCCCATGCTACCGGGATCTGCGCCGTGGCAACGCCGTATTTTACCGCCAGTTCCTTCAGCTTCCCGTTGAGTACTTCCAGTTTTCCCATCACCGGATTGTAGGTCTTCCCCCGGTCGGAAGCGGCCGGCATCGGATGGGTCGTGTCATATTTCCCGGTGAGCGCACCCTGCTCCAATACCATGTAGGAGAAGAAGGTAATGCCGTTTTCCCGGCAGTAATCCAGGATCCCGGAATCCTCCGAGGAACGGTTGATCAGACTGTAATGGTTCTGCACAGCGGACAGTCTCAGCCCGTGAGAGCGCAGGATCTCATCCGCCTGACGGATCTCAGCAAGGTTATGGTTGGATACACCAAACAGCGGCGTTTCTTCCTTTTTCTCATAGTACTTTGCAAGTTCCTCTGTCCAGTGAGGCGCTCCCCACACGTTATGGATCCAGTAGATATCGAAGCGGTCCAGATCCATCAGTTCCAGCTGCATCCCGATCATGTCCGCCATGGCGGTCGGTTTTCCGTTCGCGCACTGAGGCGTGAATTTGTCTGAAATGAAGAAGGCTTCCCGCGGCAATCCCTTCAGAAATCCCGCCAGGACCTTTTCAGAGGTTCCCATACCGTAAGCGTAGGCGGTGTCCCACAGATTCAGTCCATTCTCCATGGCAATATCAAAAATAGGCCTCAGCGTTTCTTCGCTCAGGTTACTGCCGAATGTCCCGTCGTTTCCCCATGCCCATGCTCCCAGGGCGATCTTCGGATAGTTGTTCATTTTGTCGTATCTCCTGTTCCCACAATTCTGTTTTCAAAGATTCCGAATGATAAACTGGAAGATGAGCTCATAAGCGGTGTGCTCCGTGTATCCCACTCCGGCTTTCTGCATTGCCGTCCTCTGTTTTTCCGTCACGTTCGTGTAGGGGTAGATGCCAAACATGAAAGGAAAGAACCGGTAGATGAACGATTCCGTATCCTCTTCTCCCATCTCCGGACGGAACTTTTCCAGCAGTTTTCTAACCAGTTTCATGGAAGCTCCGTAGGATCTCTTGAAATCGGTCAATAGTTCCAGCCTGCTGTTGGACTCCATATCGTAGTTATTCATAGAAAGAAGCTTCAGCAGCTGACCGCGTCTCGAGAGAGACCGCGCCACCTCTTCCGACAGTTTTTCACGGCTGAGCGACTCATTTCCTTCCAGGATCTTTGTGAGGTCCTCATTCCAGCGGTCGTACTCTCTGGCGAACAGAGCAAGGAATATCTCTTCTTTCGTCTGAAAATAGTTGTAGATCGTAGGACGTGAAAAAGGCACCATGTTCCCGATCTCCTTCAGGGTGATCTCCCGGAAGCTCATGGTTCCGTACAGTTTCTCGCACGCGTTGATGATCTCTTCCCTGCGTCCCGCGATCAGTTCCGGCGTTCCTTTGATCATGGTCGTTCTCCTTTCGTTCCGCGCTGACACTGTGTCAGCATCTATATTGTACTGCTCCGTTGACACTGTGTCAACATTGCAAACCGCCACATACCCGTTTTTTATCCATATCCTGGCAGCGAATCGCCGCTCCTTCATCCTGCCTGTTTCGCTTTCCTCACATATGTACCGGCCGTTTTTTGACCAGCATCTTGTCCGGTACGGACGTTCTGCACGGATCAGTTTTTACACAGAGGCTCATAAGTAAACATCATATTGCGGATTTTTGCCACATTTTGCACTAATTGTAGTATCATCTGTTTAAAAGGAACTACCGTAAAAGAAAGCATATGGAGGTATCAACATGGCAGTCAACCGTTTTGTATTGAACGGCATTTCCTATCACGGCCACGGTGCAATCAACGAGATCCCTGGAATCGTAGCTGCGCACGGCTTTAAAAAAGCGTTTGTCGCTTCCGATCCGGATCTTGTAAAATTCGGTGTTACCGCCAAGGTCACCGATCTTCTGGAGAAGAACGGCATCGATTATACCGTGTATTCTGACATCAAACCCAATCCCACCATCGAAAACGTTCAGCACGGCGTCGATGCTTATAAGGAGAGCAATGCCGATTTCATGATCACGATCGGCGGAGGATCCTCTATGGACACCGGCAAGGGCATCGGTATTGTTGTAAACAACCCGGAGTTCGCGGATATCCGTTCTCTTGAGGGCGTTGCTCCTACAAAAAAACGCACTGTGTTCACCATCGCAGTCCCCACCACCGGAGGCACAGGCGCTGAATCGACGATCAACTACGTCATCACCGACGTGGAGAAAAAGAGAAAATTCGTCTGTGTTGACCCCAACGACATTCCCGATGTCGCCGTAGTCGACCCCGATATGATGTCCACGATGCCGAAAGGCCTCACTGCCTCGACCGGCATGGACGCTTTGACCCACGCGATTGAAGGCTATACCACTGCCGCTGCATGGGAACTCTCCGACTGTCTGAACCTGGAAGCCATCCGGCTGATCGCGGCCAATCTGCGCAAGGCCGTTGAAAACGATCCTGACGGCCGCGAAGGCATGGCTCTTGCCCAGTATGTCACAGCTATGGCTTACTCCAACGTGGGGCTCGGTATCGCTCACTCCATGGCTCACACTCTTGGCGCGGTCTATGACACTCCCCACGGTGTTGCCTGCGCCATGATGCTTCCCATCGTCATGGAATTCAACGCGGAGTGCACCGGCGACAAGTTCAGGAAGATCGCCGAAGCTTTCGGTGTCGACACCGAGGGAATGGATCAGGATGCCTACCGGAAAGCCGCCGTAGACGCCGTCCGTCAGCTGTCTGTCGACGTCGGTATCCCGACAAAGCTGGAGAAACTGAAAGAGGAAGACCTCCCGTTCCTGTGCGAGTCAGCCGCTGCTGACGCCTGCGCACCGGGAAATCCCCGTCCTGCTACTCTGGCCGACTTCGAAGAGATGTTCCGTAAACTGATGTAATACAGTTACATACAGAAACCGCAGGCCTCTTTCAGAGACCTGCGGTTTTCTTTTTCATCGGATTCAGACTCTTTCCACGGAAATGACGGCTTCTTCGCCGTTGATATCCCACTCCTTGGTAAAGCCCGTGCCTTCGCCGAACAGAATGGCATCGGCAAGGACGTCTTCCGAGATCTCGGAGGAGAACTCCCTTACCACGTCGGCCAGGCGTTCAGAAGTCCTGACGCTGACCCTGATGTGGTCGGTTACGTTGAAGTCGGCCTCCTTGCGCATGGACTGGATCTTGCTCACGACCTCGCGTACGAAGCCCTCCTTGATGAGGTCCTCTGTGAGTTCGGTGTCGAGCGCTACCGTGTAACTGCCCTCAGAAGCAGAGGCAAAACCTTCGACCTTGGATGCCTCGATCAGCAGTTCCTCGGGAAGCAGCGTCTCGTCGCCGTCGGCGGTGTGGATCACCAGATGGCCGGTCGTATCCAGTTCCTTTTTGGCGGCGTTGCCGTCCAGAGAAGCAAGGACCCCGCGGACCTCGTTGATGCGCTTTCCGAAGCGTTTGCCGAGGATGCGCAGCTGAGGTTTGAAGGTGTAGGTAGAGAAGCGGCTCATGTCGTCGGTGAAGATCACGTTCTTCACGTTGAGCTCGTCCTCGATGATATCCTTGTACAGATCGCCGAGCGCTTCCGCTCCGCCTACATACATCACCGAGAGAGGCTGGCGGTTCTTCAGTGCAGCTTCGTTTCTTGCCGCTCTTCCCAGGACGACGATTTTGAGGACTTCTTCCATATGCTGTTCCAGCTCCGTATCGATGAGCGACTCATCGGCAGACGGGAAATCGCAAAGATGGATGCTTTCCGGGGCGGAAGGATCCACGCGGCGGACGATGTTCTGATAGATCTCCTCCGTCATGAAGGGGATCATCGGCGCAGCCAGCTTGGACAGCGTCACCAGAGCGGTCCAGAGGGTGAGATACGCATTGACTTTGTTCTGCGGCATTCCGGTCACCCAGAAACGTTCTCTGGAACGGCGCACATACCAGTTGGACAGTTCATCGGTGAAGTCCTGCAGCGCTCTCGCCGCCTCGGGGATCTTATATCCTCCGAGGTCCGCGTCCACTTCCTTGATAAGGGAATTCAGACGGGACAGCAGCCATTTGTCCATGGAGGTGAGAGTGGACCGGTCCAGCGTATGTTTCGTGGGGTCGAAATTGTCGATGTCAGCGTACAGTACATAGAACGCGTAAGTGTTCCAGAAAGTGCCCAGGAATTTTCTCTGGCCCTCCATGACCGCCTCTTTGTAGAAGCGGTTGGGAAGCCACGGCGCGCTGTTCTCGTAAAAGTACCAGCGGATGCTGTCAGCTCCGTAGGCCTCGAGCGCTTCAAAGGGATCCACTGCGTTGCCCTTGGACTTGCTCATCTTCTCCCCGTTCTCATCCAGCACGAGGCCGAGAACGATGACGTTCTTATACGGCGCTTTGTTGAAGAGCAACGTGGAGATTGCGAGAAGAGAATAGAACCAACCTCTGGTCTGGTCTACAGCCTCGGAGATAAAGTCAGCCGGGAATGTAGACTCAAAGGTCTCCTGATTCTCGAAAGGATAGTGATACTGCGCAAAAGGCATGGCACCGGAATCGTACCAGCAGTCTATGACCTCTTCTACGCGGTGCATCTGTTTTCCGCAGACGGGACACTTAATGGTCACGTCATCCACATAGGGGCGGTGCAACTCGATTTCGTCCGGGCAGTTGTCCGACATGCTTTTGAGTTCTTCCACCGAGCCGATGCAATGCCGGTGTCCGCACTCGCACTCCCAGATCGGCAGAGGCGTTCCCCAGTATCTGTTGCGGGAGATCGCCCAGTCCTGGATGTTCTCCAGCCAGTTCCCGAAGCGTTTTTCGCCGATGGTTGCGGGGATCCAGTTGATAGTGGCGTTATTGCGCAGCAAGTCATCCCTTACCGCGGTCATCTTGATGTACCAGGACTCCCTTGCGTAGTAGATCAGAGGCGTGTTGCAGCGCCAACAATGGGGATAACTGTGGGTGAATTTCGGTGCGGAGAAAAGAAGTTTCCTGTCTTCCAGATCCTGAAGGACAAGAGAATCCGCCTTCTTCACGAACGTTCCCGCCCAGGGAGTAGGCTCGGTCATATCGCCTTTGGCGTCCACATACTGCAGGAACGGAAGATCATATTTGAGTCCGACCTGATAGTCGTCTTCACCGAAAGCGGGCGCGATGTGGACGATGCCGGTGCCTTCACCGAGGGAGACATAGTCCGCCAGAGTGACATAATGGCCCTTGCGGTCGACTTTCTGGAAGGAGAACAGCGGTTCGTACTCTCTGCGTTCAAGTTCCTTTCCCTTTACCCGTTCGAGTACGGTCCAGCCTTCTCCCAGCACACTTTCCAGAAGCCCCTCTGCCAGCCAATATGTGTATCCATCCGCCGCCTTGACCTTCACGTAGTCCAGCTCCGGGTGAACGCACAGCGCCACGTTGCTGGGCAAAGTCCAGGGAGTGGTGGTCCAGGCGAGGAAATAGGCGTCTTCGTCTTTGCATTTGAAGCGGACCACGGCGGAACGCTCCGTCACGTCCTTGTAGCCCTGAGCGACCTCATGGGAAGCAAGAGGTGTCCCGCAGCGGGGGCAGTAAGGCACGATGCGGTAGCCCTTATACAGTAACCCCCTGTCCCAGATCTTCTTCAGCGACCACCATTCGCTCTCGATGTAGTCGTTCTCATATGTGACATAGGGATGATCCATATCGGCCCAGAAGCCGACCGTGGAAGAGAAGTCCTCCCACATCCCCTTGTATTTCCAGACGCTCTCCTTGCACTTGTCGATAAAGGGCGCGATACCGTATCTCTCGATGTTCTCCTTGCCCTCGAATCCGAGGAGTTTCTCCACTTCCAGCTCCACCGGCAGACCGTGGGTGTCCCAGCCGGCTTTGCGGGGAACTCTTTCGCCCTTCATGGTGTGATAGCGGGGAATCATGTCCTTGATGACTCTGGTGAGGACGTGCCCGATATGCGGCTTGCCGTTGGCCGTGGGAGGCCCGTCGTAGAACATATAGACCGGGCTGTCCTTACGATCCTCGATACTCTTCTCAAAGATCCTGTTGTCTTTCCAGAACTGCTCGATTTTCTTTTCCTGCTGGACGAAATTCCGGTTGGCGTTTACCTTTTCGTACATATATTCCTCCTGTAAAAAAAGCCTCCGCCCCTAAGGACGAAGGTCTTAGCTTCGTTGTACCACCGCAGGCATACAGTCATATGCTGCCTCTGTAACGGGAGACGCCCGCTGATATCTACTGGCTTTCGCTTTGGTATCAGGGCTCGGAAGGGATCTTCACGCGCGTCCTACTCGCTGCGGGCTCACACCCTCCCCGCATCGCTGTGCCTTTCATACGCGGCTAATGTCTTCATCATCGCCTTTAGCACATTTATTCTACTTAGATAAACGGCAAAAGGCAAGAGGAAGCTTCCATTCTGCCTCTTGCTGAGGGAAAGACATCAGATCAGCGCTCTGCGGTCTTCCTGAGGATATTGCCTTATATGCATCCTCCGATATCTCCTTCGTTTCCTGCCCTCAACCGAACAGAAAAAGGCTATCTGAATCCGATCAATCAGTCCAACTCATCCGTCAGTTCGTAGACCATGAGGTAATTATCCGTTTCATCCGTGAGAACACCGTCCTCGATCATGATCCGTGTCCCGGTGTCGCTGTGATCCTCTTTCAGGTAATATTTGATTTCGAGCGGGTCAAGATAATACTTGTATTCCTTATCTACATTCCCTGCATGTGCTTTCAGACAGAACTTTCCTTCCGCCGTGATTTCAAAGTACATATACAGGCTCTTATCCGCCCATCCGTCCGCATACATTTCGGAGCGGTCGGCTCCTCCGATCACAAACTTCACCAGCCGGTATTTCCCGGCATATTTCTCGAACAGTTCTTCTTTCCCCACGTGGTTTCTCCTTTTCTGGCTGTTATTCGTTCTCCGAACGGACAACAATCCGCAGCTGGTTTGACCCGGACCCGGAATTTCATCCGGCCTTTCCTGTCACGCCAACCCGTTGCTGATCACGGTAACCTTGAATTCGAAATCATGATCGGGCATCTCAAACTCATACAATCCTTCTTTTATCATCCGAATCTCCGTATCGTCGGTCGGATTGACGTACAGATCCGCGTCATCCACCACGACCGTCTCGATCCTTACCGTCTCCCCGGGCTTTGCGTTTTTCGGGCAGGCAACTACGAATTCTTTACCGGAAACACATTTAACAGCACGCTTACCTGCGCATCCGCTGAGAAGAGCAGCCAGCACAAGAAGTGCAGCGATCACTCTTTTCATTCCTGTCTTCCTCCTTGCGATGTTCTTTTTCTTTTTCCGTCAACTTTCATCCATTAAGTAGCATGGAAATGTTCTGCTGTTGCGGTATTGCTGACGAATAATCACCTGAACTCTCAAAAGTATCCTTATTTTGGCAAGCGGTTGCGGAAAGGTTGAATGTTCAAATTCAGACAACCGCGTCGTTATTGTCTCGCACCGCACCTGCAAAAAAGTCTTCTCTTAACAAAAAAGATGACAACGATAACTGCTGCCTGCAGCCATCGTTGTCATCCTTTTGGTGATTAGTAGAAATGGGTCTTGACAAAGGCTGTTTATCCCAATAAACTAAAGGTGCTGTTTATCCGAATAAACAGGCCGAAAGGAGTCCTTATGAAAGATTTTGAACTTGGAGCTATACAGGAACGTTTTGCAGATATCGTCTGGGCGAATGAACCAATCGCGTCGGGCGATCTGGCAAAGATATGTGAGAGAGAACTCAGTTGGAAGAGACCGACAACCTATACAGTTCTCCGCAAGCTGTGTGAAAAAGGATTGCTTCAGAACAAGGACGGCATAGTTACGTCTCTTGTTTCCCATGAGGAATTTTATTCAGCCAAGAGCGAGCAAATCATTGAAGATTCTTATAAAGGATCTCTGCCTGCATTTATTGCAGCATTTATCGCAAAGAAAAACATATCGGCTGATGAAGCCGATGAGATCCAGAAAATGATCGATGCTTTCAAAAAGGAGGGCTGATCATGAGCGCTATTTTTCTCAAAATACTGAATATGAGCATTACGGCATCGTGGCTGATTATGGCAGTTATTCTTGCGCGGCTCTTTCTGAAGAAAGCACCTAAATGGATTTTTTGTATTCTGTGGGCATTGGTTGCAATTCGATTATTATGCCCGCTTTCTTTGGAAAGTGCGCTGAGTCTCGTACCGAGCGCAGAGACTGTAAACACTACGCACTATGCAGCAAGGCCTTATATCCAGTCTGGCATAGACGTTATTGATAACGTTGCTAATGACTATTTGGGAAGCCACTATTTTGAGGGGGTTACGGTCACTCAAGGGGATTCGCCGTCAAATCCTATCAATGTCATATCTATTATCTGGATCATCGGCATGACAGTTATGTTCCTTTATGCACTCATCAGCTATGTCAGGCTGAAAAAGAGTGTCGGAGCATCAGTTCCTGTAAGAGACAACATTCTTTCCTGTGATGAAGTGAAGTCTCCGTTTATTCTCGGAATCATCAAACCTTTGATCTACGTCCCATCCTCTATGACCGAGCCGACACTTGACTATGTGATTACCCACGAAACGGCACATATTAAACGTCATGATCACTGGTGGAAACCGCTGGGTTTTTTACTGCTATCTGTGTATTGGTTTAATCCCCTGTGCTGGATCGCTTATATCCTGCTCTGCCGGGATATTGAGATGGCCTGTGACGAAAAAGTCATCCATGATATGGACAAGGACGATATGGCAGCGTATTCACAGGCGCTCCTGGATTGTAGTTTTCCGAGAAAAAGAATTGCAGCCTGCCCGCTTGCTTTCGGCGAGGTAGGTGTGAAAGAAAGAGTCAGGGGAGTTTTGAATTACAAAAAGCCCGCATTCTGGATCATTCTGATAGCTGTCATCGCCTGCATTGTCCTTGCTGTATGTCTGATGACAGATCCCTTCTCGAATAAAAGCCTGTCCGGAAAGCTGGGCGTCTCTATGGATATGGCGGTTGCAGAACACAACCACAGCTCCGAAACTGACGGGTACTTTGTGGCTATAGATTATGATGTACTTCGTGTTTCCAAACTCTTAGGTCGTACGACGGTTTATGCCTGGGTGATGTATGAGGAATACAGTTTTGATGGCACAGACGTGAAGGAGGAACGCGGCTCGCACATTCCAACTGTGATCACATTCGATACTTCTTCGGAAGATAGTGACAAATCAACTTATGATGTAATTGAATACTGGGAGCCCAGAGACGGCGACTATTTCGCGGGGGATATCAGGTCAAAATTCCCGTTATCCATTCGGGCAAAAGCATTTGATGTTTCCGGTGCTGACCGGCAGCACGAGAACTGCCTGCGGGCAGCAAGGGAATACTTTGGAGTGTCCTACACAGAGAACTACTCTTTGCATGACGGAAGGTATGCGCTCTCTCAATCTGCCGATGAATCAGGCAGTCCTTATCTTTTGATCAACGAAGGCAAATTCACGGTTATTCAGGACGTTGCCATATCATATCAGCCTTCCGGTACGATAGAGCGTAGCGGCAATATCGTTACAATGAAGACTGTTTACGCCGGTGAAACGTATATATGGGTATTTGAACTGATCGGGGATGATCAGGTAAAGCTTCATCTCGGCGATTCAGAAGTTCCAGTCAACCGCGGCAAATGGGAAGACGAAATGGTGTTCACACTGGTAGCAGAAATAAATACAACGGTTGCATATGCAAACTGGGCCGAGGGAGGCATGATGCGCGATTGCCTGAACGGAGATAAGATGATCATCAGTTCCGCCCGACATCTCCCGGTATATAAACTTGATACGAAGGAAGACCTTGAACGATTCATAGAAAGCTACAAGGATACCCTGACACTTGATCAAGGATATGATGAAGTGCCTTCTTTCGATGCTGTTACAGCTTCATATGATGACAGTTTCTTTGCTGATCATACCGTAGTCATTGCATATGTAGCAGCAAACAGTGGCTCTTTCCGATATGCGATCCGGGATATTTCCTATGGAGGATCAACCTTCTGTCTGAATGTGGTGCAGACAAACGATCCAGAAGCATATACGGATGATATGGCAGGCTGGTTTGTGATTGCAGAGGTTTTAGATTCGGACATTACAGGCTATACAGAATTTGATGCACAGCTTGTGAATATACGAACAGACGTCTGTGAGTTGTATCTGGAAGTGTTAGAAGATTTATGGAACGTTGATTCCGGCTTGAATAGCGGTATATCTCAGATTGGTATCGATCTGTCTGAACTTTCTCACCTGACTGAATTGGAAAAAGAAACAGTAATGCATGAATTTGCATCAAA
>JAEEGL012499143.1_pt1 | contig 11260 bp, 12 predicted proteins | sample 9134231 | NCBI WGS metagenome assembly JAEEGL01 (sample SAMN16246548, study PRJNA631951) | gut metagenome | biome: gut microbiome; feature: rumen; material: fiber-attached | host: Bos | place: Iran: Karaj | collected 2018-10
ATTAAAGACGGTAACAGAAAATAAAGAATATGCATAATGAATGATTGTTTAGCAAATAAAATGGGTGGTTTTAACATTATCTTACGTGAAGTTGCAGGAAGCTTTTGCTGTAGAACAGAACAAACTCGGCACTTGGGCTGAAATTGGCTACAAGGATCCGTCTGGAAGTTCTACGGGAGGTTCTACCTCTAACTTTACTTATGTTGCTGGAACAACCGCCGGTACTAACGATTGGGGTGCATACAACATTGTTGGAATGAACGACTGCGCTATTGCTACTGCTGCAGTTTGGAAAGTTCAGTCCACATTTACCGCATCTACGGGAAACGTCGTTTCTACTCCTAGCGTCACAAATGCAAATTGCAAAAATCTAACTCCGAACTTCTGTGCTATTGGCGCTGGTTGCTCTACAACGAACTCCGGTAGCGGCACCGGTAACGGCGGTAACGGCTAATTAAAAAAGCCTAAAATTAAAATAACCATCGGAGTTTCCGATGGTTATTTTTTTTATTTATACAGTTATTACTGCAATGCAGTCAGAGTGCAAGAACCTGTTGTTGCCAAATTACAGAAGTTCGGCGTAAGCGGGGTAATGCACTTACTCGTTGCATCAGAGCCAACTGCAAACGTGACGTTACCAGTTGTTGATGCGAATGTAGCCTTGAGAAGCCACTTGCTACCCTTCGTGCAGTCATTTAAGCCGACCAAGGATGCGGCGTCCCAAACGCCTTTCTTGTCAGAACCATTTTGACCAGAGTAATCAAATACTGTAGTCTTATCTCCATTGCCAGCACCAGGAGTCTTATAACCGATAGCTGCGAAAGAGCCAAGGTCAGTCTTTTCAGAAGCGTATGCTTCCTGCAACTTCACGTAAGATAATGTTAAAACCACCCATTTTATTTGCTAAACAATCATTCATTATGCATATTCTTTATTTTCTGTTACCGTCTTTAATAGCAGCCCTTGTCCCTTATCTAGCATGCAATTTCTTTGATACGCCTCAGTTGCACGGGATTATTTCGGCTGACATCTTCTTTTTGCTGATACTATTTCTTTTGCCTTATGGCAAAATCCTATATAAAATGCCGTTTGTAATTGCGGCAAGCGTATTTGCGATTGTCTCAAATTCAGTTGATGCATACACGACAATGGGCGTGTACATCTTGATGATTTTCGCAACAGCTGCAATGCCTCGAAAGAGAATCTTTTTATTGACCGTCTATTCCTTTTTTGCTCTTTTATACCTTATTGCTGATGCTGGGAACTTTTTTTACTCTACGTTCGTCCTCACGCTTCCCGACGTTTGGGGCTTGGCCAAATTTTACTGGTGGGGCCCAATTCTTTTTGTCGTGATTCCGTTATTGATTGTTGCTTTACAGCTTTTCTTTGCACGCAAAATTTTATGGGGAAAGGAACACAAAGAAATTTCTCATTTGGCAGGCTTTGTGATTATCTCCATTGTGATTGGATTAAACTATGGTGTGAATTTCATACAACATAGGCAACCGATTATGGATTTCGCGACCCAGAAATGGTTCTGGCAACTTTGTACGCCAGGAATTATCGGACAAAATCCATATTTGCAAGAAGATATCAAAGCGGCATTCCCTTTTTGGCAGAAAGGGAAAACTGTTGTTGGCGATTGTTCTAAATCGACGGTTGTTGTTCTTGTCGAAAGCTATGGTGTCAACAAATCCGTTGCTTATACAAAGGCTTTGCTTTCTCCGTTCTCAAATTCAAATGCGCAATTCTTAGGTCTCTACCCAAGGGACGCATCACACACGCAAGGCGCAGAATGGGAAGATTTAGGCGCCTTTGGAGGAACTATTCGCGAAACACCATTACCACAAAAGTTTAAAGAAAAAAAATTCCAAACTTGGTATTTGCATGGCTACGATGAAAAGTTTTATGAGCGTGGCGAAAATTATGGAAAATTTGGATTTGACAGTCTTTTGTTCAAAAAAGATTTAGCTGGACGTGGGCTTGCGAGCTGCCACTATGGTTTTGATGGAATTTGCGACACGTCCATCATCAATTATATTGATTCCCTTCTTGCTGATTCTATACCCAAATTCATTTATTGGACAACGCTTGACGCGCATCCTCCTTATGAATTATCAGGAGTAACCGAAAGGTCTTCGTTTTGTAAGGAACTTTCGTTGTCCAATGTGGATTGCACATATTTAACATTGCAAGAAAACTCAATGCGTGCGCTAGCGAAGCTTGCCGCAAAACATCCTGAATGTCGTTTTGTTATTCGAGGCGATCACCGCCCGATGGGTTCTTTAGAACAATCCGGCTTTGTGCAATCGTTCTACTTCCGTTGGGTTCCGATAGTAGTGATTAACTGATTGAACTTTTTTTAGTCAATGATTCATTAAGCTTCAGTCACTTCGTATTCTGGGTGCGCATCAAAAAATTGATTTACTGTGACGATTGGAATTTTCTTAAATTCCTTTAAAACAAGTAAATCTGAATCACCACTTACCAAATAATAAGCGTTTACCGCGACTGCGCATTCCAAAAACATATTGTCCTTGGGATCCCTGCATATGTCGACCGTTTCACTTTTTTCGATAATGGTCATCACCTTTGCAATTTGGCTTTTCCATTTTGCGGCGATGTCAGGACGCTTTTGGGCAATTATGTCTATGATACGGCAATATTCCGTCATCATGTCTATGTCGCATACGGCTTTATATCCTGTCGAAAAACGAGTGATAAAAACTTTCGCGGCGATCCGTTCCAAAAAATACCTGAAATGAGAACATTCGTGTCAATAACAACGTTCATCGATTATCCTTGATGAAGGCGCTCAACATTTCAGGCGTTGTTGCAAGATCTTTTGCTATTTTGTCAGTTTCTTCAATAAGTGACTTGAATTCGGACATACTAGGTTTAATCACCGGCTTGAGCAAAATGTTCGAGCCGTCACAAACGACAATCAATTTATCTCCTATATCTAGGTTCAGTTGATTCCGAATGTTTCTAGGAATAACAACCTGTCCCTTTGTTGAGAGACTTGTGATTTCCAACGTTTCCATAGCACCTCCGTAAGACTTTCTTACTTTTAACATAAATAAAAACATTATCCAAGTCAAGAAATCTCTAATGAAAAGCTTGGTGTTTATCGTTTTTTTCATTAAAAACAGAGAAAAATAACCTCATCATACGTGAAGTTGCAACAGGCTTATATTTCTGAAGCAGTTGTAAGCTTCCCCATCAGGAAGTTAAGATTAAGATTACCACCACGACCATAAGCTCAACAAGGGAAAAACCCCGCTTTTCCATTGCGCTCCCCAGCAACGATTTGTTATGCATAAAAATGTCCTTAAAAATCCGACTCTTAAAAAAATAAATAATTGGCAACAAAAAGAGCCGATGCAAAAACATTTTACCTAGCAATGTGATATGCATCGACAAAAGAGGCTTGATTTTGGCTCTATTTCTTCCCTTCATGATATTCTTCTTCGGAATTCACATTCCAAAGAGCAGTCTTATCAGTACTATTTTCGCGGATGCATTTTACAACTTCCATAGCTGCAAGCATGCTGTGGTCCATATTGTTGTACTTATGCATGCCATTACGACCCATGAGGAATAAGTTTTCAATAGGATCTACGTATCTACGAATCTTGTCAAATTCACCGTATGTTCCGAAGTAAGCCGGGTACGCCTTCTTGATGTGGAATACCACTGAATCGCGCACGGATTTAGGTTTTGCAACATCTATCTTATCTAGTTCTGCAATGGCAAATTTGATGAAATCCGCATCTGGCATACGCCACATTTCATCGCCTTCGGTCGCAAAATACTCAAGGCCAATCCAAACCTTTTCGGGATCAGCAACTAGATACGGACTCCAGTTGTTGAAAATCTGAATGCGGCCAAGTTTCACGTCGGATTCTTGCACGTAAATCCAGTTATCAGCAACAAACTTAAGCTTACTCTCCGGTGTACCGGGTTTTGCCGGATTCTTGATTTCAAGTTTATCCAATAGCAAGCCAACAGTAATGAAGTCTCGATAAACAAGACCATCAGAAACACGGCGTACTTCAGCTGGCACCGGATTCTTTTCATTATCCATTGCGGCAATAAGTTCCTTTACCGGCATAGTCGAAAGGAAGTAATCACACGAAACAGTTTCCGTCACAATCTCGCCATTTGCGCCACACTTTTCGACCACAATACTTTCAACGGTTTTGCCATCTGCATTGCGATTTACACCCACAACGCGAGCGTTCATGACTATTTTACCGCCCTGTTCTTGAACCTTCTCAGCAACAGTTTCCCAAAGTTGCCCCGGACCAAATTTCGGATAAAGAAATTGACCAATAAGACTTGTTTCTGTATCCTTCTGACGGATATCAGTTCCGTTGGTTTCGCCCGTTTCAGGATTCTTCTTGCCTGCAAAAATCTGTTTCAATGCATGGATTACAGTCTTTGTAATCGAAAGACCCTTGATGCGCTGCCCCCCCCAATCCGGGCTAATCTTGCTACACGGCACACCCCACACCTTTTCTGTATAATCGCGGAAGAACGTGCGATAGAGTTCCACTCCAAAACGATTAATCATGAAATCTTCAAGACTTTTTTCCTTGCGCGCAGGCAGCAATTGCACCTTGAGATAACTGAAACCGATTTTCATCATGCGCCAGAGTCCGAGATTGCGAATTGTATCGCCATTCAGGCTCACCGGATAGTCAAACAGCTTTCGCAAAAAAAGAATTCGAGAAAGGCGGCTGCGACATAGCATTACATAATCTGTTCGTTCCGGATCGGGACCACCCTCTGTCAGCGGAACCGAACGACCAATGGCAATATCATCCTTGCTTGCGGCTCCTTGCAACGGGAGAATTCCCTGCCACCAGTCCATCACAACATCACTCTTGCTAAAGAAGCGATGACCACCAATATCCATGCGGTTTCCATTATAACAAGCAGTGCGAGAAATACCGCCAATCACATTTTCTGCTTCAAAAATAATCGGTTTCACATCCGTTGTACGCAAAAGTTCAAGCGCAGCAGTAAGGCCGGCAGGACCTGCACCAGCAATGATTGCAACTTTCTTTATTTCTTCATTCATATATATCCATCCACCTTTTATATCGCTTTTTAAGCCCTTTTCTTGAAGAGAATAAATTTCCTAGCGAAAAAATTGTAAAGCAGTACTATAATGGCAGCACCAACCTTTGATAGCATTTCTTGTATCATCAGCAGACCGACAAACACATACATTAAGTATTCATTTAGTCCCATGCCTACTAAGCTAATCAAAACGAAAATAGAGATTTCAATAAGCCTATGCTTTTCCATTGTTCTTTTTTCAGAACTGAAAACCCAGCCTATTGAAAGCAGGTAATTAACCACATTCCCGCCCATAAGCCCAATCAGGTTTGCAAGTAGGTAATGAACATCAAAACCATAAAGAGCAATTGCAAAAACACCGAAATCCACAACAAAAGCTAGTCCGCCAGTAACAATATACCTAACGAACTGCCCAAGCACATTCTGTTTTTCGGGAACTATTGATCTGATTTTTTCAATAATAGGCATACTACGACAACCATTTTAACAAGCGAATTACGCCCATCTTGGCACACTCATTATGTGCAGACACATTAGTTCTATTTTCAATAGCTTTTCGATTTTGGTGATAAAATTCGTATGCTCGCAAAAGCATTTCTTCGTTAGTTTTTGTCGGCTTAAAACCGAGTTCTCTCTTTATTTTTGAGGTATCAAAAACAAATGTACTCGCGATCATCTTGTACTGATAAGGTCCAAGAGGAGAAATACCAAGTTTACTTGCAAGCTTCATGCACGGGATAATAAACCATTTGGGGAAATGAGCCAATTTTGATTTGGAATCCGAATTTTTCAGCACATAACCATATACTTCATTGAATGTTTTGACATTGTCTGAGCCAATGTTAAATACGGATGTTCCTGAGTAATTCAAAGCTAATTCACATGCGTTGGCCAAATCTTTTGCATAAATAAACTGATAGCGATTATTGCCATCGCCAACCATCCACAACTTTCGATTTTCGTCTATGAATTCAAATAGAATGGAAAGCAAGCCCAGACGACCTTCATCCATAATTGTTGGGCAACGGAAAATGACAGAATTCAGCTTGTCTTTTTTTGCAAAAAGAATCTTTTCGCCTTCCAATTTCGACTTTCCATAGATTTCAATAGGATCAGGAACTTCGTCTTCTGTAACAGGAGTATCAAAATTCTTTGCCCAAAGACAGTTAGAAGAAGTAAAGACAAGCTTGCTAACGCCATGGCGTACACAAGCATCAGCCACTATTTCGGTACCATCAACATTCGATGTCCAGAGGTTATTGATTCTTTTACGATCATGAGCCAACATTGCAGCGAGATGGAAAACTGCCTCAAATTTATTTTCGCTAAAAATCTTTTCTACAAGATCCTTATCGCGAATATCCCCCTGGATGCTGACAAGATTTTCATGGGAATCAGCATCTGGGCACAAGTCTATACTTACACATTTATGGCCTTTAGAAAGAAGCTGTTTTTTTAGAATGGAGCCAAAAAAACCTGCTCCTCCTGTAATTAAAAAACATGACATAGTGCACCCCTTTTACTTTATAAAAAAGATCTTTTCTCTAATGAGTCTAAATTTCAAAATGAAATAAATTCCTAAAAACACCCACAATACTCTTATTAAATAAACGCAAACCATTTGAAAATTTCCATCAAAGTAAGACCATATTTTAACGGGGAACCAATAAACAAGAATATTTTGATCAATTGCATGAATACATAAAGCGATTAAACTATTACGACCTAAATAATTTAGAGCATTCCAAAATTTCGAGTCTGTGTTATACTTTTTCACTACGGCATATACGCAGTAAAACGCGGCAACAGCACCAAGTAAATCAATCACATAAAAAGCATCATACACACATAGATTGATATCAATATTAGAGCAACCTACACAATACACCAAACAAATAGCGAAAAAAGGAAAAATACGCTTGCCAACATCAGAATTCAAAAAATCATATTTACGACACAAATACCCAGCATAAAAGAAGCCTAAAGCACCAAAAGCTGCCTGAATAGAAAACGGCATTGTATAAAATTGTTTCGTGTATGAAATCGCAATAGCCATCGTAAATATTAGTCCACCCCAAACAATTTCATTCGAAATCAAATTCTTTAACAAAATCCAAAAAAAACGAACAAATATAGTTGCCCATAAAAACCATAAAGGTCCATCACTAATGATATACATTTCACATGGTACTGAAGGATATGAAGAAGTTCCTAAAAAAACAGACTTTAGAGCTACATTAAAAGCTTTTGTGTCAAATATTTCATCTAATACAAATACGAAAAGCAACATTAAAACAGATGTGAATACAATTGGGAAAAAAATCCTTTTTACACCCAATCGAAGATAATCTAACATAAGCCAATCTTTTGCAAAATACCCTGAAATAACAAAAAATAACACACTACGTAGATTTGCAAACGTATGATAAGATTCCCAGGGGAAATTAGTATGTGCCATAATGACAAACATCATGGCTATACCTTTCATTATGTCAAGAACAGAATCTCTAGTTTGTGGCATTTGAGCACCCATATAAATAAATTGTTTCATTTTCGTTCATTTTATAAGAATCCTGTTTTTCAAGTTCTTTTAAACGAAGATTAGATACAAAATGAGTTATTTCATTAATAGAGCACAAAAAGGAAACTCGATCTAAAAGAATATTTTTATGAGATAAGGAATCCTTAACAAATTGTCGCCAATCACCCCTTCTAGCGATAAAATTTCTTTGTTCCTTGAAAAAGATGTAATTTAGGCGTTTTCTTTCTTCTTCAAACTGTTTTTTGAAAAGAGCTTCTCCAATCGGAGTCGTTTCGCTAAAATAGGAACCCGTCAAAAATTGTGTTCTAGACTCATCTACATAATCGCCAAGTACATAATAAAACATTTTTCCCCTGTCTTCGATTTGAGGAAAAATTGTTTTTTCTCTAAACATGTCTAAATACGCCTCAGACTTTTTAACAGATGGAGTTCTTTTGTCATAACCATAAAATGCAAATACAGCCAAAATGACAGAAACCGCAATTAGAATTGCCTTACGGATGCTTTCAGAGACTTTAAAAAAGTACACTGATAAGCCAATAACGATTGGCAAAGCATAAAATAGTGGTTTTAAAATTTGTCTTGGAAACCCGATTAAAATATCCGTTTCTCGTAATTCAGTATTGAAAAGGCTATCACCTACACCTAATAATAAAATTAAAAAAAACAATTTAAACTTAATGAGTCTTTGATAAAATAGGATAAAACCAAATAAAACGACAGGCAATAACTGAAACTGAGGAAACTCCAAATAAACAAATAAAATGAACATAATAGAACAAAAAAGAATTTTGTCTTCTTTATTCTTTATGACTTTATAAAGGCAACCAATTATTATTCCAATAACCCATAGAAATTCAATAAAATGTAAATTACTAGATAATCGTAGTAAATCACTTAAATTAAAAACCTTTATTTTAAAAGCACCAAATAGTAAGTTTTTTATCAACTCCTGTACACCTGCTGAAAAAATGCACAAAGCAGACAAGATCGCCAATGATAATTTCAAATTCCAACATTTTTCTGGAATCATTAATAAAACCAATGCAATCAAAAATGTTCCACTGCAAGGAGCGGGCATCAAAATCGAAAATCCCGTAAAAAAAAGCGAAATATGACATGAAGAAAAGTAATAGTCCTGTTTATGATGAAAATGCTGTATTTGTTCATAAATAAGATACGATAGCACAGGCATAGTCAATATAAAAAACAACCATTCTATTCGCCATGTTTGTACCTGATAAATAAAAATATGCTTAGCAACCCCTCCCGTTGCAGACCAAAAAAAGCCAATAAGCATCACCAAAAAAGTTGCTTTTGAAAATTTCAAAAGTTTTTCATTTTTAGTAAATCTAGGAACAATAAATCCAAAGAAAGCCACAGCAACTATTTCGCGCCACAACATCAAATAAGTGATAGGATGGTCATGTGTACAATTTCCCCAATCATTAGGATAAATATCAAACGGCCCTTTTTGCAATAAATATGTTAATGGAAAAACAAACGCAAATATTGTTATAGGGGCTTGTGTTTTAGGATAAAACATAAAAAGCCATAACGGAAAACACCATCCAGCCGTAATGGGATGAATGAATGTTCCTAACAATATAACTATCAAGCTGATGTATTTATTATTACGAAACAACGCTGCCAATCCCCAAATCGCAAAAGCCAAGGAAAACAGTCTTGATACATTAAAACCCTCAATATACCGCCAAAAGAATATATGATCATTAGGCATATTAAAACCAGAGTAAATAATAAAACAGAGCAGCAAAGGTGTAAAATACAAACGAATTTTCACCATTTTAACAAATGACAGAATAAAGTAAATAGCAGCAAAAATTAAAAGGCTCTGTCCAAGAAATGTAGCCCAAAACGAGCCAACATCGATTGAAAATAATCTAAAAAACAAGCCATAAAAAAAAGTGAAAAAACCATAACTATCTTGATTGCCAAACATAAAAGGAGGATCGTTCAAAAAAGCATCTGAGCGAATGTTATGTACAACCTGTAACAAATAAAGCCTTGCATCGTACACAATCCCCTCATAATGATGCAGACAGAAAAATAAAGGTATTCCCAAAATAAACGGCAACCATTTATTTCTCAATAAGGCAACAAAATTGCTAAAAAAATATTTTGCATTCACAAATATCATTATTTCAACCCATTAATAACAATCAGTGGGACCCATCTGAAATAAAACGTTTGCACGAATTTGGATTCTTTGACAGAGCCCATAGGGCGATGGTCTCCTCGAATTATAAATCGATAATTAGGATGTTTAGCAGCAAGACTAGCCAATTTTTTCATCGTATTTTCTTGCAACGTAAAATACGAGCAATCAATATCAGAAAGGGATAATGTTTGACAAAAGTTAGACTTCTCCGAAATATTCGCCAATTCATAAGGAGGGTGAGCGTCAAGCGTTGTCCAATAAATAAATTTTGGAATAGAATCGCTGATTAAAGAATCAATAAAACTAACCACCGATGAATCACAGATTCCTTTAAAACCATAATAACAACTTACAAGAGCTCTCTTTTCAAAATCTTTTTTAAACAGCAAGGTGTCAAATCCAAATTTTCCATAATTTTGTTCACGTTCATAAAAATTGCCACTATAACCATGCAAATACCAAGTCTGTAAACCCTGAACCTTAAACCTTTGTGGAACAGTCTGATTATAAATGGAACCTCCTAAAGCACCAAAATCCTCCCACTCAGCCCCCTGCGTATGCGCCGCATTGCGAGAATAAAGTCCCACAAAATCAGCATTTGAATTTTGAAATGGAGCTAGCAGAGCTTTTGTATAATCAATAGATTTGTTCACTCCATAGCTTTCGACTAAAACCATTATAGTAGGTTTAGTAAAATCTGATATAACATCATTTTCTTTTCGCCAAATAGGAATGGCTTCTTTAATATCTTCTTGTAGATATGGATTCTGTCCAATAATTCCCGGAGTACATAATTGCCAAAACCATTTTTGCACAGCAAATTCCATAATCGGCTGACGATTTTGAAGTTTATTTATCCCAAAATTCAAAGCGACGGATAGAACAATAATTATAAGAGCCACTAAATGTGAAATTTCAAGTCGTTCTGTTCCCAGTAATATTTTACGAGCGTAAAACAACTCGCAAAAAACTACAAGTAAAGGAATCGCTATAAATAGCAATGGGCCCCACCAATAGAACTTGGCGAGCCCCCAAATATCCGAAATGTATAGAACAAAAGTGGAATAAAAGAAAATCCCACAATCGGCAACAATAATGAATGAAGATAAAACAGCAAATATAGGGAGTAAAAATTTCTTTTTTCGCGGAACAAAAGCTGCAACACCAAACATCAACAGATAAAAGCCCGACAATATAAAGCCATCAAAGGAATCACAATAAAGAGCTGGTAAAAAAGCGAGTATAACAAAGGGCAGCTTCCACAAATAATTTTCACGAGGAAGAAGCATTACAATCAATAGGAAAAAAATATCTGCCGAAAATATTCCATGTAATAACGGCGAATCAAAAAACTGGCAGGCAAGATAAGGAACTAAAGCCGCTATAATAGGAACAAATATTAATGAAAAAATTTTATTTGACATCTACTTACGTGAAGTTGCAGGAAG
>JAEEGL013509838.1_pt1 | contig 11260 bp, 9 predicted proteins | sample 9134231 | NCBI WGS metagenome assembly JAEEGL01 (sample SAMN16246548, study PRJNA631951) | gut metagenome | biome: gut microbiome; feature: rumen; material: fiber-attached | host: Bos | place: Iran: Karaj | collected 2018-10
GGCAAATTACGTCACCTTTGAAAAAAGGGGCTTTAAGATCAAGGGTATCTTTGATATAGACCCGGATAAGCAGGGAAGGCTCATCCGGGACATTCCCATCTGCAGGATGGATGAGCTTGAGAGTTTTATAAAGGATAACGATATCGACATTGCGGTGCTCACGATCCCGAAGAGCGAGGCCGTGGCAGTGGCGGAGGAGCTTGTAAGGTGCGGTATAAAGGGGATCTGGAATTTTGCCCATACCGATTTAAACGTTCCCGATAATATCGTTGTTGTCAATGTGCATCTGTATGACAGTTTATTGGAGCTGTCCTATAAGCTTGAAGGTAAGGAACTGGAATAATGGCATATTCGGAGGAAAAGTTCAGGGAAGCTATAAAGGAAGCAAAGATCCCGGTGCTGATACTCGACAATAAATGGCATAAGCTGTTTAAAAAGACAGGGACCACCGACGAGATCGTAAGGCTGGAGGCAGAGCTTGCCAATCTGTTGAAAAGACAGGGCAGGCTCAATACCGACCTGAAGGGGCTTAAAAAGCTCAAGAACGATCTGATGAGCGATATAGTTGAGCACATGAATGACGGTGAGGAAAAGGGGGCTGACAAGGCGGCCGCAGAAAAGAAGATAGCCGATAACAAGCGGCTTATCGATGAGGCCAATGAAAAGCTTGCCTCCTACGAGGACGAGATGATAGAGCTTCCGAGGGAGATCGACAGGGTCAACCGGGAGCTTATGTTAAATACCATGGCTCTATGTTATGAAAAGCTTTCCGCCAACACCGACGAGATCGAAGAGATAGCCGACTGGATACACAATGTCCGCATCGAGCTTAAGAAGCAGCTCATCAGAAAACAGGAAAAGGAATACTATAATTCCGAGCTGTACTCTTTCATGCATGATATTTTCGGGCAGGACGTGATGGAGCTGTTTGATATGAGGTATGAGCCGAGACTTAGGAGTAGTGAAGAAAAATGATCCGGTCTAAAGAACAGACCGGATCGATTCAAACTAAAGTTTGAATCTAAGCACACGATCCGTAAACGGATCGGTGCGGAGGATAAGTAGATATGGAAGCAGTTCTGACCGCAGCTGAAATGAGTAAGCTGGATGAAACAACGACAACTTACTTCAGGGTCCCCCCGGAGGTCCTTATGGAGAGGGCAGCTCTCAGCGTTGCTGATATCATCGCAAAAGAAGAGCTTGATACCGGGGATGTGCTGGTAATCTGCGGAAGCGGAAACAACGGCGGGGACGGATTTGCCATAGCAAGGATCCTTACCGAGAGGGGTATCAACAGCCACATCCTCTATACCGGAAAGAATGATCCGGCTTCCATGTCGAGAGAGGCCAGGCTTCAGAAGGAGATCTGCTATAAATATGAGGTTCCCATGGAAAAACCGGAGGATTTTGACTGGGCTTCGGACGGATCAACCCTGATAATAGACGCCATGTTCGGGATCGGCCTTAACAGACCGCTGGATGAGAAAAACATAAATATCGTTAAAAAGATAAACGAAGCCGGAGCAGACGGGGCCTATATCCTTTCAGTGGACATCCCCTCGGGAATAGCGACAGATACCGGCAAGGTTCTGGGAGCGGCGGTAAAGGCGGATATGACAGTGACTTTTGGCTATAAAAAACAGGGACATCTGCTGTATCCGGGGGCAGACCATACCGGAAGGCTTATCTGCGCCGACATAGGAATAAATGACAGGGCCTTTATGGATTCCAGGCCGGAGTGCACTGCGATAGAACCATCGGATCTGCCCTGCATACACAGAAAGGATTATTCCAATAAGGGAACCTACGGAAAGGTGCTGATCGCTGCGGGCTCCAAAGACATCGGAGGCTGCGCCCTTCTTTCCGTAAAGGCGGCCTTTGCCTGCGGAGCGGGGATGGTAAGGGTGTTTACCCATGAAGCTAACAGGGATCTGATACTGAATAACTGTCCGGAAGCCATGGTGGATACCTACAACGACATTTTTTTTGAAGAGAGAAAGCTTCTTGATGCAATGGAATGGGCGGATGTCCTGGCAATAGGACCCGGTATCACAAGAAGCTCTTCAAGCGCCGGGATGTTAAAGCTTATGCTTGAACGGTCCCAAAAGCCCCTGGTCGTTGACGCGGATGCGATCTATCTGCTTAAGGAGCATGAGGAATATCTGTTAAAGAATCATACAAGAGACATCATAATCACACCCCATATCATGGAGATGGCCGGGTTCCTTGATATTGAGAAGAGCGTTATCCTTGATGACATCATCCATGCGGCAAGGATCACTGCCGAAAGGCTTAACCTGATCTGCGTTCTGAAGGACACCAGAACAGTCATCACAAAGCCATCCTCCGGTTACAGGCTGAATACCAGCGGCAATAACGGGATGGCCTGCGCGGGAATGGGAGACACCCTGTTTGGTATGATCGCGGGGCTTCTGGCCCAGAAGATGCCGGCCTTTGACGCGGCCTCCTACGGAGCCTTCATTCATGGCCATGCGGCCGATAAAGCAGCTCTTGAGGTCGGAAAAAGCGCCCTGAGCGCAAGGGATGTGATATCACATTTAAAGGAGTGTTTTGAGTGAGCGATAAAAGATTATATGCCGAGGTCTCCTTACCGGCAATAAGGGATAATCTCAGAGCCATACATCGGGAACTTGATCCGAAGACCCGCATAATTGCGGTCATAAAGGCGGACGGCTACGGACACGGCGCGGTGCCTATAGCAAAGGTCCTTGAGCAAGAGGATCATATCTTCGGATATGCGGTGGCTACCGCGGAGGAGGCCTTTGAGCTTCGTGATGCGGGGATAAAAAAGCCGGTTCTCATCCTGGGCTATACCTATCCTGAGGACTTTGAGCGTCTGATCAGGGAGGATATACGCCCGGCGGTATTTAAGACCGAGAGCGCAAGGCTTTTGTCCGAGGCTGCCAAAGGGCTCGGAAAAGCAGCGCGCATCCATATCAAGGTCGATACCGGAATGTCGCGTATAGGTGTGCCCTGTACCGAAGAAGGCCTTTGCCTGCTAAAGGAGATAAACGACCTTCCGAATATCGTAATGGAGGGGATCTTTACTCACTTTTCAAAGGCTGATGAATATGATAAGAGCTTTGCCTATACACAGCTTGAGAGGTTTAATACCTTTACGGCGGCCTGCGCAGAAAACGGGATAGGGTTTGAGTACAGGCACTGCGCCAATTCGGCGGCGATCCTTGAGCTTAAGGAGGCCGATACCGGTCTTGTAAGGGCGGGGATCATCATCTACGGACTCAACCCCTCCGATGAGGTGGATATAAAGCGTATTGGACTTGTGCCCGCTCTTTCACTGAAAAGCTCCGTGACCTATATAAAAAGGGTTCCGAAGAATACCCCTGTAAGCTACGGCGGGACCTTCGTAACTGAGAGGGAGACGGTCATCGCCACCATCCCGACAGGCTATGCGGACGGATATCCCAGGAGCCTGTCAAATAAGGGCTGTGTCCTTATCAGGGGCAAAAGAGCGCCGGTGCTGGGAAGGGTATGCATGGACCAGATGATGGTTGATGTCACCGACATTCCCGAGGCGAAGGAGTATGACGAGGTTGTGCTTTTAGGCAGACAGGGGGATGATGAGATCACCGCAGAGGAGCTCGGGAGGCTCTCGGGACGCTTTAATTATGAGCTTGTATGCGAGATCTCGCCGAGAGTTCCCAGACATTATGTTTAGGAAATATTTTATTTTGCGTCCGTGAAAACCGTTACTGTTACGGGCTGAAAGGCCGTGAATGGTAACGCGCTTATCGATCACGGAAGATATATGGCTTGTAATGGGTTGTATCACGGGTAAAATGATGGTATAATTCGGAACGGTCGGAAACAGATGTAACTATTCAGTACGGTCCGCGTAACTGATCGGAAACCGGGAGGCTATGAACAGTTACAAACAGATATTCAGAGAGGTGGATTATGTCAGGACATTCAAAATTTGCAAATATCAAGCATAAAAAGGAAAAGAACGACGCGGCCAAAGGTAAGATATTTACTATCATAGGACGTGAGATCGCCGTAGCCGTAAAGGAGGGAGGGCCTGATCCCAATAATAATTTCAAGCTTCAGGCGGTCATTCAGAAGGCAAAGGCCAATAACATGCCCAACGATACCATTGAGAGAGGTATCAAGAAGGCTGCGGGAGATGCCGGAAACGTTAATTATGAGTATGTTTCCTATGAGGGATACGGACCCAACGGCATAGCCATCATAGTGGATGCACTTACGGATAATAAGAACAGGACGGCAGCCAATGTGCGTTCTGCATTTACAAAGGGCAGCGGCAGTGTCGGGACTCCGGGCTGCGTTTCCTATATGTTTGATAAAAAGGGACAGATCATCATAGATAAAGAGGAAACGGATATCGATCCGGATGAGCTGATGATGATGGCCCTTGATGCCGGGGCTGATGACTTTTCCGATGAAGAGGAGTCTTACGAGATCCTGACCTCAGAGGAGGATTTCGAGGCTGTAAGGAAAGCGCTTTCCGATGCGCAGATCCCTTTATTGTCCGCCGAGGTCACCATGATACCCCAGAATTACGTAAAGCTGACGGATGAAGGCGCCATAAAGAACCTTCAGCGTACTCTTGATCTTCTGGATGAGGATGATGACGTTCAGGCAGTATATCATAACTGGGACGAATAGAGGTTAATATTCACGGTTTTTCAGCCCGTGACAGTAACGGGTTTTGCGAATGGTAATGAATTGATCCATAAGGAAAAAGATGCGGCAAAAAAGCGGCAAGGCAACTATAATAACAGGCGTTTTAACTCTGATCGCAATAGCTTTTATTCTATTCTCTACCCTTTATGATCAGATAATCGCACAGAACGAAGGATTCTTCTATATGCTGATATTTGGAGGAATCCTTGTTCTGGTGTTTGTACTGATCAATCTTATCACAAAGCTTATCGCTATTTCGCCACAGAGCACGGTTTCCATAGGATATACGATCCTTGAGATTTTTATGATCGTGCTCATCGGTGTTTTTTTTGTAATTTCAAGGCTTCAATACGAAAACACACTGTCCGTAGAGGATTCCCTGTTCTACCGCGCGGCGGTTTTTATAAACGACGGAACCTTAAGCGGCAGTCTTGATGTTGTCACCAAATGCCTGAATAATCCTGTAGATTACGCATATGCGGTGCTTCTTTCCGTCATTTTTAAGATATCGGAGGTGGATCCCGGGGCGGTCATCCATGTCAATATTACGCTGATCCTCATGACTGCGCTGTTTGCGGCCCATATATCCCATTCCGTGGGAGGCAGGGTGTGCGCTGTGATCGCCTTTTTCATGTCGCTTTTCATACCGTCTCAGGCCTTTGCAGTCTATTCCTATAACTCGGTACCGCTGTTTGCGCTGACTCTTTTTATATGTATCGACCTTTACATACAGCTATATCTCCATCAGGATATGAGAACCTGGATGCGGATCACGCTGGACTGCTTACTGGGCATTTTTGCGGCGATCATGTTCGTAACCGATTCGGTTACGATAATCTTCCTCCTTCTGCTCATAGCTCATTATTTCATTTACTCGGACAGAAACCTCAGGTCTTTTTTTATTACTCTCGGGGTCTTTATCGGAGTATTCCTTATCCTTGCCGCCGTTAAGGCCGGATCTCTGGGAGTACCGGTATCAAAGGTGCTGAGTCATTCCGTTTCACGGTTCAACGTAAAGGAAAACGAGGAGACCGGGGAGCGCTATGAGCTGTCGGAAGTGTATGAAAGCTTTCAGGATGAGATAAACAATCAGAATCAGAATATCACGGAAAATTATTACTTCCTTTACAAGAAGGATGGAAGCAGCATATCGCCGATCGAGGCTTCATGGCTCCAGCTGGCTACAAATCTCATATACATGTTCTCACTGGTGCTTTCCGGAAGCTGTGTGATCTATATGTTCAGAAGCAGGAATACCAAGGCCGTTGTTATAATGCTCATGAGCATCGGAATGCTGTTTACGGCCTTTTTCAAGGCCATGGCAGATGCAAACGGGTTTTATATCTTCGAGATACTTATAATATTTGCCTGCGCGGGACTTTCCTATATGTATGAGAACCAGCATCCTGAGGCCTTTGTGGAGGATGATATCTGGGAAACGGAGGAGGATTATGATGAAGATGAGGAGGCTTACGAGCTGACCGAAGAGGAACAGGAGGAGATCCTGCGCCGGGCAAGAGCGCTCATCTTCATAGGAGAGGACGAAGAGCTCTATGAGGAGATAAAGAGGGACGAGGAAGAGGAAAGACAGAGGCTTGCCGCCGAAGCAGAGGAAGAAGAACAGCAGGAACAGGCAGGAAGTACCGGGAGGAAAAAGAAAAAAGACTCCGTGGATGAGTCGGAAGACCTCTCAGATGAAGCTGATCCGGATGAAGAGGAGTATTACGAAGAAGACCAATATGAAGACGGATATTATGAAGAAGAGAGTGATGATGCAGAATATTCGGATGAGGATGAATATTATGAAGATGATGCCGGTTATGAAGAGGCTGAGGATGAAGAAATAGAAGATAAGAAGCCGGGAAGGGGAGAGCCCTTAAGGAATCCGCTTCCGCTTCCTGCCGAACATGTAGGAAAGCGTCTTGATTTCGATGATGACAGCTTTGATGAGGAAGGTTATGACGAGGATGAGGAGGAAATGGCTGAGGAATATGAGGATGAGGAGGAAGATGAGGACTGGTAATAAGATGTCGGGCTCAGCATCATCATTTTAAAAGATCGATCTCATATGCAAGCTCAAAGTCCCTGAGCTCATCACAGGTATTCCATCTGTTCATGATCCTGTCTATGACCACCTCAATATTAAACGGGCTCATTTCCAGTAGAAGGATCATGTATTGATTCCTGCTGCTCTGGGTGACCACATCGCTCTGCCTAAGGGAAGAACGGAGCAGCTCCTTTATGGTATCCTGGGGAAGCTCGGAATCCGTTTTGGAGCTGACGGAAAAGAGGATCATCCAGACGCTTCTCTTATAATTGACATTGACACGGCTGAGGAACTGAAAGACCACCCTGAAGTCCTCCAGGGAGAGACAGTAGGCGCCCTTTGCGCGATTCCTTTCGCTAAGTATCATGCTCATGTTGGCTATGTCGGACGCGACCGCCTGTTCCCGGTCATTCCCATTTTCTATGTCGCTGTATATGCGGTAACCGTGTTTTCCGTTCTGTTTTACGGTATAGAGAGCCTTATCGGCTTTTTTGAACAGAGTGGGATAGTCGCTTCCCTCATCGGGAGCGAAGACGCAGCCGATGGATGCGCCGAGAGGAATGTTCATATCCTCTCCCATGATATCCTTTGCGGCCGCAATGAGCCGGTCATTTATAAAGGCGGCCTTGTCCGCTATCACGGGCTCCTCTGAGACCTTCTGACAGTAGGCTATGAACTCATCGCCGCCTATCCTTCCGAGGATATCATTGGCACGGACCACGGAGCGCAGGATGTCTGCAAATGCCACCAGGAGCTTATCCCCTGCCTCATGGCCGTACAGATCGTTTACCAGCTTAAAGCTGTCAAGATCGATCATCATGAGGCTTCCCTGACTCTTATGACAGAGAGCATCTATTTCCTCAACTGCGGAGACCTTGTTCAAAAGCCCGGTAAGCCTGTCCGTTTCGGCAGCGTTTTTCAATGTGTTCAGCTTTTCCACGGTCTGAAGGATATTTTCAATCCGCCTGAGCAGCACGTCTGCCCTGAAAGGCTTTCTGATATAATCCATGGCGCCGTTTTCAAAGCCCTTGCTTTCGGCTTCATCATCATGATCGGCGGTCATGAACATGAAGGGGATCTGTCTGCCGTAAAGCTCTGACAGCCTTTGCTGCAGATCAAGCCCGGACATTCCCGGCATCCTGAGATCGGAAAGCACCATGTCGGGCTTTTCTTTTTCAAAAACATCCATAGCTTCCAGGCCGGATTCTGCCATGTAGGTCTGATATGCGGTTGAAAGAATATGATTTGTCATTAAAAGAGAGACCTGCTCGTCATCAACGATCATTATTTTCTTCATCATCCTGCCTCCCGTAAAGCCTGAACTGTTTAACCCTGATGAATTAAGAATCAGGAACAGTAAGGATCGCTTACGGCGAAAAACCACATGGCGATTATGATATAATCATCTGTATCTTTAAATTTAGCATATTTTTTGACAATAAACAAACCCATTTTCGAATCGGAGTTGAATTTGATACTCTTTTTTTGTATACTGAAGGTTACGAAAGCTACCATTCATGGGTCATGATGGAAATGACGGTCACTGACGGGAGCTTGCTCACAGACGGTGTCCGGCATTTCCATCATGAAACCGTGAAGCGATGACCTGTGAATGGTAAGATCGATAATAAATTCCAGTGAAGGGGAATTTTAAATGACTATTGAAATGCTTAGAGAATACGGCGCGGACGTTGAGGACGGGCTTGCCAGGTGCATGAATAATGAGCAGTTTTATCTCAGGATGATAGATCTCGGCCTTTCCGATGAGCGCTTTGAAGCCTTAGGTGTGGCCCTGAGGGAGTCGGATACTGATAAGGCCTTTGAAATTGCCCATGCTCTGAAGGGAGTAGTCGGAAATCTTGCCCTTACCCCGATCTATCAGCCCATGAGCGAGCTGACGGAGCTTCTGCGCTTCAAAGAAGAAGGGGATTATCACGGATTGTATTCAAGAATGATGGGAGAGCGGGAGAGGCTGCTTTCCATGTAGCCCGGAGATAATGAAAAAGAAGCTTACGATCATATCAGGCCCCACGGCCGCGGGTAAGAGCCGTCTTGCGGTAGAGCTTGCAAAGAGGATAAACGGTGAGGTCGTGTCTGCGGATTCCATGCAGGTATACCGCCATATGGATATCGGAACCGCCAAGATAACGATGGACGAGATGCAGGGAGTACCTCACCATCTCATAGACTGCCTGGAGCCTGACCGGGATTTTAATGTATTTATGTTTAAGGAGCTTGCAAATGCCGCTCTTGAAGACATCTATTCAAGGGGAAGGCATCCTGTGATAGCAGGCGGAACAGGCTTCTATATACAATCTGTTCTTTATGATATTGATTTTTCAAAGCCGCTGCCGAAGGGCCCGTCGGAGGTATCCGCTGACGTTACGGAGAGTATTTTTGATAACGAGGGGAGGGCAGATCTGAAGCGGCTTTTTGAGTTGTCTGAAAAGGGAGAGCTCAATCTCCGTTCCGCCCTCGAGGCCATAGCCGAAAAAAAGGGCGCCCACTTTCTTCACGGTCTCCTTGCCGGCATCGATAAAAAAAGCGCGGAAACGATCCACGAAAACAATATCAAACGGGTGATCAGGGCTATAGAATACTACGGAGAGACAGGAGAGCCCATCTCTGTTCACAACGAAAGCATGCGCAGCAAGCCCTCACCCTATGATTTCAGATATTACTGTCTCTTCAGGCCTCCTTCCGAGATATACAGCCTCATCGACAAGAGGGTTGAAAAGATGATGAGCGAAGGGCTGGTTGAAGAGGTTGAAGAGCTTGTCCGCATGGGGCTTACCGATAAAAACATATCCATGCAGGGGCTCGGGTACCGGCAGATATACAGATACCTGGCCGGTGAGCTTGACCTTGATGAAGCGGTGAGGCAGATCAAACGGGATACAAGACATTTCGCAAAGCGCCAGTATACCTGGTTCAGAAGGGAACGAGACGTCAGGATGCTTGATTTTAATGACTTTGATCTTGACTATGACAGGGCCGTTGATCACATCCTTGGGGATCTATGATAACAGGGAAATGCTGAATAAATCAGTATTTCCGGAAAGTGTTGCTGACAGGCATATGAAAAATGATATGAAACATATATACGAAGAGCTGGGTGTGGACAATGAGGTCCTGCACTTCGGAGATACTGTGCTTTCAGAGCTGTCGGACCGATTTGAAGAGATCGACAGGATAGCGGAGCTCAATGAGCTGAAGGTTATAAAGGCCATGCAGGAAAACAGGGTCTCAGAGGCCTGTTTTCAGGGCAGCACGGGCTATGGTTATAATGATCTGGGAAGAGACACTCTGGAGAAGGTCTATGCCTCGCTGTTTAAGGGTGAGGATGCCCTGGTAAGGCCCCAGATAACCTGCGGGACCCATGCCCTGGCTCTGGCTTTAATGTCAAACCTGAGGCCGGGGGATGAGCTTATGTCTCCCGTGGGAAAGCCCTATGATACCCTTGAGGAGGTCATAGGTATAAGGGATTCGAAGGGGTCACTTAAGGAATACGGAATAAGCTACAGGCAGGCCGATCTTCTTGAGGACGGAAGCTTTGATCTTGATGCTATAAAAAGAAATATCAACGAAAAGACCCGGATGATCACCATCCAGCGATCAAAGGGCTATGCCGAAAGGCCGACCCTGTCAGTGGACAGGATAGAGGAGCTTATCCGCTTTATCCGTTCCGTAAAGCCCGATGTGATCATAATGGTGGATAACTGCTACGGAGAGTTTACCGGGGAAAGAGAACCTCTTGAAGCGGGCGCGGATATGATAGTCGGCTCGCTTATCAAAAACCCCGGTGGAGGATTGGCTCCCATCGGAGGCTACATCGTCGGGAAAAAGGAATGCATCGAAAACGCGGCCTACAGGCTGACCTCTCCGGGCCTCGGGAAAGAGGTGGGAGCATCCCTTTCCGTTATACAGAGCTTTTATCAGGGGCTTTTCCTGGCTCCCTATGTAACCGCTTCTGCGCTTAAGGGCGCCGTATTTGCGGCAAATATTTATGAGAAGCTGGGCTTTAAGGTCATCCCCGGCGGGAAAGAGGAAAGGTATGACATAATACAGGCGGTGGAGCTGGGCTCGCCCGAAAGGCTTATTGCCTTCTGCAGGGGTATTCAGTCGGCAGCCCCTGTTGATTCCTTTGTGGTGCCCGAGCCATGGGATATGCCCGGGTATGATTCGAAGGTGATCATGGCCGCCGGCGCCTTTGTTTCCGGCTCCTCCATAGAGCTCTCGGCAGACGGCCCCTTGAGAGAGCCCTATACGGTATTCTTTCAGGGAGGGCTCACCTGGGCCCACGCCAGGCTTGGGATCCTTAAATCCCTCCAGAGCCTGAAGGATGAAGGGCTTGTGACGCTGTAGGGAGGGCAATCGATCAATATCTTCATAACCCTGGCGGGATATGCTGATTATAAAAAGTCCGGATCTGAGCATTTGCACAACTCACTTAACGAAAAGTGATTTTTATAGAAAACCTTTCAACACTGTTTGAGCTCGATACCTATAAGTTTAGATAACTGTGAA
>JAEEGL014772784.1_pt1 | contig 11260 bp, 12 predicted proteins | sample 9134231 | NCBI WGS metagenome assembly JAEEGL01 (sample SAMN16246548, study PRJNA631951) | gut metagenome | biome: gut microbiome; feature: rumen; material: fiber-attached | host: Bos | place: Iran: Karaj | collected 2018-10
CAGGGATATACACAGGTTGAGATCGCCAAAAAGATCGGAGTAGGTCTTGGTGAGATCCAGCTCATCCTTGGACTTTACGGGGAGGGCAATTTATAATGAAAAAAAAGTACTATCTTCGCGGTCTTGGAATAGGTATTCTTGTGACTGCACTTTTGTTTGTTATTGCACTGGTATTTCATAAACCTCATTTATCTGATGCGGAGATCCGTCGTCAGGCCAGGGCTCTCGGAATGATAGATGCCGCTGAAGCTGATGATTATTCCGATGATCAGGATTCTGAAGAAGAAAACACGGATCAGCAGGAGAGTGATGATCAGATCACCGAGGAGACCACCGAAAATGATGATGGCAGTACCACTACCACAACCACTGAGGAACTGACCGGTGATGATGTTGAAAAAGCTCCTGACGAGAGAGTCAAGACTCCTGTTGACTCAGATACTTCAGAAAGCGAGTCTGCTTCCGCAGGTTCCGATAACTCATCTTCGAAAAAAACTGACAGCAGTGAATCATCAGATAATTCTTCCGGTCGTGATTCAGATAACTCATCTGCAGCTACAGGCGAAAAAGTAACTATAACAGTTCGCAGTGGACAGAATTCCGGTCAGGTAGCATCAGCACTTGCTTCTGCCGGACTTGTAGATGATGGCAGATCCTTTGACAGATATCTTGAATCCAACGGATATGACCGTATAATACGTCCCGGTGACTATGAAATTCCCGAAGGCGCAAGTTACGAACAAATAGCACAAATATTAATAAGAAGGTAAAATATATTACGCATAGTAAGGCGCGAGCGATGGGTAAGATGCGACCGAAGTGGAACGTAGATCCCATCGCGGGAGCGTAAGATCTTGGTGGTAATTATAAAACAGTTATGTTTGGATTTTTTTCCTTGCATAGCTGTTTTTATTATGCTATAATGTTCGAGTTGCGTGTGCAACGTACTATAAATCACATGTGAAGAGAAGGAGATCGGTGCCTTTCGGTCATCTCATTCGTCGAATCACATGGAAGCAAAACCAAGGAGGTTTAAAATGAGTGTTATTTCAATGAAGCAGCTGCTTGAGGCCGGCGTACATTTCGGCCACCAGACCCGTAGATGGAATCCTAAAATGGCTCCTTACATCTACACAGAGCGCAATGGTATCCATATCATTGACCTTCAGAAGACTGTAGGCATGGTAGATGATGCATACAATGCGATCTTCGATATCTGCTCACAGGGAGGTACCATCCTTTTCGTAGGTACCAAGAAGCAGGCACAGGAGACTGTTGCAGCTGAGGCTGAGCGCTGCGGTATGTACTATGTAAATGAGCGTTGGCTTGGTGGTATGCTCACCAACTTCCGCACTATCCAGAGCCGTATTGCTCGTCTTAAGAAGCTTGAGAAGATGGAAGCAAGCGTAACATTTGATGTTCTTCCCAAGAAGGAAGTCATCGCTCTTCGTAAGGAGATGGAAAAGCTCAACCGCAACCTTGGCGGAATCAAGAACATGGAGAGACTTCCCGATGCAATCTTCGTTGTAGATCCTAAGAAGGAGCACATCTGCATCCAGGAGGCAGAGGCACTTGGTCTTACTATCGTAGGTATCGCTGATACAAACTGCGATCCTGATGAGCTTGATTACATCATCCCCGGTAACGACGATGCTATCAGAGCCGTTAAACTTATCGTTTCTAAGATGGCTGACGCTGTCGTTGAGGCAAAAGAGGGTATTGAGGCTACACCCGCTAAGGAAGAGACTGAGGAGTAATTTTCATTAAATATACGGAGGTTTTTAAAATGGCAGCTATTACAGCAGCAATGGTTAAGGAACTGCGTGAGATGACCGGCGCAGGTATGATGGATTGTAAAAAGGCTCTTGGAGAGACCGACGGCAATATGGACGAGGCTGTAAAGTATCTTCGTGAGAAGGGCATCAGCAAGGCAGAGAAAAAGGCAAGCCGTATTGCAGCTGAGGGACTTTGCTCAGCAGTAGTTGATGGCAAGGTTGCAGCAGTTGTTGAGGTTAACTCTGAGACAGATTTCGTTGCAAAGAATGATACTTTCAAGGAGTATGTTGATCTGGTTGCTAAGCAGGCACTTGCTTCAAATGCTTCTGATCTTGATGCATTCATGAATGAGTCATGGAATGCTGATACTTCCAAGACTGTTAAGGAAGCTCTTACAGACAAAATCGCAGTTATCGGTGAGAACCTCAAGATCCGTCGTTTCGAGAAGGTTGAGGCTGCTGATGGTTTCGTAGTTTCCTATATCCACGGTGGTGGACGTATCGCTGTTCTTCTTTCCATCAAGGGCGAGGAGAATGACGCTACCAAGGAAGCAGCTATGAACGTTGCAATGCAGATCGCAGCTATGAGCCCTAAGTACATCTCACAGGCTGATGTTGATCAGGATTACCTCAAGAGCGAGGAGGATATCATTCGTGAGCAGATCGCTAACGATCCTGCTGAGGCTTCTAAGCCTGATAAGGTTAAGGAAGGCATGATCAAGGGACGTATGTCCAAGCTCATGAAGGATGTTTGCCTTCTTGATCAGGTTTACGTTAAGGCTGAGGATGGCAAGCAGTCCGTTTCCAAGTATCTCCAGTCTGTTGGCGATATCACAGTTGCTAAGTTTGTTCGTTTCGAGACAGGTGAAGGTCTCGAGAAGAAGGAAGAGAACTTCGCTGAGGAAGTTGCTAAGCAGATGGGCGCATAATCATAAGCGTTACATTATAATAATGTTTTATCAAAGGCACTATAGACCCTATAGTGCCTTTCTCTAAAATGAGATATTTGAGGTGATTATGTCCGAGGAGGATCTTAAGGAAAAAAGAGCGCACAGATCCAGAGTCAGACGGATGAAAAATGCTATTATTACCTTTCTGATCTTATGGATCATCCTTATGACGGCTGCCGTAATCGTTCTTGGGATCTGTGTTTTTTCACTTTCAAAAAAACTTGAAGCACGCAAAACAGGGGATCCCTCTGTTGTCAGTGCATCAGATATAACAAATGAAGAGGACGGAGCAGGATCCTTAAGTGATATTTATGCATATAATGCTGATGCACTTAAGTTGTATGAAGAAAAGGCTAAGGATAATCTTGCCGAACAGTCTGACGACACCATGAAGGTTTATCTTACCTTTGATGACGGTCCCAGCGGAAGTTCGGATCAGATCCTGGATATCCTGGATGATTACAATGTCAAGGCTACTTTCTTTGTAAACGGGAGGACAGATGAGCACTCCCTTTCCGTTTATAAAAGGATAGTGGATGAGGGACATACAATAGCTATGCATTCCTACACCCACAAGTACAGCGAGGTTTATGCTTCTCTTAATAATTTCAAGTCAGATCTTGAAAGGATACAGAATCTTATCTATGACGTGACCGGAGTTGAGTGTAACTATTACAGGTTCCCCGGAGGTTCATCCAACAGGGTATCATCTACGGACATGTCTGTTTTTATTGATTATCTTGATAAGATCGGCATCACATATTACGACTGGAATGTCATGAGCGGTGATGCCACAACTTCTCCATATACGTCTCATGACCTTATTGAAAATGTCATGGGTGATGTGGTAAAATATAAATCGTCGGTCGTCCTGATGCATGACGCTGACAATAAAAAGGCTACAGTAGAAGCCCTTCCGGAGCTTATTGAGTCTCTTCAAAAGATGGGGGCACAGCTCCTTCCTATAGACGAGGATACTACTGTTGTACAGCATATACACTGATAAGTGAATTGGAGGTTTTTATATGGGTTTTTTCAAAGAGTTCAAGGATGACCTTGCAGAGGCAGCTGACGAGCTGATCCCCGGCGGTGGTCGTGATGATGAGGAGTTACCCTCAGATATTTCCGTTGGATCTCTGGATAGCAGTATAGATGTGTCCAGCGAGCTTTCCAAGCTCGACGGTCTTTTGGAGCAGGTTGCCAAAAAGGTAGATGAGCCTGAGCCCGAACCCGTTGCGGATATTCCTCAGAAGGAAAGTTTTTCGAATTCCTTCAGTACCGAGACTCATGTTGACCCGGTACCGGTTACACCTGCAGCACCCGACAGAAGCTTTTTTGGAAGAACAGATAAAAAGGAGAAAAAAATGGCTGATTCTATTGACGAGATTGTTAGAAACGTTACCCCTCAGGTTGCACCTTCCATGCCTGCATCCGATGAAAATGCTATCATCACCAGCGGCATGACCATCACCGGAGATCTTGATTCCACAGGATCTATCGAGGTTAGCGGTACTATCAACGGTAACGTTCACTGCAACGGTAAGCTTACAGTTACCGGCTCTATCAATGGTAACAGCACATCTTCAGAGTTTTTTGCTGATTCCGCCAGAGTTACAGGAGAGGTTAATACTTCCGGTACAGTTAAGATCGGTGTTGGATCAGTAGTTATCGGTAATATCACTGCAGCTTCAGCTGTTATTGCAGGTGCTGTTAAGGGTGATATCGATGTTCAGGGACCTGTAGTTGTTGATACTTCAGCAGTAGTAATGGGTAATATCAAGTCACGCAGCGTTCAGATCAATAACGGGGCAGTTATCGAGGGATTCTGCTCACAGGCATACGCTGATGTTGATGTTTCCAATGTATTCGCATAAAAGTCTTTTGGCCTAAGGAGATAATATGAAACGTATCTTACTTAAACTATCCGGCGAGGCTCTTGCCGGTGATAAAAAGACAGGCTTTGATGAGGCTACCTGTGTCAGGGTTGCCAATCAGGTCAAAAAGCTTTGCGATGACGGTGTTCAGGTTGGTATCGTTATCGGAGGAGGCAACTTCTGGAGAGGCAGGGATTCTGAGAGGATCGACCGGACCAAGGCTGATCAGATCGGTATGCTTGCAACAGTCATGAACTGCATCTATGTATCTGAGATCTTCAGATCACAGGGCATGAAGACTTCCGTACTTACACCTTTTGAGTGCGGCAGCATGACTAAGCTTTTCTCCAAGGATCGCGCCAATAAGTATTTCGAGCGTGGTATGGTTGTTTTCTTTGCTGGTGGTACAGGACATCCTTATTTTTCAACCGATACGGCTACTGCGCTTCGAGCAATTGAGATCGAGGCTGAGGTTATCCTTCTTGCAAAGGCTATAGATGGGGTATACAATGCAGATCCCAAGGTTGATCCTTCAGCCAAGCGATTTGATGAGATCTCACTTTCGGATGTTATTGCACAGAAGCTTGGTGTAATGGATCTGGCAGCAGCAATTTTATGTATGGAAAATAAGATGCCGATGTATGTTTTTGCCCTCGAGGAAGAGGACAGCATTGTAAAAGCTATTTCCGGCAACTTTAATGGAACAAGGGTTACGGTTTGATTGGGGGTTACTAATGGACGAGAGGATAAGCGCATTTGAGACTAAGATGAACAAGACTTTAGAGAATCTCAAGGAGGAGTATATGACCATCAGAGCAGGTCGTGCCAATCCTCATATTCTTGATCATCTTACAGTAGACTACTACGGAACACCCACACCGATCCAGCAGGTAGCCAATATCAATGTACCTGAGGCACGTATGATCCAGATCTCACCTTGGGAGCCTTCCATGGTCAAAGAGATCGAAAAGGCCATCCTTACTTCGGATATTGGTATCAATCCCACCAATGACGGTAAGATGATCCGTCTCGTTTTCCCCGAACTAACAGAGGAGAGACGTAAAGAACTTGCCAAGGATGTTAAAAAGCGTGGTGAGAATGCCAAGGTTGCCATCCGTAATATTCGTCGTGATGCCAATGATATGGTGAAAAAGCTTTCAAAGAGCGAAGATATTTCCGAGGATAACGTTTCAGATATGGAAGATGATATCCAGAAGATGACCGATGGATTTATCGCCAAGATCGATGCAACCATCGAAGAAAAATCCAAGGAGATCATGACAGTATAAAATCGGTTTATACAGTTAAAAAAGGGGACGTATGATCGTTCCCTTTTTATCTTATAGAGAATCACTTTGTATATGTGACAAATATAGATATGAATATGGATGAATTTACTACAGTACCGGAGCACGTTGCTCTTATCCTGGATGGTAACGGCCGTTGGGCTAAGGCTCAGGGTAAACCCCGGACATACGGGCATATAATGGGGGCTAAGAGAGTAGAGCCAATTTGCAGACACGCGGATAAAAGGGGTGTCCGTTTTTTGACTTTATATGCATTTTCTACCGAGAACTGGAACCGTCCGGATGATGAGGTTTCTGCCCTTATGGGGCTTCTGGGTAAATACATGGACATTTGTCGTGATATGGCTCTTAAGGAAAACATGCGAGCTCTTATCCTTGGGGACAGGGAACCCCTTTCGGATACTCTTAAGAAAAAGGCAAAAAGACTGGAAGAGGAAACAAAGTCCGGTACCGGACTTACACTTTCCATATGCATAAACTACGGAAGCAGAGATGAGATGCTTCGTGCCATGAGAAATATGTATTCGGACATGAGAAGCGGAGACGAGGATCCTTCTGCCATTACCGAGGATAGGTTTTCTTCTTATCTGGATACGGCAGGTATTCCGGATCCAGACTTTTTGATCCGAACAAGCGGAGAGCAACGCCTTTCCAATTATCTGATGTGGCAGCTTGCTTATGCAGAATTGTATTTTACTGACGTTCCCTGGCCTGATTTTGATGAAGATGAATTTGATCGAGCACTTTTAGCTTATGCCGGAAGGCAGAGACGCTACGGAGGTATTTGATGTTTTGGACCAGACTATTTAGCGGTATAGGACTTCTGGTTATACTAGCCGGGCTTATTTACCTGGGAGGTGATTTTCTCTTTGCAGGAACACTTCTGATATCGTTGATAGGACTTTTTGAGTTTTATCGTGCAATCGGAATCGAAAAAAAATATCCGGGTTATGTGGGGTATTTGACGCTTATAGTGTATTATCTGCTTCTTCGATTTGAAGTTCCCTTTATCAGTATCATGCTGCTTTGGATGACAGCACTTTTTGCGCTTCTTATCCATTATGTGTTTACATATCCCAAGGTTAATATCCAGGAAGTTGCGTTGTCCTTTTTCGGAATATTTTATGTGGGAGTCATGCTTTCTCATATCTACCTTTTGAGGATGCTTCCTCTTGGAATATATCTGGTTTGGATCATCTTCATATGTTCCTGGGGCTGTGATACCTGTGCATACTGCGCAGGACGCCTTTTCGGCAAGCACAAGATGTCACCAGTACTTTCCCCCAACAAGACTGTGGAGGGGGCTATTGGAGGCCTTCTGGGCGTATTTTTGATCACAGCATTATTCTGTTTTATCTTAAAAGATACGCTGGGGATCCATACTACGCATATATTCGGGCTTTCAGCGGTAGCTGCAGTTGCAGGCTTTGCTTCCATGATCGGTGATCTTGCAGCATCCGCTATCAAAAGGACCTACGATATCAAGGATTATGGTAATCTGATACCCGGTCACGGCGGTATACTTGACCGCTTTGACTCTGTTATTATTACTGCGCCTATCGTATATTACCTGATCACTATAGTATTATCCGGAGTAGAATTATGAAATACGTTTCCATACTTGGCTCCACAGGCTCCATCGGTACACAGGCTCTTTCCGTAATTGAAGAAATGAGTGACATCAAGGTCTGCGCCATGGCCTGCGGAAGCAATATTGACTTATTTGAAAAGCAGGTTAGAAAGCATTTGCCTGAAATTGCCTGCGTTTATGATGAAAAACAGGCAGCAGTTCTTTCAGAAAATCTCAGTGCTCTGGACATAAAAGTTGTCAGCGGTATGGATGGTCTTATTGAGACTGCATGTTTTGGAAAAACCGAACTCGTACTTACAGCTGTAGTTGGAATGATCGGTATCAGACCTACCATAGCTGCTATAGAGGCAGGCAAGGATATTGCTCTTGCCAATAAGGAGACCCTGGTTTGTGCCGGAAGTATCATTATGCCTCTTGCTCGGGAAAAGGGAGTCCGCATTATACCCGTGGACTCTGAGCATAGCGCAATTTTCCAGAGCATTATGGGTAGCGAGGATCAGGAGATCAGACGTATCATCCTGACTGCATCCGGAGGCCCCTTCTTTGGCAAGGATTTTGATGAACTTGAGAGTGTTACACTTGAGGATGCGTTAGCTCATCCCAACTGGTCTATGGGAAAAAAGGTTACCATCGATTCTGCAACCATGGTCAACAAGGGACTAGAGGTTATGGAGGCCCACTGGCTGTTTGGTGTTCCTCTTAACAGGATACAGGTAGTTGTTCATAGAGAGAGCATCCTTCATTCAGCCGTTGAGTTTGAGGACGGTTGCATCATTGGACAGATGGGGCCCGCAGATATGCGACTTCCCATTCATTTTGCCTTTACTTATCCCGATCGCGGAGAGCTTTCCGGCGAACCTTTGGACCTTTTCTCTATACATCAGCTAACCTTTGATCATCCGGATATGGAGACATTTTTCGGACTTGCTCTTGCTTTTGATGCGGCTCTTGCAGGCGGCAATATGCCAACCATCTTTAACGCTGCCAACGAGGAAGCGGTTGCTGCATTTTTGAGAGGGGATATTTCTTTTGTACAGATACCAGAGATCATTTCCGCAGCTATGATGGAAGTTGATTTTATTGATGAGATTACTTTAGACGATATTTTTAATACTGAAAAAAAGACCAGAGAATTTGTACTTGATTATATTAGCGTTATTTAGGAGTTATTTATGCAGATCATTGTTGCTATTTTAGTATTTAGTTTTATTATCTTTTTTCATGAGCTGGGTCATTTCCTTTTGGCCAGAGCCAATGATGTAAAAGTCAATGAGTTTGCCATCGGTATGGGGCCCAAGCTTTTAGCTTGGACCAAGGGAGAAACCACATACTGTCTCAAACTTCTTCCCTTTGGAGGATCCTGCTCCATGGAGGGTGAGGATGAGGAAAGTTCCGATGAGAGAGCATTTAATAAGAAAAATAACTGGCAGAAGTTTCTCATAGTATTTGCAGGGCCTTTTTTTAACTTTCTTTTGGCATTTATCCTTGCAGTGATCCTTCTTATCGCTGCAGGTTATAATCCTGCTGTAGTTGAGGATGTTATTGACGGATATCCCGCTCAGGAAGCCGGGATTGAGGCCGGTGATGAGATCATCAGAATGGGCGGATACAACGTTCATTTTTATAATGAGATCGGCATTTACAGCCTTTTTCATCAAAATGAGACTTTTGATGTAACTTATATCAGGGACGGGCAGAAGTATACCACTACGGTCACGCCCAAACTTTACGAGGAAACCGGCCGTTATCTCATTGGAGTTTCCGGCAATACCATTGTTCGCCGGACAGGCTTTTTCTCTACAATCGCCTATGGATTTTATGAGATCAAATATCAGATCTATGTAGTTTTAAACAGTCTAAAGATGCTTTTTACAGGTGGTCTGTCCATCAATGATCTTTCCGGGCCTGTGGGTATCGTTAAATCTATGGGAGATACCTATAATCAGGCTGCGCAGATTAGTGTTATAAGTGTTATACTGACCATGATGAATTATGCGGTCCTTTTGTCCGCTAACCTTGGTGTTATGAATCTTTTGCCTATCCCTGCGTTAGACGGTGGAAGGATCCTGATCTATATCATCGAGGGCATCACTCGCCGCAAGATCCCCGAAAATGTTGAGGGCGCCATCAATCTTGCAGGCTTTGTCCTTCTAATGCTGCTTATGGTTTTTGTAATGGGCAATGACATAAAAAAGATAATCGCTCCGTAGAGATAGACTTCCTATATCTATGGCTGCTTTGTAAATGGTGGTGGATATTATGGGTATATTTTCTAACAGAAGAAAAAGCAGAGTTGTTAATATCGGCGGAGTCCTTGTTGGCGGCGATAATCCTGTTGTTATCCAGTCAATGACTAACACCAAGACCGCTGATGTTGCTGCAACTGTTTCTCAGATCCATAGTCTTGAGAAAGCCGGCTGTCAGATTGTCAGGAGTACGGTTCCGGACATTGAATCAGCAAAAGCCTTTTCAGAGATCAAAAAACAGATATCCATTCCTTTGGTTGCGGATATCCATTTCGATCACAAGCTGGCTATCGCAGCTATTGAAAACGGTGCTGACAAGATCCGGATCAATCCCGGCAATATTGGATCCGCTGACAGGGTAAGGGCAGTTGTGGACTGTGCAAAAGAGCGCAATATTCCTATTCGGATAGGCGTTAATTCCGGCTCTTTGGAGCGAGATATCCTCGAAAAGTACGGAAGCGTAACTGCAGAGGGTCTTTGTGAGAGTGCCCTTATTAACGCATCCATGATCGAGGATATGGGGTATGACAATATAGTTCTTAGCCTCAAGTCTTCAGATGTTCTTATGTGCTCCGAAGCTCACAGACTTATTGCAGACAAATGCGATTATCCTATTCATGTAGGCATCACCGAAGCAGGCAGTATCAAAAGCGGTAATATCAAGTCCGCCGTCGGTCTTTCTTTGATATTATCCCAGGGTATAGGTGATACTATCCGCGTTTCGCTTACAGGAGACCCGGTAGAGGAGATTTATTCGGCCAAGGCCATTCTGCGCACTTTGGGTCTCTACAAGGGCGGTATAGAGGTTGTTTCCTGTCCTACCTGCGGAAGGACGAACATTGATCTTGAGGACCTTGTATCACGGGTAGAAAAGCTTGTACTGAGCTATGATCTTGATATCAAGCTGGCAGTCATGGGTTGCGTTGTCAACGGCCCGGGAGAAGCCAGAGAAGCAGATCTGGGCGTATGCGGAGGACGCGGAGAGGCTCTTTTGATCCGCGGATCCGACGTTATAAAAAAAGTACCTGAATCACAGGTTTTTGAAGAGTTAAAATACATTTTAGATAATTGGGAAGAGTTATATGGCTCAAAAGTTTCTTGATCTGTTTCGTGAAATAAAGCTTGATACTTCCTTGCAGACTATTCTTGAAAAGTCCGAGATCATACGTATTTCGGACTCGAAAGATCATAGTCTTTTTTGCGTTTATATCAAGGCCCCTGTGCTTATTCCAAAGCGCAAGATCTGGGAACTTGAAGGCATCATCAAAAAACAATATTTTTCTAACTCCGATAAAGTCACAGTCAGAGTCAAAGAAAAGTTCGACCTTACAGACTCATATACTCCAAGACGTATTTATTCCGATTACAGAGACAGCATACTTGAGGAGATCAGAGCTCATAATATGCTGCTTTTCCAGCTTTTAACTAGAGCAGATACTGTCTTTGATGATGACAGTGAGGGTCGCAGTCATATGACTTTGGTCCTTGAGGATACAATGATCGCTCATGAGCAGCAG
>JAEEGL014830134.1_pt1 | contig 11260 bp, 8 predicted proteins | sample 9134231 | NCBI WGS metagenome assembly JAEEGL01 (sample SAMN16246548, study PRJNA631951) | gut metagenome | biome: gut microbiome; feature: rumen; material: fiber-attached | host: Bos | place: Iran: Karaj | collected 2018-10
TAAGCCGGGCATCGCTCACAGCCATGGAAGCCACTTGGTTGATAGGTGTCGGAGTGCCGTAATAATCAACGCGCACATCGTCTAAAATAGCCAGGTTAGCCCGGCCAGTGCGCAGTTTGGAAAGGTCGCTTCTAAGGGACCTGACGGCTTGTTCGATAGAAGATTTAAAATCGCTGTAAATACCGTTAATCATTATAAACTCCTTAAACTGTGACGGTGGTGCCTTTGTCTTTTCCGCAAAGCACATCTTTAATGGCGCCATCTTCTTTCATATTAAATACCGATATGGGCATCTTGCTGTCCATGCAAAGTGAGACAGCGGTTAAGTCCATAACTTTAAGATTTTTTTCTAAAATTTCTTTATAGGTGATGGTGGCAAAACGCTTGGCAGCCGGGTTTTTCACTGGGTCGCTGTCGTAAATGCCATCCACTTTGGTACCTTTAAACATAATATCGGCTTTTATTTCAGCGGCACGCAAAGCGGCGGCGGTGTCGGTGGAAAAATAGGGATTGCCGGTGCCGGCGGTAAAAATCACCACTTCGCCGGCATTAAGAGCGGCTATAGCCTTTTCGCGGATAAAGAGCTCGGCTACTTGGGGAATATGTAAACTGGACATCACCCGGGCTTTAGCCCCCAGGCGCCGGAGCTGGTCCGCTATGGCGAGGCCATTCATCACTGTGGCCAGCATCCCCATATAATCGGCAGTGGCTCTATCCATGTCTTTGGCGCTTGTGCTCACCCCGCGAAAGAGGTTGCCGCCGCCGACCACTATGCCAACCTGAGTGCCAAGCGCTGTAATTTCAACTATTTGCCGGCAAGTTCTCTCTAGCATACTGGGATCTATACCGCTTGATAATTCGCCTTCCAGCGCCTCGCCGGAGAGCTTTAAAAGAACTCTTTTGTATTTTGCGCCGCTCATGGAATCCCCCACAAAAAGCCGATAAATGGCTACCCGAAAGTGGGCCTTCTGTCAATATTTGGACTTTATACAACTATTTAATTGTCAAAAAGCTTTCCTTTGCATAGGCTCTACTAGGCTTTTTTTGAAGGTGCATGATTATGTCGGAACTTGATGATTATAAGCAAAAAGTAAAAGAGCAACTTACTAAAATTTGCCGGGTTATCGCTCAAATATCGGCCGGTAATTATAGTGAGCATTTAAATCTTTTCCCTATAGCTACCGAAGAATACAGCGAATTTTTGTTTGGTCTCGATATCTTGCTGAATGACCTCATAAAAACGCGCCGCGATTTGGAAATCCAGCAGGCTTATCATAAAACCCGCGCCGAAATTTGGCGCCGGGCTTCCATGGCTTATGATTCTCCGCAGGAAATGCTCGATAATTTGTTAAGTGTTCTCATTGAGGCTTTTAATTTGGATGTAGCCGGTTATTTGGTGGCCGGTAAAGAGGATGAAAATTATCGTTGTTTGGCCGCCAAGGCAACGGAAGAGATTAATTACACTGTTTTTTCTCTCCCTAAAAGCTTTATTTCTCCCCCCTCCGCCGAGTGTAGTTATTGTACTATTGCTTTGGGCGATGAGTCGCCGCTTTTTCATGGTGATGCGCCGGATGAACTGCGTATCAGTGCCGATGCCGTACGCAAACTAAAACTCAAATCCATGATGGGCGTTTTTGCTTATGATGCCGTCAGCAGTGCCAATGTCGGCGTGGTTATCGGCAGTAAAAATAAGCGTCAATGGAATACCCATGAAGAGCACACCATAGCTTCAATGACGATGATTTGCCATGCGCGAACCTTGCAACTTAAAATGAAAGAGGAGCTGGCTACAGCTAATATGCGCCTGGAAAAAGAGGTGGCGGCGCGTACCGGAGAGCTCAATAATCTCAATATGCGCCTCACCAACGACCTTATTTACAGAGAGCAAGTTGAGCGCAAACTCCGCGAAAATATGGAACTTTATCGCGCTCTGGTGGAAACGATTCCCGATTCTATTCTGGTTGTGGTCAGCGATGGCACCATTAGGCGCATCAATTCGGCCTCTTTGAATGTTTTCCACGCGCGGAACGAAAAAGAGCTTATAGATCATAATATTGCTGAATTTATTGAAGAATATGACCTTACAACCACCAAAGCTTACAAGACTTTGGAGCGCCAGGTGAAATGCTGTGACGGCAATAGCTGCCTATGCGAAATAACCATTACCGATATTGTCTTTTCCGGGCCTAATCAAGATGCGGCTCGCCTCTGCCTGGTGCACGATATAACCGAGAGACGGCGCCAGGAAAGTGAGCTTGCGCGCATTCAAAGTCTTGAATCTATTGGTATTTTAGCGGGCGGTATAGCTCACGATTTTAATAACATCCTTTCCGGTGTGGCCGGCAATCTTTATTTGGCCCGGGAGCTTTATCCCAAAGAGCCGCAAAAATCACTCTCGCTTTTGGATGTAGCCCATCACTCTATTATAAAAGCCAAACATTTAACCGGGCAACTCCTGACTTTTGCCAAAGGCGGCGCTCCCATTAAAGAAACATTATCCATTAAAAATATTTTAGACGAAGCTGCAACTTATGCTTTGGCCGGCTCAAAAATGGCCTACCATTTTGCGGCCAATAACAAATTGAAACTGGTGGAGGGAGATCCCACACAACTGGTGCAGGTTTTTAGTAATTTGCTTTTGAATGCCGCTCAGGAGATGCAGCAGGGGACGATTGATCTCGAAGCCGAAACAGTTGATATAAAAGATTATGATGAGGAACATTCCCTGCCGGACGGAACTTATGTCCATATTATGGTGGCCGATCGCGGCGGTGGTATTTCCGCCGAGAAAGCGCCTTATATTTTTCACCCTTATTATACCACGAAAAAACAAGGCACCGGTCTTGGGCTTACAGTGGTTTATTCTATTGTGCAACATCATGGCGGTGTGGTTTATCATGCTCCGCGAGATGGCGGAGGGACGATTTTTCATGTTTTTCTACCGGCCAGCAATGTGGAGGAACAACCACTAAAAGTAAAAGAAAAATCATCGGTTACCGATAATGTGGAAATCACCAATAAGCGCCTTTTGCTCATGGACGATGACGAAGATATTTTGACTATGCTTGGCGAACTCTTTACTTTTATGGGCTATGAACCATCCCTCGCCAAGAACGGTGAAGAAGCTCTGAAAATATATAAAGAATCCCAGGCCAAAAAGCAGCCTTTCGCAGTGGTTATTTTGGATTTAACCATTACCGGCGGCATGGGCGGCAAAGAGACAATCGGCGAATTAAAGCAACTTGATCCCGATGTTTATGCCATTGTAGCCAGCGGATACTCCAACGATCCGGTGCTGGCCAGTTATAAAGAATACGGCTTTAAGGATATTTTAACCAAACCCTATACTATGGAAGAGTTAAAAGAAGTTTTGAAAAGAGCTTTTAATTCCAAGCAACTTCAGGAACCGGAAGCCTGATTTCTTCGCTACGGGGCTGCGGCCTAGCTTGGTCTCTTGCTGTCCAGAGTCTAAAGGCGCCCGATTTAACCAGCGCTTGTAAAAGTTCGGCATGGAGAGCATGGCCGCCTTTATATATTTCGACAGCCCCAATAAGCGGCGCTCCTAAAAGAGCTAGATCACCAACGGCATCCAGTGCTTTATGGCGCACAAATTCATCGGGATAACGCAAGCCGCCGGGATTAAGAACATTGTAATTATCTATAACAACAGCGTTTTCAAGAGAACCGCCCAAAGCCAGACGGCGTTCTTTTAAAGCCTCTATATCTTTTAAAAAGCCGAAAGTGCGGGCCCGCGCTAATTCTTCGGTGAAAACGGCAGTGGAAAAATCAGCGGCAAAAGTTTGCCGGCCGATTAAAGGATGAGGAAAATCAATAACATATTTTAAAGATAGGGTAGAAGCCGGGGAGATGGTAGCCCATTTGTCATTAAGGCGCACCGTAACTTTATCGGTGACTACGGCAAACTTTTTTTGGGCTTTTTGTTTTATTATACCGGATTCTTGCAACATACAAACGAAAGGAGCGGCGCTGCCGTCCATAATGGGAACTTCCGGCCCGCCGACTAATACGCGAGCATTATCGATACTTAAGCCCATAAAGGCGGCCATTAAGTGCTCGATAGTTTTTATGGCATTTTCCCCCTGGCCGATGGTGGTAGCCAGTTCGGTGCGGGTAACGAGGTCGTAGCGAGCCGGCATAACCAGAGGATCTTTAATATCGGTGCGCTCAAAAGTGATGCCGTGGCCAGCCGGGGCGGGAAGTATCTCTAATCTAATGGATTTACCGGTGTGCAGCCCGATGCCGACACAACCTATTTTTTCACGAATGGTGCACTCTCTCACCATAAAATATTTCTCCTTTGGCCATTGAATTGGCCGGATACCACTCTCAAATTCGTTGCAAAAAACATACCAACTTTTTACCCGGGCCAAAGGCCTAGGACGGAGAGCGGTAACATGGTGCTTTTAGCTTTATAACGGCTTGCAATGAGGCCAAAAAGCGCAAGCAGACCGCCTTCTAGCATACAACTTTTTAAATGGCAAGATTAGGGAAGAAAATTGCAAAGTGCGACAAAAATGTCAGGGTAAGTATTGTACAACAATAACGGAGATATTGTCTTGGCCGCCGTTTTCGTTGGCTCTATTGATGAGCTCACGGCAGCAGAGTTCCAAGTCTTCGCCGGCAGCGAGGGCCGTTTTTAAAATGAGATCATCGGGCACCATGCCGGAGAGGCCGTCGGAGCAAATTAAAAAGCGGTCATAAGGGCGCGGCTGCACTTTGGTGATATCTACATCGACAGTCTCTTTCATGCCAAGTGCCCGCACAATGACATTTTTATGCGGAAAAGCGGCAATTTCTTCCGGTGTGAGCTGATGTACTTTGAGATAATCATTTAATAGCGAGTGATCTTCGGTGATTTGCTTTATTTGGTTATCTCTAATCATATAGCCGCGGGAGTCGCCCACATGGCCAAACATGGCTCCCTCGCGTGTTGGCATAAAGGAGACAATAGTGGTGCCCATGCCGCGAAAACGGCCATCGTTGCGGTTGGTTTCAAAGATGCGGCGGTTGGCCAGTTTTATGCCGTTTATAAGGCGGTTTTCTTCCATCGTCTTGGAACGGTCTTCTTTGTAAGGCCAAGTAATTTCATCGTTTTTGGCACTATCCATAATAAAATTGGCTAGTGATTCAATGGCTATTTGCGAAGCTACTTCGCCAGAAGAATGGCCACCCATGCCGTCGGCAACAACAAAGAGGTTGTATTCCGGCAGAAGGAAAAAATTATCCTCATTGTGGCCGCGTTTCATGCCTACATGGCTAGTACCAGCGTAATTAATTCTCATATTTTATCCCAAAATAAGCTGCCAACTCCGTTTAGCAGACGGCGCAATTCTAGCACCTAAGAAAAGGTGTGTCAAACGTAAGTGCTAATTAGAAACGGCCGCCAAGCATAATGCCACCGCCGTTTGGGAGCATGGCCGGGGCAACGGAGATTTGCATTTTTTGCTTTTGATTTTCGTATTTTTTCACCTGCTTGGTGATGATGCGGCGTGTAAGTACCAAATCCACCAGTCCCCAAATAGCCATAGTCGGCAGAATGATAAGGGCATTCATATAACTGCTGACCATAAAAGCTAAATATTTATCATCTTCGGTTCCGTTATCTTGCACGCTCCTTAGGGCAATCAGCAAGGGGAAGGCAATAGAGACGACAGTGCGGATGCAGGAGCTGATAATGGCATATTTAGCCGATTTGCCAAGAGCCAGGAAGTGCCCCAAAACCGGGCCGAAGCCCAATGTGGCACCAACTAAAATAAGACCGCCGTAATATAAAGCGCCTACCTTTTTTTCTTTGGCAATAAGCTCTGCGGCATATACACCTACTTCTGGAGCACGGAAAATAGCCCCCAGCATAACGCCGCCCACAAGCCCGGTAGATATAGCCGTCATAGCTGCCGACATCATACTGGCGGAAATGGCTGTTCCCAATAGAGTTGCGCCAACGGCAATACCCACTGCCGCGCGGGGTTTATAGGCCAGTCTTCCGGGTTTTGGTACAGGGAGAGCATCCGGATTTTGTGTGGCGACACCGTCATTTTCTGCTGTATCTTGGCTTATAGCGGCGGAATCCTCCAGCGCCTTATTACCGTTATCTTCTTCACTTGCTGCACCGGCACTTAAATTTTGCCCGTTTTCATCTTCTTGGGCTTCTCCTTCCGCTTCGTCCTCCTCCGCTCCAGAGACTGCGGGGGCGGCAGTGTCGCTTTCATTAGCGCCGAGAGCACGGCCCTCTTCTTCCGCTTCAAGCGCGTCATGCGCGGCGGCGGCGTGGTCTTTGGTGACCGCTTTATCTGCGGCTGTAACTGTTTGCCCCAGGCTGAAAGAGCCTATTAAAATAGCTAAAATAGTTGTCTTAATCATTTTAATCCTCCATTGTTTTATATGATTATTTTTTAAGTTTTTTTAAAAAAGTATAAAATCAGAAACGGGCCCCCAGCATAACGCCGCCGCCGTTTTCCATAAAGAACGGCGCCATTTTAAGGTCCACTAATTTTTTATCGGCTCCTTCATATTTCTTTACTGCTCTTTTTAAAATCATGGGAGTAAGAGCAATATCGACAATACCCCAGACAGCCATTATCGGTACTAAAAAGTAAAGCGAGTAGTTAGTAGCAATGAGGAAAGAGGCTTTATCCATGGCTTTTTCTTTGGCACAGATGATAAGGCCGCTTAAAAACGGCAGGCCAACTGTGAGCACAGTGCGGCTTAAAGACATAATAAAAGCATATTTTGCCGCTTTGCCGAGAGCTACGAATTGCCCCAAAACAGGAGCAAAACCCAGAGTGGCGCCCATGAGAATAAGCCCGGTATAAAAAAGAGCGCCGATGTGCTTATTATTGGAGAGAAAAGCAATACCTTCCTGGACAACCGCCATATCTTTGGCTACGCCGCCTTTAACGGCATAACCGGCTACTCCGGCGGCAAAAGCCAGTTGCGAAGCCAGAATTAAAGCCGTTGGCGTGATAATGCCCAGGAGCAATGAACCGGCAGAAATACCTGTAGCAATGCCCGGATGGTAAGCGAGTTTTCCCGGTTTAGCTGTGTTAGAAGCCGCAGGAGCAACGTAAGCGGCATTATTAACACTGTTTTCGTTTTCATTTACGGCCGAGTTGCTCTCGGCAAAAGCCGGCGCAGTTGCCAGAATAAAAGATAAAAAGAGCAGAGTAAGTAGTTTGTTAAACATTGGTAATCCTTCTAAAATACTTTGTTAATCATATCTTTTAGAAACGGCCGCCCAGCATAATGCCGCCGCCTTCATGGTTAACGTAGGGGGCCACGCTTATGTGCCGCTGCTGTTTATATTTTTTGACATGGTTAGTTAAATTGCGCTTAGTCATGGCCATATCCACAATGCCCCAAACAAAAGCGGCCGAGAAAGAAACAATAGCCCCAATCCCGACAGTGGCAAAGAAACCCTGGCCATCGTAATTTTTATCAGCCAGTACATAGATATAACCGGCCAGGAGCGGCGGGATAATAGCTACAGCTGTGCGGGCTATAGCCATGCCGTAATTGGCATATTTACCGATAGCCAGGAATTGGCCAAAAAGCGGGCCGAAACCTAAAGTGGCGCCGATAAAAAAGAGGCCGGAGTAATAGGCAAAATTGCGCCCGTAGTTATATTTGTCATAACCTTCTCTGGCCGGGAGGATCATCATCGGCGAAAAGGCTATAAGCCCCAGCAAAGTGGCGCCGACAGAAATAGCTGCCGCGGCGCCAGGTTTATAGGCTAACATACCGGGAGCGGTTAACGGTTTGCTCTTGGGAACAGATACGGCTTTGGCTTTTTGGCCTTGCAATTCGTCTTTATTTATCTCTTTTGGGCTTGGTTCGGCAGCTATTGCCGGTTTGGCCAGAGGTTCCGCCTTATTTTCTACTTGAGTGTTTTCATCTTTGTCTGCTTCATCTTTTGCCGGCAGGCCGTTTTCTTCTTTTGTTAGGGCTTCCTGAGCTTCTTCGGCGTGCTCTATGGTTGCTTCTTGTGTGGCCGGTGCTTCCGCCCCCTCGCCTTCGGCCTGAGCGAGAGTTAAACTGCTGATTAGAATACTCATGGCTAGTGCTTTTAACATGGTAACCTCCCTGTTTGTTTAAGAATAAAAACAAACAAGAGAGAAATTACCACATATCCCGAGAACAGCGCAACTATCATCATTTTACGCCTGTTATCATAGCAATACTCGGCCTTTAATTGATAAAGTTTTGAAGACGTGTTAGAGAAGATCGGAAAGGTTTTAGGCAGAAAAAATGGCCGAGAAGAAACAAATCCTGGTAGTTGACGACGAAGAGAGTATGCGGGAAATGCTGGCTTTAATGCTCGCCCATGAAGGCTATGAAGTAACCGTGGCCTTGGGCGGCGAAATGGCTATAAAAGCCTTAAAAACCAAGCGGTTTACTATTATGCTTTCTGATGTGCGTATGCCCTCCATGGACGGGCTTACATTGCTCAAAAAAATCAAAGAGGAGCATATAAATATCCCGGTTATCATGATGAGTGCCTTTGTGGACCATGATACAGCCATCGAAGCCCTTAAACTGGGAGCTATTGATTATATCTCGAAGCCCTTTAAAAAAGACGAAGTGGTGCTGAAAATTCGCCTGGCCGAAGAGCGGGTAAAACTAGCCGAAAAAACAGCTATTTTAGAGGCCGAAAACAAGCAACTAAAAGGGCCTATGTCGCCGCCGGAGATTGCCAGAGCGCGCTTTATCGGTGCCAATGAAAAGGTGCAGAAATTACTTAATATGGTAATAAAAATAGCACCTTATAAGAGTACTGTGCTGATTCAGGGCGAGTCCGGTACCGGTAAAGAGATAGTGGCCAGGCTTCTCCATGACCTCTCGCCGCGTGCCGGCGCACCTTTTATTGCCATAAATTGCGGGGCCATTCCGGAAAATCTTTTGGAAAGCGAATTATTTGGCCATATTAAAGGGGCCTTTACCGATGCCCATCGCGATAAAAAGGGCCTTATTGAAGAAGCCGATGGTGGCACACTATTCTTGGATGAAGTAGCCGAATTGCCTCTTTCTTTGCAAGTGAAATTACTGCGCTTTTTGCAAGAGGAGGAAATTCGGCGTATCGGTGATAATAAAGATATTAAACTTGATGTGCGGGTGGTGGCCGCCAGTGCGGTGAATATTGCCGAGGCAGTGCACGAGGGCCGTTTTAGAGAAGATTTATTCTATCGTTTAAATGTTTTGCAAGTGGCTATTCCCCCTTTAAGAGAGCGACGGGAAGATATTCCGCTTTTAGCTGCCCACTTTGTGGCTCTAAGCAATCGGCGCCATGAAAAAAATATCAGCGGCTTTACGCCGGAGGCAATGGAGCTTATGGTTAATTACTCCTGGCCCGGCAATGTGCGCGAACTGGAAAACAGTGTGGAACGGGCAGTGGTGCTTTCCGATACGCCGCTTATTGAAGCCGATATTTTGCCGGAGAAATATGATCCCAAAGAGGAAGAAAGCGCGCCGCTTTTAAGTTCCGATCCGGAAGTTTTTTCCATTAAAGAAGCCACAGCCAGATTGGAGCGCGAGCTAATTATAAAAGCGCTCAAAAAAACTGATGGTAATCGCACTAAAGCTGCGAAATTGCTAGATTTAAGCCACAGGGCTCTCTTATACAAGCTCCATGATTATAATATAAAATAGTACATTTAGAGCAGTTGACGCTAACTAAAGAGTGTATAGAATGACCGAGGCGGCTTTTACCAGCCGGCGAAAGGATAATAAGCGTGAAACAGGTTCCTAAGACTTTTCTTGTTTGGACAATACTAATACTCTCCTTTTTAGGCTTTTATTCGTTTTTTCAGCAAAAAAAGCAAGGAGCAGTGCAGGAAGTACCCTTTAGTCAGTTTTTAGAGCAGATTAATGCCAATCAATTGGCCGAAGTGGAAATAAAGAATAAAAATCACTATTTCTGGCAAACCAAAGAGGGCTCTTTTGAGGCTGTCGGCTATTTTTCCGATGAAGTGGCCAAAAAACTCGATGAAGCCAAAGTAGCTTATAAATTCACCGATGATGAAGATACCTCCTTTGTGCAGTCGATGTTCATCACCTGGCTGCCCATGGTTTTGCTGCTCGTTATTTTTATTATTTTTATCCGCCAATTTCAAAACGGCATTGGCGGAACAATGAATTTTGGCAAGAGTCGGGCGCACTTAAATGAAGGCAAGGATAAAGTTACTTTTGCCGATGTGGCCGGAGTTGAAGAGGCCAAAGAAGAGCTCGATGAAATAGTGGATTTTTTGAAAGATCCCAAAAAATTCACTAAACTCGGCGGCCGTATTCCCAAAGGTGTGCTCCTTATGGGCCCGCCAGGAACAGGCAAAACCCTTTTAGCCAAAGCCATTGCCGGCGAGGCCGGTGTGCCCTTCTTTTCCATTTCCGGATCCGATTTTGTGGAAATGTTTGTCGGCGTGGGCGCGGCCCGCGTGCGCGACCTCTTTGAACAAGGTAAGCGTAGCGCCCCGTGTATCATCTTTATTGATGAAATAGATGCCGTGGGTCGCCATCGCGGAGCCGGACTAGGCGGCGGGCATGATGAGCGCGAGCAAACATTAAATCAGCTTTTGGTAGAAATGGACGGCTTTGAACCCAATGACGGCGTTATTCTCATTGCCGCTACCAACCGCCCGGATGTGCTGGATCCGGCTCTCTTAAGAGCCGGCCGCTTTGACCGCCGGGTTACCGTGCCGCGCCCCGATGTCAACGGGCGCACCGAAATTTTAAAAGTTCACACCCGCAAAGTGCCGGTGGATGATGATGTAGAACTCGAAGTCATTGCCCGCGGTACACCAGGCTTTTCCGGTGCTGATTTGGAAAGCCTGGTCAATGAAGCGGCGCTACTTGGCGCCCGCTATGACCACCAAAAAGTCACAATGACCGACTTTGAAGAGGCCAAAGACAAAGTGCTCATGGGCTCGGAAAGAAAGAGCATGATTATCTCCGAAAAAGAGAAAATCAATACTGCTTATCACGAATCCGGCCATGCTATTGTAGCCAAACTTTTGCCCAATGCCGACCCGGTGCACAAAGTAACCATTATCCCGCGCGGGGCAGCTCTTGGCCTTACTCAGCAGCTCCCGACAGAGGACCGCTATAGCTATTCCGGTGATTATGCCCGCGATCAGCTGGTTATTCTCCTGGGCGGCCGCGTGGCCGAAGAGCTGGTTTTAGGCGAGCAGACTACCGGAGCCGGCAACGATCTTAAACGGGCTACCGAGCTGGCCCGCAAGATGATTTGCGA
>JAEEGL014961558.1_pt1 | contig 11260 bp, 8 predicted proteins | sample 9134231 | NCBI WGS metagenome assembly JAEEGL01 (sample SAMN16246548, study PRJNA631951) | gut metagenome | biome: gut microbiome; feature: rumen; material: fiber-attached | host: Bos | place: Iran: Karaj | collected 2018-10
AAATATTCAGAAATCACCGACCTTGTCAGAAACGATAATAATTTAATCCTGTGTCTTCGCGGGGATAATGTCTGCATTTATTATAAATGTATGCGGATATTAAAGATTAATCAAAGCGGGAAATACGAAATTGATAAAAACTACAGCAAGGACTCGGATAAGCCGTTAACCCCGAATGACTATAACGGTGACTGGGCAAAATATTTTAAAGATGCAAAAGCACTTTTGGACAACTACAAGGAGAAAGGCGATCAACATGAAAAAGCGGTTCAGCAGGCTCTCGTAACTGAAAATAATTACAGTAAACTCTGCAGAGAAACCGACTATTTTATGATAGATATTGAGTACGGACAAAAAGACTCCGGCAGATTTGATGCATTGGCACTACATTGGCCGCAAAATAAACACAAAGACCCTAAAGAGTTGCAACTTGCATTTATAGAGGTTAAAGCAGGTAAAGATGCTGTTAAAGGCAAATCCGGAGTAGCCGGACATTATGAGTCATTAATCAAGTTTCTTAACGATTTGGAGCAAAACAATCAACAAGATGCGTTTTGCAATGATTTGGAGAAAATGATAAAACAGTTAAGAGAACTCGGGCTATGGAGGATAAATTATACAAAACCGATTACCTTATCACTTACAAAACCTCAATTAATCTACGTTATGATTGACTATAACCCGAGATCAACGCTGTTGAGTTCGGAAATTGAGAAAATAAACAAATCAAAATCAAAATGTAAAATACCGTTTAAAACACTGTTTGCGACCTCGTCGCTTATGGGCTACGGGCTATATGACGGGTTTATGATACCTGTGAGTGAAGTTTTGAAATATTTAAAAAAAAGAACTCTTAATATATGTATTAGGCGTGGAGCAAAGGAAATAGGCGGTTCGGCAGTTGAATTTATAAACTCGAAAGGTGAACGGCTTGTAATTGATATCGGGCTCCCGCTCGATGCGGAAGAAAATACAAAGGACTTGTTGCCTAAAATTAAAGGACTTACCAAAAAAACAGATGATTTACTCGGGATACTTATTTCGCACCCACATCAAGACCATTACGGACTCGGAAAACATATTGATAAAGAAATTCCTATTTATATGAGCCAACAGACCGCAGATATTATGCAGGTTTGCGTTGACTTTAAAATATTGAATGCCTTTTCTTTTGATAACAAAATAATCTTTGATAAAGATAAATCGTTTAATATTGGTGAGTTCAGAATAACCCCTTATATGATGGATCATTCAGCCTGTGGCGCTTATGCTTTTCTGATAGAAACAGACGGGAAACGAGTCTTTTACAGTGGAGACTTTAGAGCACACGGAAGAAAATCCGAACTTTATGAGAAGTTTGTGAAGAATCCGCCAAAGGATATCGATTTATTATTAATGGAAGGCTCCTGTCTCGGACGTGATTTGTCTGAAAAATACCGGACGGAACAATCTCTTCAAAACGAGTTTGTGAAAGTATTTGAGCAAACTAAAGGAACGTGTTTTATTCAGGCATCATCTCAGAATATTGACAGGCTAAAGACTATCTACAATGCCTGCAAAGAATGTGACAGAACACTTGTTATGAGTCCATACACGGGCAGAATTGCAATGGTTCTAAATGATGACAGTCTGCCAAGTTTTAAGAAAAAGAATGTAAAACGTCTTGAAGCAGACACGGACAAACGACACTATGTTACACCGGCAGTTATTGAACAAAATCCGGATAAATATGTTGTTCTGCTTTGCGGAAAGTACTTTAACCAACTCAAAGGAAGTAAGCTGTTTAACAAAGATGCAAGTTTAATCTATTCGATGTGGAAAGGGTATAAGGAAACGTATAAATTGTATACCGATTTTGCAAAGGAAAAGGGAATGAAGATGTTTGATATTCACACATCAGGACATGCTGATATCCCGACACTGCAGCGATTTGCCGAATCTGTTAATGCTGATACCGTTGTTCCTATTCATACTTTCTTTCCTGAAAAATTTCAAAAGTTGTTTAAAAACACCAAACTTCATAAAGATAACGAAGTGTTTGAGGTGTAAGTCAGTAAGGCTGACTTCACTTTACCAAAATTAAATGACTGTAAAAGCCCAAACTGTCTGAAATTCTGAAATTATCGGAAAAGTTATACTTATATTACTATAAAAGCCGCCTTAAAGGTGGTTTAAAATTAGGAGGAGGCGGGATTGTCTTGAAATTTTGTTTCACGATGTTGTGTCGTTTTCTTCACTACGTTGTCGAAAACTTCCAACATCGGATACTTCGGGCTCGTTCGCATTCGCTCAACTCCGCCCTACACAAAATTTCGCTCGAACCGTAAAGGTTCACTTCAGATGATTATTTATTTCACTTGAAATGATTATTTGTAGGAAAATATTGTCAATTTTAACTAAAATTTTGTTTTTATATTTGTATATTATTTTTTTAGGGAAAGGTATTTTATGCAAATAAACAGAATTGGTTTTGCAAAAACAAACGATAATTCTATAAAACAACATTCTAAAAATGCAATAAATTCAGAAACAAAACCCGATACAGAATACAGCAAGTATTCAACCAATAACCTAAAAGCAAATTATTTGGTTAATTTTAAAGGTAATTTATCAAGAGAATATTTATCAACAGACAATGCTAACGCAGTAAACCATGAAACAAGATTTTTTAGAGAACCTTATACTGATGAAATTGTTCAAAATTATATTTTAGATAATTTTTCGAATGATTCAGAAATAAATATCATTTCGGGTGCTTGTTCAACAGGCGAAGAAGCAAAAAGTTACGCAATGATGCTAGATTCATTGGGAAACAGGTTGAATGTATTCGGATTTGATATTTCTGATGATGCTATAAAACAAGCAGATAGTAAAAAAGTAAAACTGCTTTTAGATACTGATTATTGTAGTTGGGCAAATCCGGAATTTGCCTATGAAAAATTTTTAACTGAAAAAAACCTGAAAAAATTAACCCCATATCAAAGATTATGCCAAGATAAATTTATAACATATTTTGATAAAATTTCTGAACCGTACAAAATCCCTTTTCTCTCTGAGGATGAACAAAAAGAATTAAATGAGCTTGATAAAAAAGCTAGAGAAGATATGGATAGTCTCAATAATGTCGAAACAATGAAATACTATGATTTATCAAACAAGTTTAGATGTCATTGCGTTTATCAAGATTATCGAGCAAAAGACGGGGCTTTTGACAATTGTACGTTTGAACAGGGTAATATACAAAAATTAGAGCAATTATACAAACCAAGTAGTGTAAATGTCCTTTTGTACCGAAATGCTTTATATCATACTCTTTGCGATGGTGATGGTATAAGAGTCGTACGTGATAATGCACAAGCAACAATGAATGATATTGCAAAACAAATGAATAAAGTGGTTAAAGAAGGTGGACTTGTTGTCTTTGGAGAAAACGAAACAAGAGAAGAAATTGGTGGCTACTATCCTATGATAGAAACTTCAATGAAAAGCAACGGATTTAAGAAGCTTACTCAAAACGGTGAAGAATTAGATAATGTTTGGGTAAAAGTTGAAGATTTAAATGAAAATGAATAATTTAATCATTGAGAATATTTCAAATGCTAATAATGAATTTTTAAAAGCATTTTACTATGAAATAAATGAACTTGATAAAAAAATAGTTAATATAATAAATTCAAAAAATGTAAAAATTATTTTAGCTGATAAATTATCTGATATTCTTCCGCCCAGTAAAAATGATATTGAAAAAACACAAGATTATCATCCTGTTAATAGAGATATAACTACACGTGGGTTATGTTCTGATACAATTAATGCTATTTGTATTTTTTCTAATACTACATCAATTCAAAATTTAGGTGCTATTTTATACCATGAAATAGGGCATTTGCTTGATTTTTACAATAATTGGGGAAAAGAAGATACAATGCCTGAATTGAGTATAAAAAAAGAATTTATTAAGGCTTACAAAAAAGATATTACAAAGCATTGGGATAAAATCAAAAATGATAATCAATTCCGATTAAAACACTATATTCAGTCTTCAACACCAAATAATATTTCCCAAGCTGGATTAGTGGAAACATTTGCGTTTTGTTTTGCAGAAATTAACAATAAACAAGATGATGTTGATATATTAGGTGAATATTTTGAAAACACATTAATTGTAGCAAAAGATATTTATGATGAATTTTTAAGCAAATTTAAATAATTTAACTTCCTGCTCTCTATGAATAATTTCTGACCAAGAAAATTTTAACTAAAAAATACAAATTTTTAATTTCACGCAACCCACGAAAAATATGAATTAAATCCACACACTCGCAAAATAAAAGCGAGTCAGAAAAAATCTGCTCGCTTTTATTAGGAAGAGGTGGGATTGTCTTGAAATTTTGTTTCACGATGTTGTGTCGTTTTCTTCACTACGTTGTCGAAAACTTCCAACATCGAATACTTCGGGCTCGTTCGCATTCGCTCAACTCCGCCCTACACAAAATTTCGCTCGAACCATATACAAAACTTCGTTTTGTGGGGTTCTCATCCCACAAAAAAACCACCCTTATGGTGGCTTAAAATTAGGAGGAGGTGGGATTCGAACAGGTTTTTATGCCTTTTGTAGCTTTTCGTATTTTGTTGTAATTGTTGCTATTATTCAGTTTTGGCAAAATTCATTTTTAGTAATTTGTCGTAATTTTGAGGGCCCATTCGTAACTTTAGTCCCTTTTGGGTCCCCCTAAAAGCCTCAATCTTCCAATAAATTTGTTAATTGAAATATATTTATAGAGCAAGAAAGAATTAACAATTTAAAAAAGTTTTAAAATAATGTTATAATACCATTGGGAAAGGAATTGTATGGAAACTCAAGAAATAAATATTTATTGTGATGAAAGTTGCCATTTAATTAATGATAAAGCAAATGTAATGGTTTTGGGTGGAATAATTTGTCCAAATGATAGTAGAAATAGCATTTATCAAGATATAAAAAAAATAAAAGAAAAATATAATCTTAAATTTTATGAAATGAAATGGACAAAAATATCAAATGCAAAATTAAATTTTTATAAAGAGATAATTCATTATTTTTTTAATAACGATAAATTACGATTTAGAGGATTAATTATTCCTGATAAAAGTATTTTAAACCATGAACAATTTAATCAAACTCATGATAAATTCTATTATAAAATGTATTATGACTTATTGAATCAAGTTACTCGCCCACCATCACGATATAATATTTACATTGATATAAAAGATACAAACGGTTCTATTAAAATAAAAGAATTAAAAAGCTTTTTAGCTAAAACTGTAAATAAAATACAAGAAGTCCGGTCAAATGAGATTGAATTAATACAATTGGCTGACATAATTATTGGAGCAAATGAATACTTTTGCAGAAAAATTTCAACAAGTAAATCAAAATTAGAAATTGTAAATTTAATCAATAAATACTGCTTAAAATTTAATAATAAAAAAATGAATGAAACAACTGATTATTGTGCATATAAATATAATTTGCTTAAAATAAAATTAGAAGGGGATAATAGTTGTGAATAAAATCACTTTTCTCCCTGAATTAATTGATAGAAGTAAATATGCATCATTTAATGATTTTATTGAGGATTTATTTCATATTCTATATATACAATTTTTTGTAGATAAAATTCAATTTAACAATAAAATTGTTAAAATTAATCAAACACCTCTTGTGTGTAATCAAAATGATAATTGTGGTAGTCTTGAATATACTTGTGACAGATGCCCTTTTATAGGGAAATATGAAAGATTTAATCATATAGTTACTGGACTAAATGAAAATACAAGAACACCAGGAAGATATAAAGAAAATCGTGCATTAAGAATTCATTGGATAAAATATATTATTGAAAACGTTGACAAAAAGGAGATATTATATTTTGAAAAAAGTTCAAAACATTATTTCTGGGCAAAAGATGAAAATTATATTGTAATAGTTAGAGAAACAAAAAATGGTCAATATTATTTAGTCACAGCATTTTATGTTGATGACATAACTTATTATAAAAGATATGAACGTGATTATTCAAATTATATGAATGTAAAAGGCTCGCCGTAACGAGCCAATACCTCTTTCTACACTAATATCTTACGAATGGTAGATGAGCTATTAATATTATTACATATAAAATATTAAAAGTAAATATTAACTGTAAAATATTATTACAAAATTATTACATAATATTGACAATTTAATATAGAATATTTATAATGCAACAAAATTCATGATTTTTATTGAATTATATTACACAAACGTCTCTATTTCTCTATAAAAATTCATTTATATTTTGATGATATAATTGTAATATGGTGCATTGTTTAGGTTTAAATTATACAAATAATAACGGAATGTTGGTATTACAAGATATTCGGGAACTATCAGAAATAGAACTTTCTAATTATTTTAAAAATTCAAAAATAATCAATCAATATATTAACTTGAATAATGCTATTTATTTACTAATGAGTAATTATGAAGAGTTTAGCAACTTCATTTCAAATCCTGAAAATTATCTTATACACAACGGATTAGAAGATAAAATGAATAAATTACTTATAAATGCAAATAAATATCTTACAAATTTATTATTTTCATTATCGGCAACAAAAAATCATTTTAAATTATTGTTAGATATAAATGATCAAAAACTTTTTGAAGATAAAATGAATTATTTATATAGCAACAATGATGAATATACTTTTATTTGGGAATTAAGAAATTATGCTCAACATTTCTTTTTGCCTTTAACAAATATACAAATAAGTGAACATCTTGATGGAGAACAAATATCAAAATCAATAGAGTTCAAAATTTCAAAAAAGGAACTATTAATAAATAAGTCCAATTGGAAAAGGATAACTGATTTTGTAAATCAACAGCCAGAATATATTGATATTAAAGAAAAACTTTCTAATGTATATTATCAAATAATAAATATATATAAAGCATTTTCAAATAATCATATTGAAAAATTTGATACCGCTTTTAAAGATATGAGTAAATTTGTTAAAGAAATTCAAGTATATGCAATTGATAATAAAATAAATAATTTTTATCCTTGCATATTGCAATTAGAAATGAATATGTCGTTTCAAATGAAGCATTTATACTTAGATACTTTATATAATTTAGGATATTTTGAAAAAGAATTTTTTATATAGATTTAAGAAGTTAAAAGAATAAGTTTTTATAAAAGAAAAATGCAGGTGCGGAGATTTAACCTGCATTTATTTGTAAAGAAGAATAAAACTCATCCATTTTATTGGCAACTTGAGCTTCTTTACTCCTGATTATGTGTGAATAGGTATTTAAGGTGATATTTTTATCAGAGTGTCCCAGTCTTCCGCTCACAGTTACAACATCTTCTCCTGATGAAATTAACAGACTTGCATTTGTATGACGAATTTGATGAAATGTTATTTTCGGCAGGTCGTGTTTTTTTAAGAAGTTTGTAAACCATTTATACGGTAAATTCGGATTTATAGGGGTACCGTCATCAAGTACAAATATGTATGGCTCATTTTTCCAAGCAGTTCCAAGTTTTAATCTTTGTTGCAATTGTTGATTACGGTACTGCTTTAACAGATTCATTACAGTCTGTGAAACAGTAACAACTCTTATTCCGGCTTCAGTTTTTGTTTTATCTTTTATTGTTCCATAGCCGAAAACATAGTGCCTTTGTTTGTTAATAGAAATCTGCGATGTTTCAAAATTAATATCATCCCATGTTAAACCTGTTAATTCTCCTCGTCTTAAGCCTGTATCAAGTGCAAGATATACCATTACATTTAAAATCAAAGATTCTGTTTTAAGCGCATTTAACATTTTAGCTATCTGTTTATCATCATAATATTTTGCAAGAGGTTTTCGGACCTTTTTCATATCTATTCTTTGCATAGGATTATCTTTTATAACATTCCATTTGACTGCACTTGATAGAATTGAACGGACTATTCCCATATGATTACGAATGGTCTTTTCTGACAGTGCTTTAGTTCTGTTACAAGTAAACATCTTCTTTTCATTCAATTTGTATATTCTGCAAATTTTTTCGGCTACTTTATAATCAATAGGCATACCGCTTTTTAATTTTTTGCACGTTTTATTTGATATACTGATTTCTTGCTGAATTTTTATACTTTTTATTTGTTTTATTGTTTCTATTAATTCAGGAGTAGGAATATACCTATTATCAAGCCTGATAGTTGTATTGTGCATGTTATTATATAAATCCAGAAGATGTGACGGTTGTATCTTCGCTATTTTTATATGTCCTATAGCAGGGAGTATTCTGTCTTTCAGGTTCTGTTTATATGCTGTAAGTGTTGTTGGGGTTAAGTTATTTTCTGCATATTTCTTAAACCATTGTTCAGTAAATTCTGCAAAGGTTATCTTTTCTCCGTCTAAATAATTACCTTTTATAACATCTTCCTCAAAGAGGGTAAGTAGCCGATTCAGTTCTTTTTCTCTTTGTTTTTCCGTAAAAGTTTCACTTAATTTAACTGTCTTTCTTTTGCGTATTTTCTTGCCGGTGGAATCATATCCCTGACTTACTGTTAGTCTATATGTATTCTCCGATGTTTGTTCATAATAAGCCATTTTATTTACCTTTTCATTTTTAATTATCACTCGTTTGCCGGAAAATTCCTCTCATTTTCTTAGGAATAGCTAAGTATAAAGGACAGGCAGGGGTTATTATTGCCGTCCTTAATTATTTGCTTTTAAATTCCATAAAATATGAATTTTACACCGTTTTTAGCTTTAACAAGTCTTCCGTAGCCCTTTTGAGCCAAATGTTCTAATATGTTTCTTGCTTTTTCTAAGGTTTTATAACGATTTTCATTACTTTTGTAAAGTTGCGTGGGTGATATTGATTTTAAATCTTTTGTTGTTAAATAGCTGATAACAGAATCTTCAATGGGATTTGTTTCTATTTTTTCATTTATTACATATTTAAAACAGTTTATAAAATATTTACTGATTTTTATTGCCTTTATAAGGGTATCAACAGATATTTTTGTACATTTAAAGTTATAAAAAATTTGCAATACCAGTGCTAGACGAGCTACATAATTTGTTTGTTTTTGTAGATATGACTTTACTATGTCACTTAATTTATTAGATTTTTTGGTTTCCATAATGTAATTGCAGAATTTTATAAATAATTTTTGAGCATCTGAAGAAAAAGAAAACTCAATCTGATTCTCTTTATTGTGAATGATAATATATTTAAAAATATCGCTACAAAGCTTTTCAAAAGTATTTTCTTCATTAAATGAATAATTTTCTCTTTTTTCATTATCCGAAAAACCTTGCTCAAAATAGTCACTACAGGAGTATAACCACCTCTCAACCATGCCGTCTGTTGACTCTATACCCTCTCTCAAAAGTGTTTTATTTAAGACTTTTGGTTGAATGCCGCCAATTATGTTGTGTCCTACATCAACAGTATAATCTATTTTGCTTCCTTTTCGAACTATATTTTGTCGAGATTTGCTCCAAGACTGCAAGAAATACTGTTTGTCATTGCCACTTTTTTTATATTGATTGAACCCATTAAATAAGAAGGCTAATTCATCAATATAAATCGATACACCTATTCGATAAGATTCATTTGCTTTTATTATGTCAAATAAGGACTCAATAGTAACATTTTGAGTTGAAAATCGTGCCCGATGAGGCATTATTGGCTCTTTTATTTGTCTATCGGTTTTTTTATCTTTTTTATTTTTTTTATATCTATCAAGTTGATTTTTATATTCAAGCATCTCCGTTTCATAGTAAGATTGTAAAACTCTATCAAATTCATCTAAAATATCTTTCCCGATTTTTAAGCAAGGTGTTTTTTTCTGTGAGGGATTCCCGATTAATGCGACCCATAATATTGGGTATTCGATCCAGTTGCTATCGGGCTTTGCATTAATTGAAAAATGTCCGCAAATAAGGATGCTAACAACTGACAGAAATACTGAAGCGATGTACTCTTTTGCTGCATCATATTTTTTATGCATATCATTAATAAGCTCTGCAATGTTATCAGGAAAGACATCTAGAGGAAAATCAATTAAGTTTTTTCTGTCAGAAAGTGCATTTCTAATATCTTTTAAAGTAAATACATTTGCATTATCTATTAGCTTTTGAAAAGATTCATTTCCTTTTGCTATTAAATAATCGTCAAGTCCTTTAGTTTCACCGTTTGGTAATAATATTATTTTTACAATCGCTTTTTTCTCGCTTATAAGATATGCAGCAAGCTGATAAAGAGCTGATTTAACTTTGGGATTTCGCCACATATCGGAGTCATAACATAAATATATTTGTTTATTTTCCCAATCGGCATTGGCAATATCCGGTATTATATCTACATAAAGTTCTTCATCATAAGTATATAAAGTTTTTTCTTTTGAATTTTCATCTTCAGCTTTTATTGGATTCTGTTTCCAATTCCAAGTTCCGTTTAAAGAAAGACAATTGAAACCTTCTTGCACTGCTTTTATAGCCTTTTTTGCACCTTCTGTTAAGATAAGATATTGATCGGGGTTATTAATGATATCAATATCTAAATCAATAGGTCGGAACAAGGGGACAGATATTCCTTTTGGCATCCTGTATTTACCTTTGTTATCGGAATTTTTAAGCCTTTTTATATAATATTCTGTTTTATTGTTCGCTGTAAGAGCTTCATAGTATAGTGTCCAACCCTCATCATCCTCCGTAAGATAGCCTTTTTTTATGTATTTATCTATTGTTTCTCTATTAATTCCGCTTTTTTCAAAATCTTCAAATATAAAATTATTTTCACTACTCATCTCTTTTAATTCCTTTCATTATTTGTATTATCACAGGTATTTAGATATTCAAACAAGCTGTCAAGCTGTATAAGATACTTTTTCCCGGATTTAATGTATTTGATTTTCCCTGCAAATAACAATTTACGAAGGTGATATTTTGCCAAACCTGTTATTTTAGCAACTTCGTTAATTGTCTTAAAAATTGGCATTGCAAAATTGCCCGTCATATGGCACTCCTTTCTTGTTCGTATTACTACAAATTCTTATTTTAAAACTATTTTAAAAATTTAATTCTGTATTCTTAGGATAAGCAAAGGGAATACAGCCGTCAATACTTTGAAAAATATTAAGTTTTATGTATCTATAGAGAAGAAAACCTATTGAGGATTAGGTGCATAAAAATATTTTTTTTACAATTTTTTACGTGAAAACA
>JAEEGL015108551.1_pt1 | contig 11260 bp, 13 predicted proteins | sample 9134231 | NCBI WGS metagenome assembly JAEEGL01 (sample SAMN16246548, study PRJNA631951) | gut metagenome | biome: gut microbiome; feature: rumen; material: fiber-attached | host: Bos | place: Iran: Karaj | collected 2018-10
TGATGAAATGAAAAAATATAATACATTTAAAATTATTTATGTAGATGTTGATAATAATTTTGCAACAGAAAGTCCTATCACACTAACTCAAGATGGGGAATATTTAGTTGGAACTCTAAAACACTTAAGTACTTATGCCTTAGCTGGAAGTAATACTTCAGATGCAACAAATAATCCACAAACAGGAGATAATATAGTATTCTATATTTCAATGCTAGGATTAAGTGTTATAGCTCTTGGCAGTTTAGGAGTATATACTAAAAGAAAATTCTTTAATTAATAAAAAATAGGATTAAAAAATCCTGTTTTTTATTGTATAATAATTATGATAGAAAGTAGGTAATTATATGAACGAAATGAATAATGGGGTAAATAATAATCAAAATTTTGAACAACAAAATAATGTAGTTCAACCAGAACAGTCAGTTCAACAACAATATGTTCAACCAGAGCAACCAATTCAAGAACAACAGCAGTATATCCAACCAGAACAACCAGTTAATAATCAAGAACCGCCAAAGAAAAGTGATGCTTTGGTAATCATTTTGCTATTATTAGTAATTGGACTTGCAGGGTTTATTGTTTACGATAAGGTAATTAAGAAAGATGAACCGCCAAAGCAAGAAGAAACTAATAATGTTGAAGAACCCATTAAAACAACCGAAAAAGTAGAAGTTGCTAATGCTTATCATAGTACTGATGAATACTTTACTGTTCCTAAACTAACAGGGAATTCAGAAAATATTTCAGATATAAATAAAAAAATTGAAAATGATGTCATAACAAGTGTGAAAAACGCAAAAGAAGAAATAATTGACGCTATTGACAATACTGAAACGAAAAACAAATTGAAACAATTTGAAATAAAGGATTTAGATTCAGCTTATAAATTAATTAAATTTCTTCAAGAAGATTTTCCATATGATGGAGTAGGAACAGTAGGATATAAATCATATTTTAAAAATAATACAATAGCTATTTGGCTTGATGATTTAGTTTTTTGCAATGCCTCTTGTCCAACACAAGGGGAAGAATTTTGGTACTTTTTTGATATAGAAAATGATAAAGAAATATATTATAGAGAAGCTGCAAAAAGATTTAATGCAACTATAGATGGAAAAGAAACAAAAGATTATAACATTTCTCAAGAAAGATGCGTTGACATAGAAATTGATAAGAATAATAGCATGAATATTATCACAGAAGATGTTTTCTGTTAAAAATAAACTCGAGAAATCGAGTTTTTGTTTGCTCTATTTAAAAAAAACAAAATTAATTGTATAATAGAATAGAAAGGAATGAAGTAAATGAAAAAACTAGAAAGAGGAACGATTAAGTACCTGATTTTATTAATAATAGCAGTTGCGATATGCGGAATGATTATATATCCGTTATTTGATTTTATTTATTGCAAATTGATAGTTAAGTCCAGTTTTTCATATTCAGTTACCCAGCACATAATTCGACCAGTCATATTTGCTATTGCTTATGGAATAATATTCTGGGTAGTAGATAAAAAGAAAAAATAAGATTGAAGAAGAGATAAAAATCTTCTTTTTTCGTGGTAAAATATAAATGTAAAAAAACAAGTGCGATTTGATTAAAAACAAAAATGCACTTAAAAGTTGGTAGAATTCTTTAGATAAAACTTATAAACTTAAAGCATGAAAGGAGAGAAAATCTAATGAAATTTGGTGACAATCTTAAAAGAGTAAGAAAAATGAGAAAAATATCTCAAGAAGAACTAGCAGATAAATTAGGTGTGTCTAGACAATCTGTATCGAAATGGGAAACAGGTGAAAACTATCCCAGTATGACTAATATTATGTGTTTATGTACAATATTTAAATGCAATATAAATGAACTAGTACACGAAGATATGACCGACATAAATTCATTAGATGAAGAAGTTAAAATGAGTGTTGTTAAGTTTAAAGAAGAAAAACAGACAAAAGTAAAGGTGTTATCTAAAATAATAGCAATCATTTCTAAAATCGGATGGATTGCTGCCATCGTAGGTATATGCTTAGTTGGAATAATAGCAATAGTACTACCAATAGCGCTAAAAGAGGTAGATATTAAAGATAATAAGATAGTTTCTAAAAATGACATTATTGAAATAGTTGATGAAGGAGATAAGCTAGTACTAAGACATAATAACATTGTTATTGCAGCAGAATCTGATCAACAAGCAATTGCAACAATTAGAACTGTATTAAGTAATAACTTAAATAATAAACCATTATTAATTGGTTTCTTAGAAGTAGCATTCATAACATTAATAATAAGTCTTGTACTTGTAATATTTATGTTTAAAAGACTGGAAAAACTATTTAACAATATCAATAAAGGGGACACCCCATTTACTTTAGAAAATGTAGAACATATTAAGAAAATAGCTTATATAATGATTGCACTAATTATAATTCCAAATATCAGTGGAGTTATATTTGAGCTTATTCTAAAAACTGACTTAGATGTTTCATTTGAAATGTTTAGCGGAGTTGAAATACTAATACTATTTGTTATTTCATACATATTTGAATATGGATATGAAATACAATTAGATTCAAAAGGAAAGATGTATGGTGATGATAATGAATAAACAAGGATTTATTAAGGAACTGGAAAAACAAACAGGTTATGATAGAGAAAAATGTATTATTATAAATGATTCATTAGAAGATAACTTTTTGTTTGGTAAAAACAATAAGCAAAAAACAATTAACGCATTAATGAATAATCTAAAGTGCGATGAAGTAGAAGCTAATCGTATATATGATATTACCCATTCAATTATAACAAAAGCAGTTAAAGATAAAATAAAACATCCATTTAAAAACCAGGATGCTAAGTGAATTTGCATATTTTAAAAGAAGTGCTATAATATGTCCCCAGGGGGAGATAATATGACAAGAGATGAAATATTATACATAAAAGAGAAAGATTTATATGACGCACAAAAATCAGGAGATATTAGAACAGATTTTGGTAAAGGAATGTACTATATAACTGCTAGTGGTCATAGAGTTGCAACACCAGAAGAGTTAATGGCATATAATGCCGCTTTCTATGCTAGTATGATAAAGCGCAATGATATGAATAAATATAAACTAATCGAAATTTCTGAGCCAAAATCGAGATAAACTTGAGTTAAAACTCAAGTTTTTATATAATATGATTAACTCAACCATTGGTATGTGTATTTTTAAATATATTTAACACAAGAAAAGTAATGACTAAAAAGCGGGACTAAGAATCCTGTTTTTTCTTGAATAAAAATATAATTTATTATATAATAAATACTAAATTGAAGAGAGTGTAATTATGTTAAAGTATTATTTAAGACAATTAGATTATTATGAAAAGTTTCCTGCTTTTTTATACAAATATTTAAAAGCACCATCTTTGCAAAGACTTAAAAAAATAAGTTATTTTTGCGGAATGGATTATGCCTCAAAAGACGTTTATAACTTTAGAGAACCGATTAGTAGATATGATCATTCACTTACAGTTGCACTAATCACTTATAAACTAACACATGATAAAAAAGCAACTATTGCAGGACTTTTCCACGATGTTGGAACACCATGTTTCTCACATGTGATTGATTATATGAATAGAGACTATATGACTCAGGAAAGTACTGAAGAATATACAGAATCAATAATTGAAAATGATCAATATCTAATGCGTTGTTTTAAAGAAGATGGAATTAATCCAGAAGAGATAATTGATTTTAAAAGATATTCAATCGTTGATAACAAAAGACCTAAGCTATGCGCTGATAGATTAGATGGCATAGTACTTACAAGCATCGCGTGGACGAAAACAATTGAGAAAGATGAAATAAAGAAAACTGTCCAAAGTTTGAAAGTTTATAGCGATGAAGAAGGAAAACCAGAAATTGGATTTAATAATGCTAAGATTGCAAAAAGAATTGTAAAATTGAGCGACGTTATTAATGAATTCTGCCATTCTAGGGAAGATAATTATATGATGCAACTATTATCTGAAATAACTAGAATTGCAATTGAAAGAGGATTTATAACTTATAAGGATTTATATTCACTAACTGAAAAAGATTTATTCGATTTGTTTAAAAAAACAGATAATCAATTATTATTTAGTATGTTAAGGGAATTTCAAAACATAAAAGCAAAAGATATTCCAGTAATTGAAATACCTAAGATCAAAGAAAGAACAATAAATCCAATTGCAAATGGAAAAAGAATAATATAAAAAAGAGCTTATCAGCTCTTTTTTTCTTTGAAATAATCATATTTTAAAACCCAGTCATTTTTCTTAATTAAATAATTGACATAATCACTTTTTTCAGAAACTACTTTTGGATCAGCTTTACCATTTGCAATGCCATTTCCATCGACATATATTTTTCCATCATACCATGAATAATCATTGAAGAAAGCAATGCCACTATAATCTTTACTTAAGGCATCAACTCCAGAGTAATTAATAGGATTATATTCGATTCCCATCAAATTCAAAATTGTAGGTAATATATTTAATTGACTTGTAACCTTTGTGATGGTTTTTTTCTTAACCTTACTTGACCAAATAAATAGTGGAGTATGATTAATTAAATTGTTGCTTGTATTTTTATATTGATCTAAAATTGCCTTGTCGTTTACAGTGTATAAATAGTGATCAGCATATGCAACAATTACAGTATTGTCATATAAATTATTATCTTTTAACGCTTGAATTAGAAGTCCAACCATATAATCGGTTTCTTTAGCTTGGATTTTAATACATTCTTCTTCAGTATATTCATAAACTGGTTTTTCATATGAAGAGCCTTTTGCTAAAGCTTCCTCTTCTTTTTGTTTTTCTTCTCTATCAAGAATCAACTTACAAACACCACGATTTACTTCAAATGGAGTATGTACTGAATAAGTGATTAAATAGTGAACAAACTTTCCTTCAGTTTTAAACATCTTCTCATAGAATGTTTCATTTAAGATAAGTTCTCTATCTAGTTGGTAAGAGTTATCTTTATAAGTACCTAAGTCTTTTAAACCATAGTATTCATCATAACCCCAACTCTTATAGTTGATTCTTCTTGAATAGTACTCTCCAGAATTCATATGGAAGGCGTTAACTTGGTAACCTTGTTCTTTAAATAACCTTGCCATCGAATAAGTAAAGGTATTCTTATTAAATGTATAAGCGTTTTTAGTATATGAAATTGGTGTTAAATAGCCAGTATTTATAGCAAACTCAGAATTAAAAGTTGAACCTCCGCCATTATAGTAAGAGTAATGGTTGGTGAAGTTAATCGATTTCGACATAAGTCCGTATAAATTCGGCATTGTTTCTTTTGTAACTAACCAATTATCAATACCCTCGAGTTGTAGGAATATAATATTCTTATCTTTAAACATCCCAGTATAAGAGTTTTTATGCACTTCTTGTTCTGCACTAAAAATATTATCTAAGAATTCAAGTTGATTTTCATCTTCTGCTTTTTCTTTAACAAGGAATGTTAAATAGAAGTTTCTAATTGAGTATTCATACATACCTGTAATTGTGTAACTCTTGTTTGAATCGTTGAAATTCATATAGATATTCCTATGATTATACCAAGTATTCCACGATAAACTTGTATTTGCTTTACCCAGTGTAAGAGGAGCAATTAAGTGAAGTATTATTAAACCAACAATAAATCCGATCATCACTGGATAATTATTTCTTTCTCTTGTAGGTAACTTAATAAGTGAAAAAATAGCAAGCGCTAGTATTAGAAGAGCACCTATATAAAACCAAATGCTAGTACCCTTAATCGCATCTAAGAAATAACTGCTACCTTCACCCGCAAGTTCCATAAGGTGGAAATCAAATATCTCACCGGTAAGATTAAAATAAATATTGTGCGTTAAGAACAATAAAAATGAAATTGTAAAAAAGATTCCATACAACGTTTTAGCGATACTTTTTTTAAATGAACGTGAAAATCCAACAAAAAAAATACACCAAATAAACGTGAAAAACCATGGAGCAAACAACCAGAATGAAGCAAATCTAATTTTGTCCGTATTTATATGTGTAATTATATCCATTACTAAGAATGGCATAAAAGACATTATGACAAAATAGAAATCTTTGCTTTTAATCAGTTTTAAAAACTCATTCCATAAGTGTTTACATATAATTTTTAATTTCATATAACCACCTTAAAGAATTATAACATATTTGATATTAGTTATCAAATTATTTGCACTAAAAAAAATAATAAAAATATTGAAAAAAATTACTATTTTAACCTTGTTTTTAATTGTTAGAAGGAAATTGCATATAATATGGACTACTAGTAAAAAACTATTAATTATATAGCAATTAAGTGTTAAATTGTGTATAAACATCAAAAAAAAGTGTTGACTTTAATTATTATTTTTGTTATACTCAAGAAGTCATTGGGGGATTAGCTCAGCTGGCTAGAGCATCTGCCCTGCACGCAGGGGGTCAAGAGTTCGAATCTCTTATCCTCCACCAATATGAAAATAACCATTGAAGTTCAATGGTTTTTTTGTTGCATTTTAGATATTTTTGTTCTATAATAAGTAACTAAACAGGAGGGCTTTTATGACACAGGAAATGCTTGCAAGATTAAAAGTTGCAATTAATAACGAAAGACTATTACGTCGAATGCAGAGGGCGAACTTTGAAGAAGCGGTTGCATTAGAAAGTACGCCAGTAGTTAGAAGATACCTTGATTTATGTGGGATTGGATCCGCAGCAAGTGGCATTGAGCTACAAAGCCTTGAAACAGTAGGCGTTGATGCTATTGGGACACTGCTAAGTTCTATCAAACCAGATGAGACGAATAAAATATATGTTTTTCTTGGAACATATATGTATGGTAAGGATGGAATTAAGGCTCCAAATATGGATGGTGAATATCGAAAATATTTAGATATAGAACAGGCAGAGCCATTCCTACTTCCAATTAGCCAATGTGCGAAGTTTGAAAAAGAAAACCTCGTTATTAAAGCTCCAGTTGGAGAAGTAAGACAGGATTTCGTAAACGAGGCTCTTGAAAGTGGTCAAGAATCAGCTTATGTTTTTGTAAAAAATAAGTATGGCAAAAAATAAAACACTTATAATAAGTGTTTTTTTGTGCTATAATTGATAATAGTGGAGGTCCATATGATATATATATTATGTCTCAAAGTTTTTTGTGCCCGTATACTTGATGTATCTTTAGGTACATTTAGAACACTTTTAACCGTTAAAAACAAAATAATTCCAGCAAGTTTAGTAGGATTTATCGAAGTTTTAATTTGGTTTTTAGTTGTAAGAGAAGCACTAAACACAACTGAATCAGGAATCTTAATCGCTATTTCTTATGCTGCAGGTTATGCAACAGGAACATTAATAGGAGGAAAACTCGCAAGTAAATATATTATAACTCCTGTAACTGTTCAAATAATAACGAGTAAAAGTATTGATGAGGTTGTTAAAAAACTAAAGAGGAAAAAATTTGGTTGCTCAATTGTTGATGTAACCGGTTACGATAAAAAAACACCTAAGAAAATGATTATTTCAGAGACGACAAGTAAGAGAGTAAATGAACTTAAAAAACTCATTAATGAAGTTGATGAACATGCATTTGTCGTTGTAAATGAAACAAAATTTATTCAAAATGGATTTTTAAAATAAGCAGAAGCTTATTTTTTTTAATCTAAAATACATTTTGAAATGAGTTTAATTGAAAACGAGAAATATTTGTGTTAAAATTAGATTTAAGGAGGATGTAAAGTGGAGAAATATATTCCTGATATCTACGCCAAAAGCATTTACGATATCGACTATGAAAACTTAATTGAGCGCGGAATCAAATGTGTTTTATTTGACTTAGATAACACTTTACTACCGCCGAAAGCAAAAGAAGTTCCTAAAAAACTACTCGATTTTTTAAAACAGATTAAGAAATTGAATATTCGCTTTATTCTTTACTCAAATGGAAGAAAAAAGAGAATTATGAATATGGCTCAAAAACTAGATATGGAGTTTTATGCCATGGCTTTAAAACCTTATCGCGGTAAATTGGACAAAGTTATGAAGAAATACGAATACAACCAAAGCGAAATCGCTGTAGTTGGAGATCAAATAATGACGGATGTTTTATTTGGTAATAAAGCTGGAATTACTTCAATTTTAGTAAATCCACTCAGTTTAAACGATACATGGCTTACCAAATTTAATCGTAGACGAGAGAAGAAAATTTATAAAAAACTCTATAAAAATAACTTGTTTGCTAAAGGAAAATACTATGAATAAATGTAGTGGATGTGGAATAGTATTACAAAATCGAGATCCAAATGAACTTGGTTTTGTAAAGACCTTAGATAGTGCTTTATGTGAGAGATGTTTTAGAATAAAACACTATAACGATTATAAACGAGTTATTAAAGATAACAATTATGTTTTAAATTTGTTAAAAAAAATAGATAAAAAAGATTTAGTTGTCTTACTAATCGATTTAGTTAATATACCAGAGTCTTTAGATATTATAAGAGACAATATCAAAAACGATATACTGCTCGTCTTCTCAAAAGCGGATTTACTTCCAAGTGAGATGTATGAAGCAAAACTAAAGAAAATCGTCAAAGAGTTGAACGTCAAGCATGTCGGTGAAATTGTTATAAGCGCAAATAAAAACTATAATTTAGATCTATTACTTGAAACAATAAGAAGATATAAGACTTCTAAAAATGTCTACTTCATCGGTTTTAGCAATAGTGGTAAATCAACACTTATAAATAAAATAATATATAACTACACCGATTTAAAAAGCGAAGTTACAACAAGTATGTTACCATCGACAACGCTTGATTTAATTGAAGTTAGAATTGATGATAACTTAACAATAATTGATACTCCTGGTTTAATTGAGGAAGGTAATTTAATCGATATAATTGAAGAAGATAAGATTAAAAAAATAAGAATCGATGAAAAGATAAAACCGCGAGTTTATCAAATAAAAAGCCCTCAAGTTTTAAATGTTGAGGATATTGTTGAAATAGAATCAGATAACAATTTGGTTTTATATATTTCAAACAAACTAAAAATAAAAAGAGAGTTCAAAAAAGAAATAGAAGGATTAAAATTTGATATGAAAAAAAATGAAGATCTAGTTATTTCTGGACTTGGATTTATCAGTTTTAAAAATGGCGGGCATGTCATTATTAAAACTCCATATAAAATAAATATATACAAAAGAAAAAGTTTAAAGATTTAATCTCTAAACTTTTTTTATTATCTATTGTAGAATTCTACGATAAATGATTCATTAATATCAGCATTCAATTCATCACGACTTGGATATCTAACATATGTTGCAGTCATCTTAGCTTCGTCATAGTTAACGAATTCAACTCTCTTTGTAGTTGCTTCTAAAGCAGCTTTAACTGCTGGATGTTCCTTAGATTGTTCTTTAATTCCAATAACATCACCTGGTACACAACGGTATGAAGGAATATTAACCTTTTTACCATTAACTGTTATGTGTCCGTGATTAACAAGTTGTCTTGCACCTTGTCTTGTTGTTGCAAAACCAATGCGATATACTAAATTGTCTAAACGACTTTCAAGAAGTTTTAAGAAATCTTCACCATGAACGCCTCTTAACTTACCAGCTTCAACAAAAGTTTTGTGGAATTGCTTTTCAGTTAATCCATACATAAATTTAACTTTTTGCTTTTCTTGTAATTGAGCACCATAGTTAGATAATTTCTTACCTCTTTTACTACCATGTTGTCCTGGAGCATATGGTTTTCTAGTTAATTCTTTACCAGTTTCTAATGTAGAAAAACCATATCTTCTTGATTTACGGTAGCTAGGTCCTGTATATCTTGCCACTTTGTTTCCTCCTCTCTTTAAAGAAGGCTATTTCGTCAAATTTTAGGGTGTTTATTTAAATATTTTCGCTTTTCAGCTAAAGTTACTAATAACCAAATTATTTTGTAATAAACGCGTTAAAATTTTCGAATTAGCGCTGCCTTTGCACGAATAATTATATTATTAAATATGTATTTAGTCAAGTAATTTAAATGATTTTTCTGTCTAATCTTGTAAAAATTTGATTGATTTTTTTATCATCATATCCGATTTTAATTAAAGTGTCGCATACATATCTAAAATTTTCGATAGATATATTATCTTTTATGACGTCTAAATAGCTAAGACAAATTGGGTCTTCAATCTTCCCACGTTCAAGCATAAAGATTATAAAACTAGAACAAGCTGAGATCAAAAAACTGAGTTTTCTAATCGGATAAGCAGAAGATTTAAGCGGATCTAAATTGACTCTTCTATGATCAAAGTTGCTCTTAGCAAGTAAGTCCATAAAATATGGATTTAGAAAACATAATTGGTATTTTAATGTGATATTTTGTGTTCTTTCAATTAGTTCTAAATAAATATCGGAATTAATTAAATCGATTTCTTTATCAAGTTCATCACCTGTTTTAACTCTTACCATTCGATAACCAAACAAAGCATATTCACTTCCAAATAATGCCGTAATTTCATTTATTGCACCAGTTGTCATACTTCTGCGTAGTATATAGTCTTGAAAAAATGGCTGTTCATTAATTAAACGATCGATATTTTTCGTCTCTTCCTCAAGGAAATCACCTAAAAGACCTCCTAAACTAGCTAATCTTGCGTCAGAAGTACCATCGTTCATCTCGATTGATGCCATCGTTTTTAGAGTTCCTATAACATTTTTTTCAGCTGTGCCAAACTCTCTTATCTGTTCGAGTGGGCTAGGCATAAAAATCGCCTCTTTTCCTTGCAATTATTTTAACACAAATAAGAAATTAATCAATATTAAAAAAAGTAGCCAAAATTGTAAAAAATGTGGTAAAATAGTATTGATAGTAGAAAGGTATTGATAGCGTGGACAATAATACTTTAATTATTTTTACAATTGCCTGTGTTACAATTGGGTTAGTTGTTGGTACAGTTTCTCTAATTCGCCACTTTTATAGAAAGAGTGTGGCTGCTAAAATAGAAAAACTCGATATCGAAAAAAACAGCATAGCCTCACTACCGATAACACCAGAACTAGCTAAGATTGAAGCGTTTTTGAAAAACGACAAAATCGAAGTAATGTATAAGGCATGGCAGAGTAAATTAGATGAGATTCGTGAAAAAGAAATCCCAGAGATAAACGATATGCTCTTAGATACCGATTATACTTTAAAACAAAAAGATTATAAGAATGTTAATTTAA
>JAEEGL015545929.1_pt1 | contig 11260 bp, 12 predicted proteins | sample 9134231 | NCBI WGS metagenome assembly JAEEGL01 (sample SAMN16246548, study PRJNA631951) | gut metagenome | biome: gut microbiome; feature: rumen; material: fiber-attached | host: Bos | place: Iran: Karaj | collected 2018-10
CCCATAGCAGAATCGAACTGCTCTTTCAAGAATGAAAATCTTGCGTCCTAGCCGATAGACGAATGGGCCGAAAAGCGGTATTTTTCCGCAAAAGCGACTGCAAAATTAGAAACATTTTTTGAATTGACAAAATTTAACCTCTTGAAAAGCGGAAAAAACTTGCAAAATTTAGTTATTTATTGTTCCTGAATGCCGAATAATGAGTAAATTAGCGGCATGTATGAGAAGCTTAGGGGCATAGTGCTGAATACCATCCGCTACAGCGACAAGCACAATATCGTGCACATCTACACCGATGGTCGCGGGCTGATGTCGTTTGCCGTTGCTCAGGGGAAGACGCAGGCTGCCCGTATGCGCAATGCCCTGCTCATGCCGCTGTCGCTGATTGACCTGGAGGCGGGAATCCGTGGGGGGCGCGACCTGTCGGTGTTGCGCGAGGTGCGCCGCAACTATCCGTTGCTGACGATATACAGTGACCCTGTGAAGAATGCGATCGCGTTGTTCATCAGCGAATTGCTCACCCATGTCATCCAGGAGCCCGAGGGCAACGACCCGCTGTTCCGTTACATCGAGCAGTCGGTGCAGCTGCTGGAGGAGATGCCTGGTCAGGTCGCCAACTTCCATATCTGTTTCCTCTATCACCTGGGAGCGCACCTGGGCATCCAGCCTAACGTGGAGAGCTACCGTGAGGGGTACTGGTTTGACATGACCGATGGCGTGTTTGTCTCGGGGGCCGTGCGGGGGCATATGCATCTGCAGCCTGGTGAGGCGCAAGTGATTCATCTGTTGTCGCGCATGACGTTCAGGAACATGGGCTACTTTCGCTTCTCGCGCGAGGAGCGGAACCGCATGCTGGACGTGATCATCAGTTACTACCGGCTGCATAATGCGGCCATCGGGACGCTGCGGTCGCCTGATATCCTCAAGCAGTTATTCGTATAATCAAGCTCCAAAGGCGCAGGCGCCCTTGGAGCTTGAGTTTAGAGTTTAGGGTTTAGAGTTTAGAGGGGCCGAGGCAGAGCCTCGGCACGGGGGACCGCCACGGTGGAGCTGGGGTTTTTACCAGCTGCCGCCGCCACCGCCGCCGCCGAAGGAGCCGCCTCCGAAGCCTCCCCAGCCGCCACCGCCGCCGAAGGAGCCGCCGCCACCCCAAGAGGAGCCACCGCGTCCCCAGTCGCTGCCGCCGGTGATGATGATGGGTCCTCCCCATGTGCCAGTGTCGCGATTGTTGCGGTTGCCGTTGTTGCCGTTGTTGTGGTGTGCAACATACAGGAAGAAGGCAAAGATGAGGATGAATAAGATTAATGCTAACAAGGCACCGTCATCACCCTCCTGCTGGGCATAATCCTCCTCGTTATACTCGCCGGTGGCGAGGTCGCGCACGACCTTTGCTCCTGCCCACACGCCGCCCAGGTAGTCGTTCTCCTTGAAGTAGGGGATCATCACGTTGTCGACGATGCGCCTGCTGGCGGCATCGGTGATGGCACCTTCCAGGCCATAGCCCGGCGCGATGAATGCCTCGCCCTTGCCGTGCTCGGTCTTGGGCTTGATGAGGATTACGACGCCGTTGTCCTTCCCCTTCTTGCCAACGCCCCAAGCCTGTCCGATGCTGTAGGCCATCCAGGCCTTTTCATAGTCGCCGAAGTCGTCCATGGTCACCACGCAGATCTGGTTGCTGGTTTCCATGGCGATTTTCTCGAGAGAGTCCTCCAGCCACTGGCAGTCGCCCAGGATGCCTGCAAGGTCGTTGACCAGTCGCGGCGGGTCGGGCCGCGGCGGCACCTGAGCCAGCACGGTCACGGCCGTCAGGTACATCAGCAAGCATGCCGCCAGGCGTGCTATCGCTTTATTCCATGTTGCCATAGTCATCGTTGTGGTCATCAGGTAGGTCATCGTCATCGTCAAGGTCATCGAAGGAGACCTCGTTGCTCAACTCATTCTCGTCGTCACGCTCGCCAGGGAAATACTGCGATAGCCGTTCGCCAATACGGGCAATGATTTCGCACAGGCCGTCAACGGGTCGTCCGGCCTTGAGGTAGCGCCCCAGTTCCTCGACCTCGCCATCCCAGAAGCCCTCGGGCACCGCGTCGTTGATTGCCGTATCGCCCAGGATGGCATACTTGCGAGCCTCGTAGGCGATGAAGATGAGCACGGCATTGCGGCGCCTGGTGGTGTAGAGGTGCAGTCGGTCGAACGTTCTGGTGGCACGTTTCACCACATTACCGCGGCACCGAGGCGTCACGTGTACACAGATCTCGCCTGTGGTGTGACGCTCGGCAGCGGTAATGGCATCGGCTATTCGCCGCTGGCCCTCACTGGGTATGAAATCGGCCAGTGCCATCGGTTACTTGCTTTCGCTTGTTCCGAAGTCCACCTTTGGAGCCACGTCGGCACCCTCTTGTGCCTTGAAGTAAGGCTTGTCGCCAAAGTTGAAGATGCTGGCGATGATGTTGGTGGGGAAGGTGCGGCGATTGGTGTTATACTCCTGCGCAGCCTCGTTGAAGTCCTTGCGTGCTACCGCGATGCGGTTCTCGCATCCCTCGAGCTGGCTTTGCAATTCCAGGAAGTTCTGGTTGGCCTTCAGATCGGGATAATTCTCGCTCACGGCAATCAGTCGGCTCAGTGCGTTGGTCACGTCACCCTGTGCGGCCTGATACTTCTGCAGGTCCTCGGGGGTCATCTTGGTGGGATCGATGGTCACCTTGGTGGCGTTGGCGCGCGCCTCGATAACGCCCTCGAGTGTCTCCTGCTCGTGCTTGGCATAGCCCTTGACGGTCTCTACCAAGTTGGGAATGAGGTCGGCGCGGCGCTGATACTGGTTATCAACGTTTGCCCAAGATTTTTCTACGTTCTCCTGTTGTTTCACGAGTCCGTTATAGCTGCTCTTAACCCAGCCAAACAGAGCAAGGGCAATTACGCCCAGGATAATAAGTAAGATACATCCTTTTTTCATCGTTTTATAAATATTATAAGGTGAATAATGTTTCTACAAATGGCAAATTTACATCATTCCTGACAAACTATCGCAATAAATGTGCCATTTTTTGAAGTTAGTCACCTTTTTAACGTGAGTTTGACAAAATTAAAGTGTGGATGTTCATTTTATCCACACTTTAATTTCACTGAACTAGTGTTTTCTTATCCAGTCAGATGTCCTAGGCGTCAAGGGCCAGCCTCATGCCGATGCCGTAGCTGCGATAGGATGGAGCGACTGAATTGCGGAACGACACGCGGCAGAACCACTGGTCGAAATACCAGCATCCGCCCCGATAGACCCGTCCCGTTCCCGAAGAGGGTCCGGTGGGATTGGTCTGGGCTTCGATCGAATATCCCGCGAACCAGTCCTGGCACCACTCGTGCACATTGCCGCTCAAATCGTAGAGGCCCAGTTCATTGGGATTCCTCGTTGCCACATAGTGGGTGCCGTAGTAGTCGGTTCCCCTCATCATCCAGGAATCATTGCCCGAGTACCATCCCACCGCGTCGAGCATGTCACTGCCCGCATACTTGTATCCCTCGCTCTTGATGCCACCGCGTGCCGCAAATTCCCACTCGGCTTCGGTGGGCAGGCGGAATGTCCTTCCGGTCAAGGCGTTCAAGGCCGCGATGAACTGTTGGCAGTCGTCCCATGAGACGGTTTCGACGGGTAAAGTGCTGTCCCTGAAGTAGCTGGGGTTGTCACCCATGACGGCGATCCATAGTTCCTGGGTGACCTCGGTCTGGGCGATGTAGTAGGTCGAGAGTGTCACCTGGTGGACGGGCCTCTCGCGGTCGTTGGCGTCGGTGCCCTGTTCGTCGGTCGCCCCCATTGTGAACGTACCACCCTCGACGGGAATCATAACGAACGAGACGCCGCCGACGTTAAACTCTTCCTCCTCGGGCGGGAAATCAAGATTCCCGAGTATATAGGCGATGAGCGTGGTGGCATCGGTGATGTTGATCTCGCCATCCCTGTTCACATCGGCATTGTATTGGTCGATGAGGTTATCGCCACCCAACAGATTGGCGATGAGTTTGGTGGCATCGGTGATATTGACCTCGCCGTCGCCGTTCACGTCACCGCGCAGGCCTGCAGCAGCCTGCAGCGGCAGCGCCACTAGCGCTAAAGCGAGCAGCAGGCGCCATATATGATTGAAACAATGGTTTTTCATCCTCAAGTCTATTTGTGGGGTTACTTCATGCGCAGGACTTTCCTGGCGCGGTGCGGTTTGTTCTTGTGGGTCGTCACCTCGATGTTCACGCCCTCGAAAGGCCTGGAGCTTTCCTGGCCGTTGAGGTTGTAGTAGTGCACCTCGGCCTTATCGTTGTCATCGCAGACGGCGGAGGTAACGGGCACTTCCTCGACCTGGGTCACGACATCGTGTCCCTCGTCGTTGATGGGCTCGAGGTAGAACGTCCTCAAGGGCTGGTAGCCTTTTTCCTCCATGAGCTGGTCCCAGTCGGCGGGCAGTTCAACGGCAACCGTTGACATGCTACCGCCGGGCATAATCTGCACCTTGTTGCGCGAGGGGTCACCCGTGATGATGAACGCCGTCTCGCCCTTGACCATCGTGGGGATGGTGAGCATCTGGGGCGCATCGCTGGCATACCACTCGGGTGTGGGGGTCATCTCGGCGTTCTCGTCTTCCTGCAAGCGTGCCATGTACTGCTCCAGTGACACGTGTTCGTTGATGGCGCTACCCGGGTTGGCGTAGTAGTGGGCATAGGCCCTCTCGTACAGTGGCCTGCGCGCCGTGGCAATCAGTTGGTCCTCAAGGTTGTCGACGGAGCCGTACTGGTCCTTGAGCAAGGATGCCACTTCCTCGGTCATCATCACCGTTCGATGGGTGAACTGCACGCCGCTGCCCAGGGCGAGCTGGCAGCGCTCGGTGATGTCCCACGCCATGAGCTGCATGTTTTTCTCGCCGTCGGTGGTTGCGGGTGGCATATTGTTGCCCCACAGCAGCGTCGATGCCGCCGTTACCGCGCTCTCGTTGACGTCGAGTCCCTGTCTCACGTGGTAGGGGTTCCATCCCACCCGCAGGCAGGCCTCGTCGTCCTCGGCCAAGCACCACGACACGGGGTAGCCGAAGGTTCCCATGCGGTCCTGCTTGACGTAGTAGCCCGCGAGGTTGAGCATGGCGAGGTTGAGGAAACGTCCGATGGCGACGTTGGCCTGTTCGTTGATTTGTCCCTGTCCGTGGTCGAGCCCCAGCTGGCGCGCGACGGGACCGTTGACCCAGCAGTAGGGAATCCAGGCATGTGTGCTGCCCAGTGTGCGCCTGAAGTCGCCCGACGTCATAGCCTTGGTCAAGGCGATGAGCAACGGCATGTGTTCGGGTTTGCATCCCGCCATGACGCCATTGATGGCGACATGCCAGACGAGTGACTGGCGGTAGGACGGCGACAGGACGGCGATGGTGCGGTTCCAGCGGTAATCGGTATATTTCATGAACTCCTCGACACGGTCGAGGGTGGGCGGGATGATGGGCATGCCGTCGCTCCACATCATGTCGTTGTAGAACTCGTTGACCTCGTCGATTGTGCCGCTGAAGATGGGCTGCTGCGGGTCGATTTCCTCCAGTTGCTGCCCCTCGTCGATTTCCTCCTGGGTGATGGGTTCGGTGATCATGTCGAGAATCTGGGGCCACAGCACCTCGCGGGTGTTCTGCTTGAGTTCTTCCTCGGTGTGGGAGGCAAAGGCGCCGGGATAGACGGCCACGCGCAGCACGGGCAGACCGTTGTTGTGGGCCGTCGTCTTGGCTTGGGTATCAAAGCCCGGGGCGGCAATCATCACCGAGGGGATGCCGATGTACTCGGCGGCGATGCACGAGCCCGTCTCCTTGGGCGTGCAGATGCCGCATCCACCGTTACCTGAGATGACCGCGTCCACGCCATACTCCAATAGCTTTTGCTGGAAGCGCTCGACCTGCGCCTTGCGGACGTTGGGGCCGGGAAAGAGCCCTGCGGAGCCAATCTCGCTGAGCACATAGACCGTCGCCGTGGGGAAATTCTCGAGGATGAGTTTCTTGAGCTCCACATGGGTGACGCTGGCCATAAACGAGCCGCCCACGAGGGCGATGGTCTTTCCGTCGAGGGTCTCGAGACGGGGCGCCATTTCGATCATCTCCACTGCCGACTGGCCCATGGGCATGAGGACGTCAAAGGTGCCGGCCGTGGTGTCGCCGCCGCAGTCTCCGCTGGGGTCGCAGGTCTGTGCCCCGGCAGTGAAGGCGCACAATAGCACCGCTGTTAAAATCAGGATAGGTCGTAAAACTTTCTGTGTCATAGCTGAATTTTTTTTGATGGTTAATTTCTAGTTAAATGATGCGTTTTTCCGCCACAAGTTAAAAAAGTGAGAAATTTTTTTGAAAAAAAGTCAAGCGGTTTTAACTTTCGGGTCGATTCAACATCTTATATATACACATGGTTAGCATCACCGAGGATAACGCTTTGCAGCAGATGCTCCGCGACCCTGGTCGGCGCGACGAGGGTTTCAGGGCGCTCATGAGGCAGTATGGGCCGCGGCTCTACTGGCACATCAGGCGTATCGTTGTGGGGCATGATGATGCCGAGGACGTGCTCCAGGAGACGTGTATCAAGGTGCTGGACAAAATAGGCACCTTCAAGGGTGACGGGTCGCTCTCGATGTGGTTATACCGCATTGCCACCAACGAGTCCCTGCAGCACCTGCGTCGCCAGACCCGCCTGTTCCAGAGCATTGACTCGCTATCGGGCCAGTTGACGGCGAAGCTGCAAGCCGAGTCACCGCTTGATGGCGACGACCTAGAAATGTTGTTCCAGCAGGCGTTACTGACGTTGCCCACTCAGCAGCGCATCGCGTTCAACCTGCGCTACTATGAGGAGATGAGCTATGACGAGATAGCGCGGGTTACCGGCAAGTCGGTGCCCTCGCTCAAGACCAATTACCATTATGCCACCCAGCGGGTGAAAGAATTCATTAAAGAGCATGTGAAATGAAAGAGACATTTAACGATATCGGCAAACGAATGCCTTTTCAGGAAGGCGAAGACTACGTGAACGACCTGCTCGACAGGGTCACCGAGCAGGCCATCAATAGCCGTCACAGGGTGCACCGGCTGCCGCGATGGGTCGTCATCCCCTCGGCTGCCGCGGTGGCGCTGCTGGTTATCGGCATCGGCACCAAGCTGCTGACTAACAATAGCCGTCAGGTGGCGATAACCGAGCAAGCCAGTGGCCCCATTGACGAGTTCCTGAACTCCTTGAGTGATGAGGAGGTGGCACAGCTGCCGTATTTTGAAATAGAGGAAATTCCCGAATATTAAAGCCAGTGGAAATGATGAAAAAGAGTCTAATATTATGGATGATGGTGATGTTTATCGCCGTCACAGCAATGGGACAAAGCCGCGCCACCGCCTCACTAAACGAGCGCTATTATCAGGCCAAGTTGCGTGAGCTGGTTTATCGGCTCCACATCACTGATGGGCAGCTCAAGAAGTTTGAGCCCATGTACCGTAACTACTGTGAGGAGATGACTGCCTTGTGGGCCGAGAGCAAGAAACCGATACCGCCTGGCACTAGCAGTTCGGCCACCGCTGTTGAGAAACGCAAGATGGAGATGCAGCAGCGGGCCCAGGGCATCAGGATGAAGTATATCGATCAGTTTGCCACGGTGCTGACCGGGCAACAGATTGAACGGTTCTTTGAGGTGGAGAGCGATATCCAGCGGAAACTTAAGGAACGCCGGGAGAAAGCCCGCGGGCGGTAGGGGTTCAGACGCGAATCGGCGGGGCCCCAAAACCCTGCGGGGCAAATGCGAATTACACGAATTTATCAGATTATTGGGAATAGATTTTTATTATTTCGTCCAGTTTGAAAAATGCAGGCATTTTTCATTTACCCTCTACAGGTTGGGGTTTTCTTTGAGGGTGGATTGGTTGAGGTGGTGGATTCGGGGGTGGTGCATCATTGGGACGGGTCTTTGTGATGGCGTCGCTTCGCTTTGGCCATCAAAATAACGCGTCCCAACTGATGGCACCCGTTTACCTGGGGTTGGGGTGTAAAAAAAACGGTTGGGCATCCGTGATGGGTGCCCAACTGGTTTTGTTACTAAACTTGAATGGTTGATTAGTAGTTTTCGGCTTTGATTTGGAAGTAGGCTTTGGGGTGGTTGCAAACGGGGCACATCTCGGGGGCCTTCTTGCCGATGACGACGTGTCCGCAGTTGCTGCACTGCCAGATGGTGTCTCCGTCGCGTGAGAAGACGATGTCCTGCTTGATGTTGTTCAAGAGCTTGAGGTAGCGCTCCTCGTGGAGCTTCTCGATGGCTGCCACGCCTTCCATCTGGTCGGCGATCTCGTCAAAGCCTTCCTCGCGTGCTTCCTGAGCCATGCGCTTGTACATGTCGGTCCACTCGAAGTTCTCGCCAGCAGCAGCATCCTCGAGGTTCTCGAGGGTTCCCTTGATGCCACCGCCCTGCAGCAACTTGAACCACAGTTTGGCGTGCTCTTTATCCTGATTGGCCGTCTCCTCGAAGATGGCGGCGATCTGGACATAACCGTCCTTCTTGGCCTTGGAGGCGTAGTAGGTGTACTTGTTGCGAGCCTGTGATTCGCCGGCAAAGGCTTCCATCAGGTTCTTCTCGGTCTTGGTTCCTTTTAATTCTTTCATTGTGATAGTGGATGATTAGTTATTAATTGTTACTAGTATCATGCTTGGAATGGGAGTGGCGTGCTGTCAGTCCTTGAAGTTGTGGGCGAAGTGGGCCATCTTGATGGCGGCTTCGGCGGCTTCGGTGCCCTTATTGCAAAGAGCGCCACCGGCCCTGTCAAGGGCCTGCTGCTCGTCGTCGCAGGTGAGTACACAGAAGATGACGGGCACGCCCTGTGTGGCGTTGAGGAAGGCGCAGCCCTGTGTGACGTTGTCACAGACGTAGTCGAAGTGCGGTGTTCCGCCGCGGATGACGCACCCGATGATGATGATGGCGTCGAAGCGTCCGCTGCGGGCCATCTGGGCCGCACCGAAGGTGAGTTCGACGGTGCCGGGTACATGAGCGACGGTAATATCCTCGTATCCTTCACGCTCAAAGAGGTCGAGCGCGCCCTGGAGCAGCGCTCCGGTGATGTGTTCGTTCCACTCGGCACAGACGATGCCGACTGAGAGCCTGTCGAGACGGGGTAGGGTGTGGAGGGCGCTGGCGCCCTGGGTGTTATTTAATTGAGTTGACATGAATGACGGATATAACGGAAATAACGGATAAAACGGATATAACGGAGGTGGCGGAAATAACTGGAATTATTGATTTCCTGGTTGCTCCTATAGTTGCTTGGGGAAGCGGGCGTTGGTGGTGATGTAGTCCACTCCCATGGCCTTGACGCGCTCGAAGTCCTCGACGCGGTCTACGGTCCAGACGTTGACCTTGAGTCCGGCGTCGTGCATGGCGTCAACGGCCTCTTTGGTGACGATGGTGTGTTCCACATCGAGGTCCATGTTGTACTGCTTGCACCACTCGACCCACTCCATGATGGTGCCGTCGCTATCGCCGGCGAGTACCTGCACCTTGATGTCGGGGTAGTGCCGGTGGATGAATTCCACGACTCCAGGCATGAACGAGATGATGACGACCTTGTCGGTGAGCCCCTTCTGGTCAATGAGGTTGATGAGGGCGGGAATGCCGTCAAAGACGGGTTCGTTCTCGGCGTCGGTGTTGCTGTGGATGTTGGTGCAGACCTTGATCTCGACGACGGGGATAACCTTGTACTCATTGCAGATGTCAAGGAATTCTCCCAGTGTGCAGGGCGTTCCGGCATAGGTGATGCCGTGCCGCTTGCTGGTGAGGCGTGTGGAGAGGACGGCCTCGGTGGTCATGTCGGCGATTTTGCTCTCGGGTCCGCCCAGTCGCTTGTAGGTGTTGTCGTGGCTGATGACGAAGGTGCCGTCGGCCGTGACGCGGATGTCGCATTCCAGAGCCCATGCCCCGGCGTTGGCGCCGTTGATGAAGGCTGCGCGTGTATTCTCTACGCCCCATTGTGAGCCACGGTGTCCCACGATGAGCTGGGCTTGCATGCCCAGTGTTCCCACGATGATGAGTGCCGCGGTGAAGATGCTTTTGAGCAGTGTCATGATGTTCACGTTTTTGTTCTTGTTATTAAGTAGGTCTTGAATTTCGGTAACTTCGGCAGTGGCGTCGAGCCGTTGTGCCAGTGGCAGCAGCGAGCGTAGCAGTTGCTCGGCGGCGGCCCGTCGGTTGATGAGTCGCATCAGTGCCTTGGCCAGACCGATGGAAAGTTTCAGGTCGCGTTCCCCCATACGGTTGCCCAGTTTCTTCTGGTAGCGCAGCGCCTTGGTGTAATACTTGACGGCATTGCGGCTGTTTCCCATCTCGAGCATGATGTCCCCCTCCTTGCCCAGGGTGTCGACCAGTCCCTGCATGGCCGATCGGGTGGCGTTGGCGTCACCGCTGTTGAGTTCGCTCATGTACAGTTCGCTGGCGCTCTGGTAGTGTGCCAGGACGTTCATCTGCTTGGTCTTGGACTTGATGACCTCGGTGGACGCCTCGACGGCCATGAGCAGGAGCGCCGAGAACCGGGTGTCGTTGCGCTTGGCGAGCCGTTCGAGCAGTTGCTGGGCCTTGGTGAGTTCCTTGGCCGCGCGGCTGTTGTCTCCCATGTCGTGGTGGGCGATCGCGAGGTTGTAGAGCAATACCGCCACGATGGCGTTGAGGTCCTCGGTTTTCTTGCCCTGGTGTCCCGAGAGCACCAGCAGCGCGTTCTCGGCAGCGCCCAGTGACAGCGAGGGGTTGCCGTCTCCCACGAGTAGTGCCATGCGCGCGAGCCACAGCCATGCGGCATAGAGCTCGGGCAGTCCCATCATGCGGTCGTCGTCATAGATGAATTCCTCGACCATCTGTTCGGCCTCAACGATGCGGTTGTTGCTGATGAGGAACTCTATGTAGCACATCTGCATCTCGGTGACGATGCTGTCGTCCAGGCCCTTGGTTGTGGGCAAGGTGCCGCTGGTGGCCATGTGCGCGCGGGCAATGGTCATGTCGTTCTTGAGGCGCGGCATCGCGACGGTGATGGGAAGGGCGTTCATCATTTGATCTGGTGGGACGGGTGGGACGGATATTACGGGTGACCTTAATATTTGGTGCCTTTAGCGATGCTGCCCAGGTAGCCGCCGTGGTGGCGCAGGGCATAGTCCTCGCGGGTGAATCCCGTGGCACGCATGGTGTTGACCACGAGCACGTCGCCGATGACGGTCATCACCGTTGTCGAGGTGGTGGGAGTGAGTCCCAGGG
>JAEEGL017333834.1_pt1 | contig 11260 bp, 9 predicted proteins | sample 9134231 | NCBI WGS metagenome assembly JAEEGL01 (sample SAMN16246548, study PRJNA631951) | gut metagenome | biome: gut microbiome; feature: rumen; material: fiber-attached | host: Bos | place: Iran: Karaj | collected 2018-10
ACCAAGGGACTGAAAGCCTTCAGTGAAGAATATCCCGAAGCGAAGTTGTACCTTCTTTCGCTTGAAGATAGGCCCCGCAAGTTCAATGGTGTGGAAGTATGGCCCGTTGAGCAATTCTTTAAACGCCTTTGGTCCGGCAAGATTATTTGACTGCTGCCTCTGGGGCGCCCGCACTATCGCCGACCTTGACGGGATTTCAAACAACTGAATACTCTGAGATTTCTGATGGGCATCCGCGCACTATCTGCCACCGACATCCTCTGCCGCTCCACCTACCTGGGCAGCGACCTATAGAGTTCTTAATTATGTCAGAGATTAAAGAAAAAAAGTGATTTAATGGGGTCTTATGGGTTCCACCCCGTTGAGGGCATATCATACTTAAAGTTATGGAGATACTACATCAATATTATTACCGCCAGGGGTTGGCGGCTGCAAAGGCGGTGGTCTATACCATCTTGTCAGTGGCATTGGTCGCCTTTGGGGTGTACAGTTTTATCCATTGGGAACTGTCGTTCATGTTTCATGACTGGCATGGTTACGTGATACTCATTGTCTATGGCCTGATGACGCTTGCCATGATACTGTCGGCCGTCGAGTCGTTCCGGAAAGCCGCTAAAGCCCGACGCGGCATACCCGCATTCGCTGTTGGTGCGGACTGCATCTTCTTCTACGACAAAGACGGCTTGGCAACAACAATACCCTTTGCCGACTGTGAGCAGGTGAGGTTCAAGACAACCTTGCAATTCCGCGTACCCACGCTTAGGCTCATCGTGAAATATCATGAAAAGATGGAGCCTGAGAACACCATTCGTTTCGAGGTGGGGTTAAGCGAACTCAATCGTCCCGCCAAAGAGATTGACAAACAACTGAAAAGCGTGTATCGGAAATACAAGAACGCATCTCCCGACCAATAACACCGCATCAGTTCGCAAGGACCTGAGAATGTGTCAAAATGAAGAGGACCCTCACTATCGCCGCTCTCGAAGGGATTTCAAACAACTGAATACTCTGAGATTTCTGATGGGCATCATCAACAACCACATCCCTCATCCTGATATAGAAGTGCCCGTAAAGCCAACCTACGCAGGCTTTACGGGCACTTTTTATTCTGATAATGACCTCCTATCGGTTTGAGGTTTTTTACTTGTACAGGAAGCGTTTGATGGTTTTCTTCGGGGTTTTCTCGAAGGGGGTGTCCATCATTTCGACTTTCACGATTTTGCTGTAGTTGGGCAGGGATTTGTTGGCCTCCACGCGGATTTTGCCGGGAATGGCGGCCCTGGTTTCCTCGTCCATGTCCTCGGGGAGTTCGGTATATACCAGTGCTGTGATTTTGCCTTCGCGGTCCACGACGAGGCATTCGTCAACATACTCGCAGTTGGCCAGGACGGCCTCCACCTCCTCGGGGTAGATGTTCTGGCCTGAAGAATTGAGGATCATCGACTTGATGCGTCCGCGGATAAAGATGTTGCGCTTCTCGTCCATCACGCCCAGGTCACCCGTGCGGAACCATCCGTCCTCGGTGAAAGAGGCCTCGGTGGCTTCGGGATTCTTGTAATAGCCTATGGTCAGGTTGGGTCCCTTGGCCTGGATTTCGCCCGGGATGTGATGCGGGTCCTCGGAGTCGATGCGGAGTTCGTGGACAGGCTTGCCGCACGAACCCGGCACGAACTTGGTCCACCACTCATAACCTAGCAGCGGGCAGGCCTCGGTCATACCATAGCCCACGCTATACGGCAGGTGAATCTTCTTGAAGAACTGCTCGGCCTCGGGATTGAGCGCCGCACCACCCATGATGAAGCACTCAACAGCGCCGCCGAAGGCTTCTATCATCTTCTTGCGTGCAGTCCGATAGACCAGGGTTCTCAAGCCAGGGATTGCCAACGCCATTTTTGCCTTCTCCATCGAGGGCTTGATGGCATTGGCATAGATTTTCTCCATCACCAGCGGCACCGTGACCACCATGTAGGGCTTGATGTCGCGCATCGCCTTGAGCAGCGTGGTGGGCGACGGCGTCTTGCCGAGGAAATAGACGGTGACACCGTCGACGTTGGGGTGGATGAATTCGATGGCCAGGCCGTACATATGGGCCAGCGGCAACATCGAGACAATGGTCTGGCCGGGGGTATTCGGGAAATGAGTGTTCGCGAAGTGGTCGGTGTCCGAGATGGCGTTATAGGTGAGCATCACGCCCTTGGGGTTGCCCGTGGTGCCCGACGTGTAGTTGATGATGGCCAGGTCATCGCCATTGTCATCGGGATAAGAAACATGCTCGGGGAACATGCCGTCGGGATATTGTTGATCGAAGGCTTTCTTGCGGTTGTCCCACGCATCGGCCAACGCCTGGTCCTGGTGCCAGAGGATGCCGTAATCCTTGACATTGACGGCAGCCTTGAGGTTGGGCATCTCATCAGGGTTCATCTTCGCCCAGATGTCATCGTCAACAAAAAGCACGACACTGTCTGAATGGTTGGTCAACAGAGCAACGGTGTCGGGATGGAAGTCGGCCAGCAGCGGCACCGCCACACGGCCATTGACATTGACGCCCCAGAAGGTCATCGCCCACCGGGCACAGTTGCGTGCGCACAGCGCGATCTTATCGCCCTTGCTGATGCCTACAGCATCAAAAAAGAGGCGGAACTGCTCAATATTGATGGCCAGGTTAGCATAGGAAAAAGTGTCACCATTGTAGTCACACAAGGCCTTCTGGGTCCATTGCTCACGGACCGTTTTCTCCAGGTTCTTCAGATAGTGCTTCATAGACTTATTGTTTTATCAATTCATATTCCTATTCAACTAATCCTCACAAAGGTACAACATATTTTTTTATTTATTGCATTTCTCCGTCGAATACTTCACCTTTATTCACAGCAATTGTTCCCCACATCCATGCCTGTAGATTGCCACATCCACGCTGTCACTATTTGACAAACCGGATTTTTGTGCTATCTTTGTCACAATAACAAAAACCTGAAGATTATGAAAAAGACATTGATTACACTGGCGATGGTGCTTGCCACCCTCCTCACGGCATGGGGCCAGAAGAGTTATGTGAATGTGGTGGCCGACCACATCTACTCGTCCATCTATCAGGAGATTTACTTGACGGGAGATGTGCCGGCGGGTATCAAGACGCACTATGACAGTTATGGCAGCGAAGCCATGACCATGGGCAAAGTGCTCAACCTGCTGGCCGCGGAAGGCTTTGTAGTTGACCAGATGAGTTGTTCGGCCGAGTGCGAGGTCGTCCTGATGTCCAGGATACAGGTGTATCCACCCGACAGCGATGCCATCCCGCGCATCGAAGCCGACGACCAGGACGTGCATGAGGTGGCCCGTTACAACCTGCAGGGCCTGCCCGTCAGCGAGAACGAGAAAGGCATCCAGATTGTGGTCTTCTCCAACTATACCACCAAAACCGTTATCGTGGAATGAAAGGCATGAGATACTTTATCGTTGACGCATTCACGCGCGAAGCCTTCGGCGGCAACCCCGCCGGAGTGGTTCTGCTCGGCGGCAATGGTTTTCCAGCCGAGCGGCTGATGACGCAAGTGGCTGCCGAGTTTCGCTACAGCGAGACCGCCTTTGTGCAGCAGAACGGTCCCAGGGAGTTCACCGTGCGCTATTTCACCCCGGCTGGCGAGGTGGACCTGTGCGGACACGCCACCATCGCTACGTTTGGCGTGCTGCGCCAGCAGGGTCTCATCCCCAACGGCGACGTGTGCCTGAACCACACCCTTGCCGGCGACCTCGAGGTCGCCATCGGTGAGCAGGTGATGATGCAGATGGCAACACCTGCGGTCGTTGACCGGCAGGTCGATGCCGACAGGTTACACCGCGTCATGGACCCGACAGCGGTCATCCGCTGGCCCGACAGCCCGATAGAAATCGTTTCGACCGGTCTGCCCGACATCATCCTGCCTATGGCCAGCGTAGAAGACCTCAACGGCATGCGCCCCGACATGGAGGCCCTCTCGGCCCTGAGCCAGGAACTCAACGTGGTGGGGGCCCACGCGTTTGCCCTCACCGATGACGGCTACACAGCCCACGTGCGCAACTTCGGTCCCTTGTATGGAATCCCCGAGGAGTCGGCAACAGGTACCGCCAACGCCGCCCTGACGCACTACCTGCAGCGCCGCGGCCTTATCGCCGCCGGCGACAAGTGCCGTTTCCTGCAAGGCGAGGCCATGCAGCGCCCCTCGGTCGTCATGACCACCCTTAAGCCCGACGGCAGCATCTGGGTGGGCGGTGACAGCCGCATCATTGCAACAGGCGAATTGCTCGTCTGAGTCCCCTTTAAACTACGAATTTCACGAATTGAACAGATTTAGGCATCCGCGTTCTAATTAAAAAACAACTGAATAATCTGATTATTCTGAAAGCATCCGCACGCAGATGAATCACTGCGTGCGGATGCTGTTAGTTCAATTCGCGTAATTCGTAGTTTTAAGATCGGAATTCGCAGTTTCAGAGTAGTCGGCTTTTAGCGCGCTCGCGGCGCAGCCACAGGGCGAACCATACAAGCGCTATCGCCACGACTGCGATGGAGGTCCAGGGCGTGAACGCGGCATGTCCCAGGGCTATAGGCGCCGCTATGAGGAAGGTGGTGCACACCACGGTCATGAACACAGCGGGGATGAGTGTGAGGATGTAGGCCTTGTGCTGACGGGCCAGATAGACGGTAATCATCCACAGGGTGAATACCGACAACGCCTGGTTGGACCAGCCGAAGTATTGCCACAGCACATTAAAGCCGTTAGGGTTCTCCATTTGCCAAATGAGCAACAGCAGCGAGGCGGCAAACAGCGGTATGCTGATCATCAGGCGGCGTACCATGCTCTTCTGCTCAAAATGCAACGACTCGGCGATGATGAGGCGGGCGCTGCGGAAGGCCGTGTCGCCACTGGTGATGGGGGCAGCCACAACACCCAGCACAGCCAGCGTGCCGCCAAAGATGCCCAGCCAATTGCTGCACACCAGATTAACCACCTGGGGCGCAGTGAAATACTGGATGAGCGTCTTGCCGTCGGCTGTCTGCACCTGAGCCATGAACTCATTGACTGCTTCGGGGCTGACAACCTCTTTCCAGCCGCCGTAGTAGAAGAAGTAGGACGAGACGGTGGCCCAGATAAGTGCCACGATACCCTCGGTAATCATCGCGCCGTAGAAGACGGGACGCGCCAAGCGCTCACTCTTGAGGCAACGCGCCATCAAAGGGCTCTGCGTAGCATGGAAACCGCTGATGGCACCGCATGCGATGGTGATGAACAGGCAGGGGAACAGCGTATACTTCTGCAAATGTGCGTCAACACCCAGCGTATCTTTGCCGCCGACCATCGCGCCGGCCGTCCATTGCGACATGTCGCCCATGTTCCACAACTCAGGCAACTGCGGCATCTTGATGAACAGGCCCACCAGCAGGCCAGCCGCCATCACCAGCAGGGCGATGGCAAACAGAGGATAGATGCGGCCGATGATTTTGTCGATGGGCAGCAGGGTGGCAACGATATAGTAGCAGAAGATGATGACAATCCACAAGAGGGGTTCCGAGAGCAAGGGCATCGTCTCGCTCGAGAACATGCCTTTAAGAATCTCGGCCGGGCTATACACAAACACGGCACCCACCATCATCAACAGCAGCACGGTAAACACGAGCATCACGCCACGGGCACCACGACCCAGGTACTTGCCGATGAGCGTCGGCAGGTTGGCACCGTCATGCCGCAGCGACAACATGCCGCTCATGAAGTCATGCACCGCACCGGCAAAGATGCAGCCCAGCACAATCCACAGGTAGGACGCAGGACCGAACCACATGCCCATGATGGCGCCGAAGATGGGTCCCGTACCGGCAATGTTCAGGAACTGGATCATAAACACCTTCCACGTGGGAAGCACGACATAGTCCACCCCGTCGGCAAGACGCACGGCGGGAGTCTCACGGTCATCGGGACGCATCACGCGCTCCACGATGGCACCGTATATCAGATAGCCCAGAATCAGGGCCACAAGACTGATAATAAACGTAATCATATCTTTGTCTTTGTTCTAAATGCTATCAGTTAATTTTCTATTCCTCGATGATTTCCATGATGTGCGTCCCCAATTGAGCCACGAGGGTGGCTGTGTGAGTGTCGGGGATGCCTTCGGCCTTGCACAGTTCGGCGCGAGATGCCAGCCACTTGTCAAGCAGAACAACCACCCTGTCGGCCCGTTCACGCATTTGATTGCGCAGGGCTATGAAGCCTTCACGGTCATACATATCAGGGTCATACATATCAGGGTCATCTAAATCAGGGCTCTTGGCATCGGCCAATTCCTGCAAGAAATTTTCCCGGGCAGAGGCTATGGTCCACTTCTGGTCGGTGTCAAACGGGCCTTTATTGCAGAGTTTGCTGTAGTCATTCTGGCGGGTTTCGGCCAAAGTCCAATATGAACCGCTGGCAACGACGTGCGCTATAGTGCCTCCCCAATAAGTCAGGTAAGACAGGTCACAGTACAGGTTACCCAACTCGTCCTCCAGCGCGAGCCAGTCGCGCATCTCGGCCTGATAAAGCGGTTTCTTGCTTTTGCCGAGATAGTCCTTGGCGGTGAGATAATGGCACACGCCACGCCAGATGCGGCCGCACATCACCATGTCCATCGTGCTGCCGGCCGACAGACTATCGGCCAACTCCCGCAGGTCACTGCACACGGTTTCGTCCAGAGGGTATTTTTCCTCTTTCCTATGGTTCAGGAGCCCATAGGATTTTATGGCAAAGGCCTGTTGCTCATAACGGCTGACATACTCGTTGACCGTTTTGGCCGAGAATTCTTCCATCATGAAGTCGGCTAACGAGTCAAGCGAGGCAAACCTCACATCGGCCTCAAATGGCGCTGGTGCCGGTGAGTCGGGCACCACCACATTCTTGTTGCCGCACGACATCAGAGTGGCGAGGATACACAACAATAATGATTCCATAAACATCTTATTCATGATTCTTCTGTTTTATCTTGCTTGCAAATGTACAATAAAAAACTAAAAGACCTCTCCACATGCTGAATTTTGGCCCGACTCAATCCACATCGGCGGCAAGTGCGGCATTGCGGCGCAGGGTCTTGTAACGCAGACGCGAGATGGCGCTGTGGGCGAAGAGGCGCTTGAAATCGCCCGGTTTCATCGAACGGATGCGCTCCCGCGTGAGTGTCATCACAGCCTCGGTGGGAGCAAAATCGGGAATGGAAGTGGGCACGGCGCGGGCATTGTGCGGACAGCACAACTGGCACGAGTCACACCCCACCACCCTATTGCCGATCACATCGCCCACCCAAGCGGGCAACTCATCGTCATGGTTCTCGATGAGCAGGCATGACAGGCAGCGAGAGGCATCGACGGTGCCATCGTCACCCAAGGCTCCCGTGGGGCATGCATCCATGCACTTGCCACAGTCACCACATGTCTTCAGGCAAGGCTCATCGGGCGGCAGTTGGGCCGTCGTCACGATTTCACCCAAAAAGAAGAACGAACCCTTGCCGGGAAGTATCAAACAATTGTTACGGCCGATGAAACCGAGGCCCGCGCGCTGCGCCCAATAGCGCTCGCGGATGGGTGCCGAATCGACACAGGGCCGGGTAGCGCAATGGGTAATTTGTTCGATGAAACGGGACAATTCGGTCAATTTCTCGCGCAGCACCTCGTGATAATCGCGCCCGTAAGCGTAGTAGGCGACACGCAAGGCTTCGGGCGGTTGGAAACTTGATGGATAGTAGTTCAAGGCCAACGAGATGACCGTCTGTGCCCCCTCGAGCAGCATCGACGGGTCACGGCGCAGGTCACGGTGTCCCTCGGCCCAGCGCATGCAGCCGTGGTGCCCCTGGTCAATCCAGCGGTCATAACGCGCCACCGCCTCGTCATCGACAGGCGTTGCGGCGGCAAAGCCACAAGCGTCAAATCCCAGGCTTGCGGCCTGGGACTTGATCAGTGATGCTATGTCACAGTTCAGGGATGGCATCAAATCTGTAACCCTGCCCCTGCAGCCACTCGATGGCGCGCGGCAAGGCATATTTCATGTTTTTCTCGGCCTTGAGCGAGTCGTGAAAGACGATGATGGAGCCGTTGCGGGCATACCGTTTCACGTTTTCCAGCACCTGCTCGCCCGTGAGTTTGCGGCTATAATCGCGTGTCACCAGGTCATACATGATGATGGCGAAACGCGAGCGAAGGACCTTGGACTGTCCCCAGCGCAACAAGCCGTGCGGCGGCCGGAACAGCGTGCTGCCGATGAGTTCATTGGCGCGGAACACGTTGTGCAGGTAGTGCTTGGTGCCCACGTGGGCGCCCTGCAGATGGCTCATCGTGTGGTTGCCCACCGTGTGGCCACGGCGGCGCACCTCTTCCAGCAGTTCGGGATGGCGTTCCACATTCTCGCCCACCATGAAGAAGGTGGCCTTGACGCCGTAGCGGTCGAGGGTGTCGAGCACCCACGGCGTGACCTCGGGAATGGGTCCGTCATCAAAGGTCAGATAGACCGTGTGGTCGCGCTTGTGGATGCGCCACACGGTCTCTGGAAATAACATTCTGTATAACAGGGGCGGACGTTCGACTAACACGATAAACCGTCGAATCTAGTCAAACATCACTGGCCAAACACGCTCTGCATCATGGCAGCCGCCTCTTCATCACCGCTTGCGGCCGCTTCTTGCTGAGCGCGCATTGCCTCGGCCTGCTGGCGAAGAATTTGCTCATAAGCCTGCTGGTAACTCTGCAGGCGTTCCATGTTCACACCGCCAGCCTTCAACTTGGGAACAATCTGTGACTCATAGGCCTCTGCTCCGAAGTAGGAGACATAGTCGCTGATGAGGTTGATCAGGTATTGCTGGTCGATGTACTTGTCGTAGCGCGACAGGCGGTCATACTGGGAAGCGTCGAGCGACTGGTAGAAGCGGAGGTAGCCGGCATAGCGCACAATCTCATCCTCCAGAATCTTCTTGCCCTTTTCAACAAAGGTGCTATCACCGCTGGCCTTACCCAGTTGATAGTAGTTGTCCGCTACCTCTTCACCCATCTGAACCGAGAACGGGCAGGTGGCGATGGGCAGTTTCTCCATCATCAGGTCGAGGATGGTGCCCGCCTTCTTGTAACGGTCAGCCACATAGGCTTCGGCCGTCATGCCCTCGGGGATGGGATACACGCCTTCCTTGGCCAGGTTGCCTTCGTTTCTCAGGGCACTGGCAAGGTCCAGCATAGCGCTGCGCGTGGTCGTCACCATGCGGCTGATGGTCTCGTCGAGATAAATCTCGCTGGGCTTGGCGACATCAATGCCACCCCACTTGAACTTATTGACCACGTTGTCATACATGATATCGGTCGAGACAGACGAGCCCCTACCCGTGGTAATCGGTGTTACCTGATAAGCGAGACCAGTCAGACGCAGATACGGATCCAAGCCCAAGTAATAACTGTTGGGCACGGTCATGGCAAAATAGCAGGGACGTCCCCAACCCTCGGCAATGCTGCTGGCAATGATATCCAGCGACATTACCTGGCTCGAGGTCATGCCACCACCCATGCGCTGCAGGTTCAGGCTGATGGAATCGGCTATCATGTCACGCTGTTCGGGCTTGACGATACCGGCTTTGACAGCCTGCTCGGCGTCAATGGGAATGTACACATTGGGATACTGGAGCACAAAGATATCGTGCGGTTCAATCTTGCTCTCAGGCTTGTACAGTTCGGCAAGCGATTTGAGCGCCTCCATAGGCGTCATGTCGGGTTGCAGGAAGTAGTTCATCTGACGCTGCTCGTAGGCGAACGTCTCCTGATTGGCCAACATGGGCAGCGGAGCGGACTCATAGGCCGCACGTTGCATCTGGCTGATGTACCAGTCGGTGGCCAGATAACTCAAGTTCACGGCACGTACGTCGGTGCGGTAACCCTCCACCTCCTGCAGGTACCACAGGGGGAAGGTGTCGTTGTCACCGTTGCAGAAGATTACACCGTTAGGAGCCACGCTCGACAAGTAGTTGCGGCCGAAGTCGCGTGCCGCATAGCGGCCACTGCGGTCGTGGTCATCCCACGTCTGGCTGACCATCTGCAAGGGAATCAGGATACCGATCAAGGCGGCTACTGCAGCAACAGCGGTGGCCATGCCGTTATGGGTGCCATTGCCGGCGGTAGCGGCAACAGCGGTCTTCTCGTCATCGCTGGCGCTTTTCTTGTTCGTCTTTTTGACAATCCACATCACGAAACTCCACAGGGCAGCAACACCCATGCCCACCCAAATACTGAAGGCATAGAACGAGCCTGCATAAGCATAGTCACGCTCACGGGGCTGGCTCGGCGTCTGGTTCAGATAGAGCACGATGGCGATACCCGTCATGAAGAACAGGAAGAAGATCACCCAGAACTGCTCAATGCCACGGCGTCCGCGATAAGCCTGCCACAACAGGCCGATGAGACCCATGAGCAACGGCAGCATGTAGAACACGTTATGACCCTTATTGCCCTTGCCCAGATCGTCGGGCAACAGGCTCTGGTCACCCAGGCGCGGATTGTCGATGAAGGGGATACCCGAAATCCAGTTGCCGTGGGTGATTTCGCCCATGCCCTGGATGTCGTTCTGACGGCCGGCAAAGTTCCACATGAAGTAGCGCCAGTACATGTAGTTCACCTGATAATCCACAAAGAAGCGCAGGTTCTCCATCATCGTCGGCTTCATCTTCATTTCCTTGCTGCCCTCGACGAGGTTGCCATCATCGTCCACCCTTGTGGTGGCCTCAACCTGCGTGCCTTGCATGCCCAACCAATCGACGTACTCCTGTTCATGGCGGTCATCATGGATGCGCGGGAACAGCATATTCTGCTCGGGACTGTAACGGTAACTCATCTTGGGACCCAGGTCCTTATAACGGTCAGGCTGGCTGGGGTCAGTCTTCACCTCGGGAGCATACTGGGTGGGACCCTCAGACATGGCGGGGGCGCCGTTGGCATAATACATGATATCGCTGTAGACGGTGCGGCCATACAGCAGCGGCGTTTCACCATACTGCTCACGGCTCAGGTATTTAGCCAGGGCAAACGTGTTATTGGGCGAGTTCTCATCCAGCGGTGTGTTCTGTGAACTGCGGATAAGAATCATCGCATAGCAACTGAAGCCGATGAAGATGACCAAGATGCAGGACGCAATGTTAGTGAACAAGCGGACAGGGACGCGCTTGCAGAACCTGAACAGGTAAACACACAGCGCGACAAGCAGCACCAGGGGAATCAGCAGGCTATTGC